>Ga0213866_10000266_pt1 | contig 43536 bp, 42 predicted proteins | sample PICome_11_FD_160079 | JGI IMG/M metagenome (GOLD analysis project Ga0213866, IMG submission 160079) | Coastal seawater microbial communities near Pivers Island, North Carolina, United States - PICO284 | ecosystem: Environmental > Aquatic > Marine > Coastal | place: USA: North Carolina...
TAGGGATAAAAGGGCAATCGCAATGCCAGACCCAAAATCAGACCGAGCGGCCTTCGAAATAAATGACACGCTAAACACTCCCGCTACGAATCACAGGTTAGCATTTTTCGGCGGGCATTACGCTGTTTTGCGAATGGTGTTGGTGTTTTATGAGTGCTTTGTCGCTTTTATGTGCCGACGGACAGGCCGGTTCCGGCCTCTAAATCAGCCATGATTTTTTCGGCCATCGCACCGCGCACCAGTTTTTTATTGCCGGTATAGGCTTTACCGTCGAGCTTTTGAAACTCTTGCGCCTTTTCCATTGCGCGCGCCATCAATGCGTCCGATGCTGCAACCTCATCTAAAATCCCGAATTCTTGGGCGGTTGCGCTATCCACTAATTCCGCGCCGACAAAGCAGCGGTCGAGATGCTGGTTATTGATTTTGAAGCGCGCCAAATCAATGCCGTAAGGCGGCAAGACCATACCGATAGCGCTTTCATTCAGCCCATAGCGGCTCTCGCCTTCAACACCAATGCGATAATCACCCGTCAGCATCAGCAAGCAACCGGCTGCAATGCCGTGGCCGGGCGAAGCGATGATAATTGGCTTATTGCTGGTGAATATACGCAGCATAAGGCGACCGCCCCGGCCAACCATATCGGCAACTTTATCCGGCTCATTGCGCATGACATTAAGGTCAAACCCCGCGCACATGGCGGCGCGACGACTGGTCAAGATAATGACATCGGCATTGGCTTCGGCCTCGTCCAATGCCGCGTTCAGCGTCGCCATCATATCAAAGCTCAGCGCATTGGCCTTGCCGTCATCGAGGTTAATCACGGCAATACCGTCAGTTATTGTACAGCTTGCGAATTCAGTCATTCATCTTCTCCCAATCTTGTGGCCTTTTGACACATAATTTCTGCGTGTCATTCACCTCTTCTTGTCATAGTTTACACGAATTCAACGGAGAGAGTCATGGCTTATCGCGCACCTGTATCAGCAATTGAATTCGCCCTTATGCAAGAGGCTGGGTTTCAGCGGCTTATTGATAGCGGCAAATACGAAGATTTGTCTGATGATTTGCTGACCGCCATTCTCGATGAAGCGGCCAAGCTGGCCAACGATTATGTCGCACCGGTGAATTGGGAGGGCGACCAAACCGGCTCGCATTTGACCGATGATGGCGTGAAAGTGCCGGAAAGCTTCAAGGCTGCTTACACGAAATATATTGAAGGCGGCTGGCCGACCTTGGCCGCGCCTGCGGAATATGGCGGGCAGGGCTTACCGCTGGCATTGTCCAATGCCGTCACCGAGATGATGAACTCCAATATCGGTTTTCAACTTTGCCCGATGCTGTCTAATGGCGGTGTCGAGGCCATGGCGGCTCATGCCAGCGAAGAGCAGAAAGAAAAATATCTGCGCCGCGTCATTTCCGGCGAGTGGTCAGCGACAATGAATCTGACTGAGCCGCATGCCGGTTCTGATGTCGGTAATATTCGCTCAAAAGCCATGCCGCAAGAAGATGGCAGCTATAAGATTACCGGTACAAAGATTTACATCACCTATGGCGACCACGATATGACCGACAACATTATTCATTTGGTGTTGGCGCGCACACCGGGAGCACCGGAAGGCACAAAGGGAATCTCCTTATTTGTTGTGCCGAAATTCATGGTCAATGATGACGGCTCGCTGGGTGCAGCCAATGATGTGAAATGCATCGGCCTTGAAAAAAAACTTGGTATCCACGCCAGCCCGACTTGTGTCATGGCGTTTGGCGAAAATGTCGATACCACAGGCGGCGCAACCGGCTGGTTGGTTGGCCCTGAGCATGGCGGCATGGCCTGCATGTTCACCATGATGAATAATGCGCGATTGCATGTCGGCTTGCAGGGCGTCGGTGTCGCTGAGGCCGCGACGCAACATGCGCTGGCCTATGCCCAAGAGCGCAAGCAGGGCCGCAAACCGGGTGCCGCGAAAGACGATAATGATGCGGTCGCTATCATCAATCACCCCGATGTGCGGCGCATGCTTTTGACCATGCGCGCGCTGACCGATGCGGCGCGGGCCATTTGTTATGAAAACGGCGTGATGGCTGATCTGGCGCATGCCGCGGGCGACGCCGAAGCGAAAGCCAAGAATGATTTGCTGACGCCTATCTCGAAAGCCTTTAGCACCGACATCGCCAATGAGGTGGCTTCTTTGGGTGTGCAAATTCATGGCGGCATGGGCTTTGTTGAAGAAACCGGCGCGGCGCAATTTATGCGCGATGCGCGTATTCTGCCGATTTATGAAGGCACAAACGGTATTCAAGCGATGGATTTGGTCGGCCGCAAACTTGGCAATGGCGACACCATCAAAGCCTATATTGGCGAGATGAAAGAGACGGCTGATAATTGCCGCCAATCGAATAATCCGGTGCTGGTCGATATCGCCGAGCGCCTGAATAAGTCGGTTGATGTGCTGGAGACAACAACCGATTGGTTGGTCGCGCAGCGCGGCTCACTTGATGTGCTGGCCGGTGCGACACCCTATTTGCGGCTGTTCGGTCTGGTTGCCGGTTGTCACTATTTGGCGCGCGGCGCTCTTGCGGTTAGTCAAAATTCAGTCGAACCGAATTTCGACCGACGCAAAATGGCCTCCGCGCAATTCTATGCCCATAATCTGCTCTCGGCTGTCAGCGGCTTGTCCGATGCGACAATGGCCGGCAATGACATGCTGGAAGATATCGGTGTTGAGGCACTAGCGGTATAGGTCGACTATACCAGCCGACTCCAGACGCTGCGCGTCTGTCGCTGGCACCCCCGGTAGGGCGGAAGGCGAACTGAACTTCGCTTCGCTCATTAAGTGCTTCTAACGTAACAAAGCGCAAAACTGTTTGATTTCGCTATCGCTTCAACGACGCCTATACAGAGCCAAGTTGAAGGGGTTTTGATGACACAAAATTTTGCCGCCATTATTCTTGCCGCCGGTAAGGGCACGCGGATGAAATCTGCGCTACCGAAAGTACTGCATGAGATTGCCGGTCGTCCGATGTTGGGCCATGCCTTAGCGGTGGCCGCTGAGGCCGGCGCGTCTGACGTGCTGCTGGTCACTGCGCCTGACCAAGACGCGGTGCGCGATTATGCCGACAAGCAAGACATGACACTCACGCATGCCATTCAAGAGCAGCAGCTTGGCACGGGCGATGCGGTTCGGGTTGCCTTTGCGGCGACTGATAAGCATGAGCGTTTTGTAGTAATGTTTGGCGACACGCCGCTAATGCGCGCTGAAGTGCTGGCCGCGCTGGCAAATAATGATGCCGATGTGACTGTGTTGGGTTTTGAGCCGGATGATGGGGCGGCCTATGGCCGTGTGAAGCTGGACGGCGATACCCCGACCGCCATTTTTGAATATAAAGATGCCGATGAAGCCACCCGCGCCATCACGCTATGCAATGGCGGCGCAATGGGGTTGTCGCGCGCGGCTTTGGAAAAATATCTGCCGCAATTAAGCAATGACAACGCGCAAGGCGAGTTTTATCTGCCCGATTTTGTCGCGCTGGCCCATCAAGATGGCGCGACAACCGCTTTGGTGATGGCTGATCCTGAGGATACTTTGGGCGTCGATAGCCGCGCCGGACAGTCGAAAGCCGAAGCTCTGATGCAAGCGCGGATGCGGCATAAATTTCTCAATGCCGGTGTCGGCATGCAAGACCCGGACAGCGTGTTTTTGAGTTTCGATACAGCGATTGCTGCTGATGTGACGCTTGAGCCGCATGTGAAAATCAATGGCGGCGTGAGCATCGGGCCCGGCACGATTATTAAGGCATTTACGCATCTTGAAGGCGTGACGATTGGCGAGAATGCCCAAATCGGGCCTTATGCGCGCCTGCGCCCGGGCACAAATGTCGGCGACGAAGCGAAAATCGGTAATTTTGTCGAAACCAAAAAAGCCGATATCGGCAAGGGCGCGAAAGTCAGTCATCTTTCTTATATTGGTGACGCCGAGCTTGGCATGAATGTGAATATCGGCGCGGGCACCATCACCTGCAATTACGACGGGTATAACAAACACCTGACCAAAATCGGTGACGGTGCCTTTGTCGGCTCTAATTCATCGCTGATTGCGCCGGTCACAATCGGCAAGGGCGCTTATCTCGGATCGTCTTCGGCGGTTTCAAAAGATGTGCCGGACGACGCGCTGGTTGTTACCCGCGCACCAGAGCGTGAAATCAAAGACTGGGGACGCAAGTTCCGCGCTCGCAATGAGAAAAAGGACAAGTAAATATGTGCGGTATTATTGGCGTCATCGGCAAGGACGATGTCACGCAATCCATTTTTGACGGCTTAAAGCGGCTTGAGTATCGCGGTTATGACAGCGCCGGTATCGCAACCATTCACGATGGCCAGCTCGACCGCCGCCGCGCCGAGGGCAAGCTGGACGCGCTGCGTGAGACCCTGGCATCGTCGCCGCTCGGTGGCTCTATCGGTATCGGCCATACACGCTGGGCGACGCATGGCCCCGCCATTGTCGCCAATGCCCACCCGCATCGAGGCGAGCGGGTTGCGGTTGTTCACAATGGGATTATCGAAAATTATAAAGGTTTGAAAAAGAAGTTGATTGCCGACGGTATCAGCTTCTCGTCAGATACTGACACGGAAGTTATCGCGCATTTATTCTCTCAAAACCTCAATGGGCATGACGATATTCGTCAAGCTGCAGCGCGAACTTTCGCGGCGCTGGAGGGTGCTTATGCGATTGCCCTGATTGTTGATGGCAATGAAGATGAGATTGTTGTCGCGCGCAAAGGCAGCCCGCTGGCTATCGGGCATGGTGACGGCGAGATGTATCTCGGCTCTGACGCTTTTGCCCTCGCGCCGTTTACCAATCGGGTTTGCTATTTGAAAGATGGCGATTGGGCGGTGATGCGCGGCGATGGCGCAGAGATTTTCGCCCTCGGCCAAGACGGTGCGGTTGAGCGACAAGTTGAGACAGTCGATGCCGCCGCGGCGATGGTCGATAAAGGCAATTATCGCCATTTTATGATGAAAGAAATTCACGAGCAGCCGGAAGTGCTGTCGCGCACATTCGGTCAATATATTGACCCCGAAGCGCGCGGCGTTTTGCTGCCCGAAAATAATCTCGATTTCAGCAAAATCAATCGCATTATTTTGGTGGCTTGCGGCACGGCCTATTTCGCCGCGCAAGTCGGGCGTAATTGGATTGAACGCTATGCGCGTATTCCGGCCTCGATTGATATTGCTTCTGAGTTTCGATATCGCAATGCGCCGATGGATAAAGATTGCCTTGCCGTATTTGTTTCGCAATCGGGCGAAACTGCCGATACGCTGGCGGCGCTGCATCACTGTAAGGCGCATGGCTTGCAAACCATTGGCATTGTTAATGTGCCGGAAAGCTCCATCACCCGTGATGTTGACCTGACATTCCCGACCTATGCCGGACCGGAGATTGGCGTTGCCTCAACCAAAGCCTTCACCGCACAGCTTGGCGCGCTGGCATCGCTCGCCCTGGGTCTGGGGCGCGTTAAAGGCACGATTGACGCTGCCGAAGAAGCGCGCCTGTCTGACTTGCTGCTGACAACGCCGCGCCTCGCCAATGATGTGTTGGCGCGCAAAGGACAAATTGAAGAGATTGCCAAAGGCTTCACGGATTATTCCAGCGCCTTGTTTATCGGACGCAACACTATGTGGCCGCTGGCGCTTGAGGGCGCGTTAAAACTAAAGGAAATCTCTTATATCCATGCCGAGGGTTTTGCTGCCGGTGAGTTGAAGCACGGGTCGATTGCGCTGGTTGATGAGACCGTGCCGATTATCACCATTGCGCCCGATGATGAGTTATTCGAGAAAACCGTCTCCAATATGCAAGAAGTGCTGGCGCGCGGTGGCAAGGTCATCATGCTGGGCAGTGAAGAGGGGATAGAGAAAGCGGGCGAGGGCTGCATGGCGACGATTAAGCTGCCCGTGCTTGACCCGTTCATCTCGCCGATACTTTACGCGCTGCCGTTGCAGCTATTGGCTTATTATGCCGCCGTAGCTAAAGGCACTGATGTTGACCAGCCGCGCAATTTGGCCAAATCCGTCACAGTGGAATAGCCGCCCGATTGCCTTATATAAATCTCCATGAGTGAGTTAGAAGAAGCTGAAAAGCAAGTGCGTGATATGGTGGCGCAGGCCGCTGCCAGTTTGACCCAGCAATATGGCGAGGACGCGGAGGTGATTGCCACCATGCGCGCCGCCGAATTTGCCGCTGCCGGTGATGTCGATGGGCTGAAAGCCTGGGATATGATTATCGAATATCTGGTCGCCCTGCGCGAAGGCAAACCCGAGGATATTGGGGAGCCGTTAAATTGACTCGCCTGACCGTCTTTTATAATGGCCGCTGCTCGTTATGCGGGCCGGAGATTGAGATGTATCGGCGCATGGCTGAGACGCATCATATAGAGACACTGAGCTTCACGGATATATCAACCGGCGCGCTGCCCCATGGCTTTACCCAAGACGCGATGCTGGCGCGGCTGCATGTCAAAAAAGAGGGAGCGGAGATGCTGATTGGTGTGCAGGCATTCATCGCCCTGTGGTTGCACCTGCCGAAATTTAAATATCTGGCCCACGCAATAAATTGGCCGATCATACGAGACATGACCGGCCTGATTTACGATCACATAATAGCGCCGTGGCTTTATCGCCGTTATTTGCGCCGCCAATGCGATATTTGATTAGATGCCCGGAATAAACGGAATATCGATAATGCCGCAACCGGCAATAGCAAAACTCAACACAACCGGAATAAGAATCTTCTTCATGGATTTAGTCCCCTAGTTCTTCTTCAGGCCACCCATTGGCCTGGGCTGTTTTATACCCCTGATAGCGGGGCTGGTCTATTGCGACCTTGCCCATTGTGACCCGAATAAGGTGGTTTTTTAGGACATCGTTCGATAAATCCATCTCACCCGTTGCTATTTTCTCACACAATTTGCGATTCAACGTGGCCAAATCCCCGTCTTCGCCGAGCAATGATTCGAGCCGCGCTTGCTCGGCCTTGTTGAAACCGGGCGCGAGTGCCAACTCACGCGCCAATATGTCGAGCACATTACCCGCCACCCGCGCATGAAACGCCGCTTGACCGGAAAGCTGCGGCATCGCTGTCTCATTCAGGAAGGCGCGTGCCGCGGCGAGCAGTTTCTCGGCGGAAGGACGGTCTTGCATTAGTCTTCTCCCATCAGCATGCGTAGCAAATCAATCTCGGTCTCTGAGGCGCGTCGCCCGATTGAGCCGCGCTCGACAGATGGGTCAGCGCCGCTCTCAAATGCCGACACCATCAAGACGCCGCACATAATGCCCCATTTTAGGGAGCCGAGAATTTCCCAAAACCGCGTCGCCTTTTCGTCAATCTCGCCACCGGCAGCGCGATAGGCGCCATACATATCGGCGCGCGCGCCAAACCCGCCGACCGGCAAGTGATGCTGCCCGAAGCGCCAGCTTGGCACACAGGGCCAGCCGAGGTCTTCCATCGGGTCGCCGAAATGCGCCAGTTCCCAATCGAGCAGGGCGACCAACCCGGCCTCCGGCGACACCATAATATTGCCGTTGCGGAAATCGCCATGCACGAGGGCAGGCGGGCGCGTCTCCGGCAGATTGTCGCGCAGCCATTTTATCGCCAGTTCAAACACCGGATGCGGATGCCCACTGGATTGTAAATAGCCGGCATATTTCTCCAACTCACCCGCTGCATCGCTATAAGCCAAATCGGGCAGGCCCTCGATTTTTATCGCATGCAGCGCGGCCAGCATCTCGCCACATTGCGTAGCCAGCTTGGGGCGCACAGTGTCGAATTCCGCGTCGCGCAAAATTTTGCGCGCAATGGTCTCGCCATCGATGAACGCCATCACATAGGCCTCGCCAATACCATCTTCATCGTCGCAGACAAAGCTGACTTGCGGCACGGCGATACCGGCCTTTGCCGCCGCGCCGATAATCGCCGCTTCGCTGGCTTTGGGCAGCGCGTTTTCAGATGCCCGCAACCCGCGCGGGTTTCGCCGCAACACATAGGCCTCTCCGTCGCAAATAAATGTCCAGCTTTCCTGACTGGCCCCACCCGACAGCCGTTTCAAATGCGCGAGGGGCGCATCAAAACGGCGCGCGCATAAAGCCGCCATTTGCGATTCGAACGTATCTATCTCGGCACTTCCCATGCTCGAAAACTGCCACTCGCGGCGGCGATGTGCAACCTCCAAAAAAGGCGAACAGCAGCAAATTTTCATCCATTTAACTTATTTACTTTTAGGCAAATGAAAAAATTAGGATTATTGCGCGGCGGCTTTATTTCAAGAATATTTAAAAGGGCCGAAGCGAATTCCAAAGGTGAAGTAACCATTGTCTTGGAAGATTTGGGCTGTTATTTCCGCCTGCTCATGTCGCGAGGCGATTTGAAGCGCGAAGATGACGGCTGCCAGAAATTTTGATCTCTAATAGATGCAAGAGGCACTGATAGTATCAGTGATCAAACCGCTCTTATGATGTTCCATAGTGACGCCTTTTCAAGCGCTCTTAGCGACAACAACCCATTTCTCGGCCTCGATGCCGAAACGGTTTTCGAATTCCTCTAGGCTTTGAAATGCGCTTCGGAATCATTCCATAGTAAGAGCATGAGCGAAATACTCGACCCGCCGAAGAAAAAGCGGCGCACATTATTGGGCGCGTTACGCACCTATTTCCTAACCGGCTTGGTCGTCACCGCGCCGATTTACATCACCTTCTATTTAATGTTGTGGTTCGTCGAATTCCTCGACGACTATTTCCGCCCCTGGGTGCCGAAAATTTATTGGCCGACCACTTATTTACCATTTGATGTGCCGGGCGTTGGTGTGGTGTTGGCGCTGGTCTTGCTGACCATTATTGGTGGCCTGACCGCCAATTTTCTGGGCCGCGCTTTGTTGCGTCTGGCCGATAAAATCATTCGGCAAATCCCAATGGCCGGCACGGTTTACACAGCGCTGCGGCAAATTTTTCAAACCGCCGTGCGCGAAGATGGCGCAAGCTTCAGCCAAGTCGCGTTGATTGAGTATCCACGCAAAGGGCTGAACGCCATTGCCTTTGTCACCAAAGCCGCCGACCGCCGGGTCAATGAGGCAACAGGCAAAACCATGATTGGCGTGTTTCTGCCGACCACGCCCAATCCGACATCGGGCTTTTTGCTGTTCGTGCCGGAAGACGAATTGACCATTCTCGACATGACGGTAGAGGAGGGCGCGCGCCTGGTTATCTCAGCCGGTCTGGCAGACGAAGAAGCAGATGGCAGCTCAGCCTGATTGCAAAAACCGTATCGCCTCATCGCGGCGAAACAGATAGAGCAAAACTCGCAAGGCTTCGCCGCGAGGGCTTTTCAAAAGCGGGTCACGCTCTAATAGTAATTTCACATCATCATGCACCGCCGGCAGCAAGTCAGCATGCGCCTCCAAATCGGCCAACCGAAAAGCGGGCAGGCCGCTTTGGCGGGTGCCCAGCACCTCGCCCGCGCCGCGCAACCGCAAATCTTCCTCAGCGATTTTGAAGCCATCTTCCGTCTCGCGCATAATGCTCAGCCGCGCTTTCGCGGTCTCACCCAATGGCCCACGATACAGCAGCACGCAGCTTGACTTATCCAAGCCACGCCCAACCCGTCCGCGCAATTGGTGGAGTTGCGCCAAGCCGAAACGCTCGGCATGTTCAATCACCATCACGGTCGCTTCGGGCACATTGACGCCGACTTCAATCACCGTCGTCGCCACTAAAATGGAAATCTCACCGCTTGCGAAACGCGCGATCACCGCGTCTTTCTCGGCCGGTTTCATTTGCCCATGCACGATGCCGACTGTGTCGCCATATACCGCATGCAGTGCTTTGGCGCGATCTTCGGCGGCTGCCAAATCAACCAATTCACTTTCACTGACCAGCGGGCAGACCCAATAAACCCGCGCGCCGTCCTTAATCGCATTGCCGAGACTTTGCGCCACTTCCTCATAGCGGTCCATTGAGATGACCCGCGTATCAACCGGCTTGCGGCCGGGCGGCTTATCCGGCATGCGCGACACATCCATATCGCCATAGGCGGTCAGCGTCAACGTGCGCGGAATCGGTGTCGCGGTCATCACCAACACATCAACGCCGCCGCCTTCATCATTATTGCCTTTGTTCGAGAGCGCCATGCGTTGCTGCACGCCAAAGCGGTGCTGCTCATCAACCACGGCAAGGCCCAAATCCTTAAAGGCGACATCATCTTGAAACAGCGCATGGGTGCCAATGGCGATTTGCACATCACCGGCGGCCAGCGCGTCGAGGCTCTCTTGGCGCAATTTGCCCTTATTGCGCGCCGTCATGACTTGCCAATTAATGCCCAGCGCATCAAGCCAGGGGCCGAGCGTCTCAGCATGTTGGCGCGCCAAAATTTCTGTCGGTGCCATTAGCGCGGCTTGCGCGCCATTGGCCACGGCTTGCAACATCGCCATGACGGCAACCACGGTTTTACCGCTGCCGACATCGCCTTGCAGCAGGCGCAACATACGCATCGGTTCAGCCATATCGGCGCGAATATCAGCAATGGCATTTTCTTGCGAGCCGGTCAGCGGAAAGGGCAGAAGCCCGAGCAGACGGTTTTGCATCTCATCAGCCGTCTTATAAGCACGCCCCTGTTGCTTTTTGCGGTCGCGACGCACCAATGCCAGCACCAGTTGATGCGCCAGCAATTCGTCATAGGCCAGCCGCGCGCGCGCCGCATTTTGCGGTTCTAAGGCGGCCATATTCTGAGGCCGATGCACCGCCTGCACCGCGCCTTGCCAATCAGCCCAGCCTTGCTGCTTCACCCATTCGGCCTCTTGCCATTCGGGCAGGGCAGGCAGTTCCGGCAAAGCCGCTTGAATGGCCTTCATCAACACTTTGGCAGAAAGCCCCGCGGTTAGCGGATAAACCGGCTCAACAATGGGCAGCTTGTCAAATTCGGCCTGCGGCAGCATATGGTCAGGGTGAACAATTTGCAGCTGCTCGCGAAACCGTTCAACGCGCCCCGACACCATGCGCTTGGCACCCTCCGGCATAGCCTTGCCCAGCCAGTCACCGCGGGCGTGGAAAAACACCAGCGATAGATAGCCGGTCTCATTACCGCATAAAATGCGATAGGGCAGATTGCGCCTCCGTCCCTGATTGGGTGGTGCCTCATGCTTCATCACCTCGACTTCAAAAGTCGCAATGCGGCCATCTTCAACTTCGCTTAAAGACGGGCGATATTGCCGGTCAATCAAATTGCTCGGCAGGTGAAACAGCAAATCAATCAGCTTATCGCCGGTAAATTCAGCCAGCACTTTGCCCAGCTTCGGGCCAATGCCGGGCAGGGTTGTGGCATCTGCAAATAATCTATCGAGCCGTGTCGGGCGCATGGTCTTCCTGCCTTGTGAATCGGCATTAGCCTAGCACAGAAAAGGGCTTATATGACGCGAAACGGGCTGATGACTTTCCGCACGGCTCTGCTATAAAACGCACCAGAGGTTCAAAAATGACTCAACAGCTCAACGCCGAACGCCGCAAATTGCATTTCCGGTCTTGCCATCGCGGCATTAAGGAAATGGATATTATATTTGGTAAATTCGCTGATGTGGTGCTTGGCGATTTGCCCGAAGAAGAGTTGATGGATTATCAGCGTATTCTTGAGCTGCCTGACGACAAGCTGTTTAGCTGGGCGACCGGACGCGAAGATGTGCCCGATGATGTGCGCTCCCCCTTGCTGGATCGCCTGCTTAGCCTCGAGCACATGTAAACTGCCAAAAGAAAAGAGGCAGGCGTGGAAAAGGCCGAATTCGAAAAATTGACCGAAGAAATTATAGCCCATCAGGGTAAATTGGCTGTCGGCGGCGCGCCGGAAGGCTATCAGCCAATGGTGCTGGCCGATTTGGCGCGGCGCGATGGCGGTCGGTTGGTTTATATTGCGCGCGATGCCTCAGCCGCTATTGCCATGCGCGATATGCTGGCTTTCTTCGCGCCCGATATTACGACGCTTTACTTGCCCGCATGGGATTGCCTGCCTTATGACCGCTTGTCGCCGCAGGTTGCGGTTATGTCTGAGCGTATGGCGACGCTGGCGCAATTGCCATTATTGGACGGCCAAGCGCATATTCTGATAACCACCATCTCTGCCGCCGCGCAAAGATTGCCCGCCCGCGACAAGCTGGCCGAATTATCATTGGCCATGAAACCGGGCAATGTCATTGATGTTGATGCGCTGACCCAGTTTTTAAGCAGCAATGGTTATGCGCGCTGCTCAACTGTTATGGAGCCGGGCGATTATGCCGTGCGCGGCGGCATTATCGACCTTTATGCGCCGGGCAGTGATACGCCGGTGCGTCTCGATTTATTTGGCGACACGCTGGAATCCATTCGCCCGTTTGAGGTTGAAAGCCAGCGCACAGTCGGCCAGCTAAGCGCGTTGAACCTGACCGCCGCCGGTGAAATTCACCTTGATGACGAGGCCGTGCTGCGCTTTCGGCGCGGCTATGTGCAGGCTTTCGGCACGGTGATGGATAATGACCCGCTTTACGTCGCCATTAGCGAAGGCGCGCGCTATCAGGGCATGGAGCACTGGCTGCCGCTATTTCACGATACGCTCGAGACGCTGTTCGACCATTGCGGCGGTGCGCTTTATATCGCGGACGACCAAACCGAAAGCGCTTTGAACGACCGCTATGAGCAAATAGCCGATTACTATCAGGCGCGCGAAGAGGCGATGCAGGCCCATGCCAAAGACCGCCCAAAAGAAAGCGATGGACGGCGTATCATTAAGCCGCTCGCGCCCGATGCGCTGTATATTTTGAACGATGAATGGCAGCAGCGCATAAATGAAAACCGTTGGCGCAGCATTGGCGCGTTTGAAACCCCCGATGGGGTGAATCTGAGCGGTCGCGCCGGTCGCCGCTTTGCTGCCGAGCGAAAGCAGCAGAATATCAATCTGTTCGACGCGGTGACGGCGCATATTAATGCCGAACAAACTGCCGGTCGTCCGGTGCTTTTGGTTGCCTCGAGCCGAGGCGCGCAAGAGCGTCTGGAGACTTTGCTGAAAGAGCATAATGCGCCGCCGATTGAACCGCTCGATAGCTGGCGCGCGCCGCAATCGGGGCAGGGGCCGCGCATCGCCATTATGGGCATGGAGAATGGTTTCAGCACAGATATGATGAGTGTCCTGACCGAGCAGGATATTTTGGGCGACCGCATGGTGCGCCGCCCGGGTCGCAAGAAAGCCGAAAACTTCCTCACCGAAGCCAGCAGCCTAACGCCCGGTGACCATGTTGTGCATGTCGAGCACGGCATTGGCCGTTTTGAGGGGCTGCAGACCATTGATGTCGGCGGTGCGCCGCATGATTGCCTGAAGCTGGTTTATCATGGCGACTCGCGCCTGTTTCTGCCGGTCGAAAATATCGAATTGCTGAGCCGGTTCGGCGGTGATGACATGACCGTGACGCTCGATAAAATCGGCGGTGTGGCTTGGCAAATGCGTAAAGCCCGCCTCAAAGAAAAAATCAAACTGATTGCCGATGAGCTTATCAAAACCGCCGCCGAACGCGCGATGCGCGATGGCGAGGTGATGAGCCCTGATATTGGTGTTTATGACGAGTTCGCGGCGCGTTTTCCATTTGAGGAAACCGAAGACCAGATGGACGCGATTGAGGCCGTCATTGACGATCTCGGCAGTGGCCGCCCGATGGACCGCTTGATCTGTGGCGATGTCGGCTTTGGCAAAACCGAAGTGGGCTTGCGGGCGGCTTTCATCGCGGCCATGTCGGGCAAGCAGGTCGCCGTGGTTGCGCCGACGACGTTGCTGGCGCGCCAACACACCAAAACCTTTCGCGAGCGTTTCGCCGGTCTGCCGGTTGAGATTGCCGAATTATCGCGCTTGGTCGGCACTGCCGCTGCCGGCCAAACCAAAGAAGGGCTGGCCTCGGGTGCCGTTGATATTGTTATCGGCACCCATGCGCTATTGGCAAAAAACATCGCTTTTTCGCGACTTGGTATGGTGATTGTCGATGAAGAGCAGCATTTCGGCGTGGTGCATAAGGAGCGGCTGAAGAGTCTGCGCGCCGAAGTCCATATGCTGACGCTCACCGCCACACCAATTCCGCGCACATTGCAAATGGCGTTGACGGGCGTGCGCGACCTGTCGCTCATTGCCACGCCGCCGGTTGACCGCCTCGCTGTGCGCACTTATGTGACGCCGTTTGACCCGGTGGGTATTCGCGAAGCGCTGCTGCGCGAGAAATATCGAGCGGGGCAGAGCTTCATCATTGTGCCGCGCATTGCCGATTTGCCGGAAATGGAGGCCTTTTTGGCTGAAACCGTACCGGAAGTGAAATTTGTAATCGCGCATGGCCAAATGGCGGGCGGTGAACTGGAAACCCGCATGAATGCTTTTTATGATGGTCAATATGATGTGCTGCTCTCGACCTCGATTATTGAAAGCGGTCTCGACATTCCCTCGGCCAATACAATTGTTATTCATCGCGCCGATATGTTCGGCTTGGCGCAGCTTTATCAAATGCGGGGCCGGGTCGGACGCTCGAAAACCCGCGCTTATGGTTATCTTACCTATAATGAAAACAATGGGTTGACAGATTCATCTAAGAAACGACTTAAAGTAATGCAATCGCTCGACAGTCTTGGGGCGGGTTTTAATCTGGCCTCATATGACCTCGATCTACGTGGCGCAGGAAATCTCGTCGGGGAGGAACAATCCGGTCATATTAAAGAAGTCGGCTATGAGCTTTATCAAGCCATGCTGGAAGAGGCCATTGCTGAACGACAGGGCGAGGCGGCGCAGGAAAACTGGGCGCCACAAATTAATGTCGGCATTTCGGTTTTGATACCCGAGACTTATGTGCCGGACCTTGATTTGCGTATGGGGCTGTATCGCCGCCTGTCGGGACTGACAGAGCGCGCCGATATTGATGCTTTCGCTGCTGAAGTGGTTGACCGCTTCGGGCCAATGCCGGACGAGGTGCAACACCTGCTTTCTGTGCTGGCCATTAAAATTGACTGTCTGGCTGCCGGCATTGAAAAGATTGATGCCGGGCCTAAAGGCATCGCTGTTGTCTTCCGCAATCAGCATTTTGCCAATCCCGAAAAGCTGCTGGCGCATGTTTCCAGCAATCAAGAACGCATAAAAATTCGCCCCGACCAAAGCCTTGTCTTCCGCGCCAAATCAGAAGATGCCGATGAGCGGCTGCGTATCTCCGGCATTGTTGCGGGGCAGTTGGCCAAACTGGCCGCCTGATTATTGCACCGCGAGCTTTTGCCGCGCTTTTTCGATAAATCGATTAAGATATTCAGGCTCTTGCGCGCCCATGAGCAAAAACTTGCCACCGGCCAGAAAGGCGGGAACACCATGCACGCCAAGCTCTCGCGCGGCGGCATCATCATTGCGCGTCGCCTCAATATCATTATCGCCCTTAAATAAATCAGCCATGAGCGGCACATCGAGGCCGTGCTGACCGGCAATTTCCAACAGCACAGCCACATCACCGATATTCTTGCCTTGCTCAAAATGCGCCGAGAACAAAGCTTCGGCAATGGCGTGTTGCTGGCCGGTGCTGGCCGCCCAACGGATAAGGCGATGCGCGTTCAGCGTATTCGGGGTGATTTTGATATTCTCAAAAGCGAAATTGATATGCGTGCCTTTGGCGGCTGCTTTAATGTTCTCGCGCATTTGCTTGACCCCGTCCTCGCCATAACGCTCTTTTATTTTGGCGCTCAGATCTGCGCCTTCCATCGGCGTATCGGGATAAAGCTGATAGGGACGCCACATCAGATTAATCCGAACCCCCTCAAGAGCGGCCAGTGCCGCATCAAGCTTGCGCTTGCCGATAAAGCACCACGGGCAAATCACATCAGAAATTACATCCAGTTGCAGCACCGGAAGATTATCAGTCTCAGCTTGGCTCATCTTCTTCTCCCGCCTCAATTCTCGCTTAGCTTTATTGTGGCAAAGAATGCTAAACAATGTCAAAGTTCGCGCCATAAATAAGGAGCCAAAAGTGGAAAAAATCGAAACCGGAACTGACTTAAACGGCCATACCGCATTGGTAACAGGGGCCAGCTCCGGGCTTGGTGTGCGCTTTGCCCAAGTTTTATCGGCAGCAGGCGCGCGCGTCGTCATTGCCGCACGCCGGGCTGAGAAACTGGCTGAATTGGAAGCTGAGATTAACGGGCAGGGAGGCAAGGCGCTGGCGGTCGCGCTTGACGTGACCGATTTGGACAATATTGACAGCTTCTTCGAGGGCCTGCGCGCGCAAGATATGATGCCGGATATTTTGGTGAATAATGCCGGCATGAATGTCGTCAAACCGGCGCTCGAATATACGCCCGATGATTATCGCCAAGTGCTCGATACAAATCTGACCGCGCCGTTTTTTTTGGCCAATGAGTTTGCCCGCCATCATATTGGCGCAGGCAATGCGGCCCGCATCGTCAATATCGCCTCGGTTGGTAGCTTCAAAGTGCTGCCCGGATTAACGCCTTATTGCACATCAAAATCGGGTATTGTTATGATGACGCGCGGGCTGGCACGCGAATGGGCCACCAAGAATATCAACGTAAACGCCATTTGCCCCGGTTATATCGAAACCGAAATCAATGATTTTTGGTGGAAAACCGATGGCGGTAAAAAGCAGATTGCAAGCTGGCCGCGCCGTCGGTTGGCTGATAAGGGCGATTTGGACGGGGCGCTGCTATTGCTGGCCGGGCCACAAGGCAGTGGCATGACCGGCACAACCATTACCGTCGATGACGGGCAATTTATTTAGGGCGGCAAATAGGGACTGACATGCTTATCGACAGCCATTGCCATTTGGATTTCAAAGATTTCGACGAAGACCGCTATGCGGTTCTGAGCCGCGCCAAAGCCGCAGGCGTTGATCTTATGGTGACGATTTCAACCAAAATCACCGAAGCCGAGAAAATCATCAAGCTCGCCGAGAGCGATGACGCGCTGGTTTGTTCGGTCGGCATTCATCCGCATGAAGCCGGGCGCGAGCCGGAAACATCTGCCGAGACACTGGTGGCATGGGCGCAGCACGAAAAAGTTGTCGGCATTGGCGAGACCGGTCTGGATTATTTTTATGAGCACAGCCCGCGCGCCGCGCAGCAACGCAATTTCCGTGCGCATATTGAAGCCTGTCGCGTCAGTCGCTTGCCCCTGATTGTGCATGCGCGCGATGCCGATGAAGACACGGCCGATATTCTCGAAGATGAAATGGGGAAGGGTGACTATCCCGGCCTTATTCACTGCTTCACGGCGGGGCCTGAACTGGCCCGCCGCGCTTTGGATATTGGGTTTTATATTTCCATTAGCGGCATTGCGACCTTCAAAAGCGCAGCCGGTTTGCGCGAGACCATTAAATCCGTGCCGCTGGACCGGCTTTTGGTCGAGACCGATTCACCCTATCTCGCGCCGGTGCCGCATCGCGGCAAGCGCAATGAGCCGTCATTTGTCGCCGACACGGCAGCCATGTTAGCCGAGTTGAAGGGCGTATCGGTTGAGGAATTGTCGCGCGTGACAACCGATAATTTCTTTACCCTGTTCAGCAAAGCCAAACGACCGGTGACGCAGGCATGAGCCTGACTTTTCGTATTCTGGGCTGCGGATCGTCTGGCGGCGTGCCGCGCCTTGACGGAAATTGGGGCGCATGCGATCCAGAAAACCCGAAAAATCGCCGCACACGATGCTCAATGCTGGTGCAGCAAAAAACCGATGAAGGCATGACCACCGTGTTGGTCGATACCTCGCCGGATATGCGCGCCCAACTTATTGACGCGAATGTCACTTGGCTTGATGCCATTTTCTATACGCATGACCACGCCGACCAAACCCACGGCATTGATGATGTGCGAGCGATGGTGTACGCCAAACGAAAGCGCATTGAGGTGTTCATGGACGGCGCAACCGCCAAAACCCTGACCAATCGATTCGGCTATTGCTTTGAACAAGCAAAAGACATGCTTTATCCGGCTATTTTGAAGGACAACCGCATCAGCACGCCATATCAGGAAATCAACGTCACCGGCGCTGGCGGCACCATAAGCGCGATGCCGTTTCGGCAAATTCACGGCAATATTGACTCGCTTGGCTTTCGCTTTGGCGATGTTGCTTATTCAAGCGATATCAGTGATATACCGGAAGAAAGCTATGCGGTGCTTGAGGGTTTGGATTGCTGGATTATTGACGCTTTGCGCCGTGACCCGCATCCGACGCATTTTCATCTGGACCGCGCTTTGGCAGAAATTGAGCGCTTTAAGCCAAAACAAGCCATTTTGACCAATTTGCATGTCGATTTGGACTATCGGCAATTATGCGACGATTTGCCGAAAAATGTTGTTCCGGCCTTTGACGGCTTGGAGTACCAATAATCTTTTGTTACCACCGAGTTAACAATTGTGTGGTGTACAAATTATGTCCTCTCGAGTGTCCGCGGTTTTTTCCCTTATCGAACTTCTTGTCGTTGTTGCCATAATCGGCATTCTGGCCGCCGTCGGAATTGTTGGCTTAGAGGCTATATTAATGCCGCCAAAAAAAGAAACAGCACTGGCAAACGGCAATCTGGCGCGCGCGCCATTGAGCAAGACTTTCTATCCCTGTAAACGGCTTAACCGGCACAACCGAGCTTGGCAACAAGCTGGTTCGTTGCGTAACGCTCTCGACCGATGTCACAAGCGCCAGTAACTGCTTCAAATATGCTGAAAATCTAAAATAATACCTCAATGGCCGTGGCGTGTTCAAAATGCCTGTCGCAATAAGGGCGGTCGTCTGGCGACTGACGCGGAGTTCGGTCAAACCGGCGGTTCGGTTTCTTATAGAAACTTCCATTGGAACACCGCAGACAGGAATAACAATTACAACACCAACTCAAGCGCCGGCAATAAGCGCACGCTAGGCAAGACCTGCAATTTCGGCGGCGGGACAATCCATTATGCCTGTGCTGACCAAAATTTGGTGTGACTTATAATTTGTCATAATATTTATTATACGTCTTTTTGGCTAGGCGCGTTGATAGGCAAAATAAGATTAAGACCGGCCTCTTTCTTGCCGGTCTTTTTTTATCCAAAAGCAGAATCGCCGCACAATCAGCCATGTCAAAAATTAACCGCATACTCGATGTTATAGCTGCGCTGCGCCATCCGGAAACCGGTTGCCCGTGGGATTTGCAGCAGGATTTCGCCTCCATCGCACCCTATACGCTGGAAGAAGCCTATGAGGTGACCGATGCGATTGAACGCGGCAATATGAAAGATCTGAAAGAAGAACTCGGCGATTTGCTGCTACAAGTGGTGTTTCATGCGCGCATCGCCGAAGAAGCCGCATTATTCAGTTTCGACGATGTTGTTGACGCCATTTCCGACAAAATGATACGCCGCCACCCGCATGTTTTCGGCGATGGCACGGCCGATAATGCTGATGCCGTGCGGAAAAGCTGGGAAGAGATTAAAGCTGAAGAGAAAGCGGCAAAGAGCAAAACCGCCGCCGATGCACTGTCCGACAGCTTAATGAATGATATTCCGCTCACCCTTCCCGGCCTCAGCCGCGCCGTAAAAATGCAAAATCGCGCGGCGCGCATCGGCTTTGATTGGCCGGATATCGAGCCGGTATTCGATAAATTGCACGAAGAAATTGACGAAGTGCGCGCGGCCATCACCTCCGGTGCCCAAGATGCGATGGAAGATGAGGTCGGTGATTTGCTGTTCGTCGTGGCCAATATTGCCCGCCATCTGAAAATCGACCCCGAAAAAGCCGTCCGCCGCACGAATGGCAAGTTTATTGCGCGCTTCAAACATGTTGAAACGCTGGCCGCGCAAAGCGGCAAAGACGATTTAACCCTCGAAGAGCTGGAGGCGTTTTGGCAAAGCGCCAAAAAGGCCGAAAAAGCCGCGCGTTAAGGCTTTACCTTAAGCGACAGCAATCTCGACCGGGCTGTTCGGCATAATCGTCGAAATAGCGTGTTTATAGACCAATTGTGAATGGCCATCGCGGCTCAGCAGCATTGACGTGGCATCAACCCAAGTGATGGTGCCCTGCAGTTTAACGCCATTTACCAGAAATATGGTGAGTGCGAGGTTTTGCTCACAAACATGATCGAGGAAAGAAGCCTCAAGTGAGTCTGTCTTTGTTGACATTGGTTTACCCAGTTTATTCTGCGGACGGCGGAGCTACCCTCCTGTTACTTTATTGACGTGACCCTCCCAGTCACGAAGCATTAACCAATAAACATTGGCACAACTGAGGCTTGAAACCTAGTTAATTTTCAATCTTTGCGATGTTTATGCCTCAACTGCGTCATATGCATCGGATAGCATTTTGGCGACCTCGCCGGGCTTGCCCGCTCCTATTTTCTGCCCGTCAATCTCAATCACCGGGAAAACCGACATGGTTGAGGCGGTAGAAAAACATTCTTTTGCCGCCAATGCTTCTTTCAGCGAGAAAGGCTTTTCTTCAAATTTCATGCCCAAATCGGCCACGCAATCGAGCAACACTTGGCGCACAATGCCGTTCAATATCTCATGGCTGGCCGGTCGCGTGCGTAAAACACCTTTCGCATCGACAATCCACGCATTGGTGGCCGCGCCTTCAGTCACCATGCCCTGCCCGTCAATTTGCCAGGCCTCTTGCACTTTGGCATTGCGCGCAGACTGTCGCGCCAGCACATTTGGCAGCAGACTGATGGATTTAATATCGCATCTGGCCCAGCGTTGGTCCGGCACAGAAACCACCGAGATACCTTTTTTCATAATCTGAGCGCGTCGGTCAGCCGCGATTGGCCGCGCCGTGATAACCAAGACCGGTTTCAAATCCGGATTGAACATATGCTCACGCGGAGCAACGCCACGCGATACTTGCATATAAAGAATACCGTCGCGCACCCGATTGCGGCGCACCGTTTCGCGCATGACTTGCTGCAAAGCCGCGCGTGACATGGGCGGCGGCATATCCAATGCGGCCAGCGAATAATCCAATCGGTCAAGATGACGCGCTTCATCGAGCAGCTTACCGCCGCGAATGGCGCAAACTTCATAAACCCCATCGGCAAATTGATAACCGCGATCCTCCACCAGAATACCCGGCATGTTCAGCGGTTGATAAACCCCGTCAATGTAAGCGATGCGGCTCATTAAACTTCATTCTCCATTCAGCGCATATAACGCCAGAAAGATGACGTAAATAGGACCATCAAAATCAATAATTCGATGCGTCCGGCAATCATTAGCAGCGCGATGGTGATTTGCAAAGCGTCGGGCATTGCGGCAAATCCGAGCGGCATATCGAGATGTCCGGTAATCGCCAAGCTATTGGTCAGCGCGCCCAGCACAATCGGCCAAGCATCTGACAATGTTGTGCCGAACAGACCCAAAAGCAAAACGCCGAGCGAAATAAATAAGATGAAAATAGCCATATACGCCCAGGCCGCGTTGAAATCGCGGTCTTGTAGAGGGCGCCCTTCCAGCGATAAGGGATGCACCGATGACGGATAAGACAGCCTGCCCAATTCGCTGCCCAAATCTTTGGCCAGAATAATGGCGCGCATGACCTTCACGCCGCCACTGGTCGAGAGTGCCATGCCACCGATTAATACAGGCAACATGACCCAAACAATCGGCCAATTTGCCAAACCTGTATCGGGCAAAAAGTTGAACCCTGCCGTGCTGTGCAGCGAGATGGATTGCCAGAGGGCGCTAATGCCGCCGCTATTCGGCACTGCCAATAGCGTGATTGCGGCATAGGCGATAATCAGGCCGAGAAAAACCCGCAATTCAGTGAGTTGAAATCCGCTACGCGCCTCGCGCCCCAGCGTCAGCACCATCAGCATCGGCACGCTGATGGAGCCGATAAGGCAGAGCAACGCCATCACGCCCTGCCCGCCGCCGGTCAATAATTCAGCGAGGCTTTGCTCATGCACGCTCATGCCGCTGGTCGAGATTGCCGACAGCGCCAAGCAAAATGCTTCGACAAGTGAACTGCCGAAAGCCGCCAGCGCGATAATTCCCAGCACGGAAAACATTAAGTAAACCGGCAAAATAAGGCGCAGCGGTCGGCCCAAGCGCGAAGATAAAGGCGCGTTTTCTTCATGTTGCAAAAGCGGACTGCCGATAAGGGTAATGCCGCCAATGCCGAAAGGCGCCAGCACCGCCACGGCAAACACCAATGTCCATAACCCGCCGAGCCAGCTTAATGCCGCGCGCCATAGCAAAATGGGCGTCGCCTCAACCTGCGGCACAGCCAACATGGTTGCGCCCGATGTGGTGAGCGCCGAGACGGCCTCAAAATAGGCCGCGGCAAGACTGTCAATTTGGCTTGCCCCGATAAAAGGAATGGCCGCAATGGCCGGTAAAAGCGTCCAATACAGAACCATAATCAGCAATAACTCGATGCCATTGGCGCGATGCCGACGGCTGGTATAACCGCTCAACAGCAGCGCGCCCGACACGAAAGTCGTCAGCATTAATCCAATGGTGAAATTACCGGCATGGGCAAATGTCGGGTCAAGCAGGCTGGCAATCCACGGCAGCACCATAAGCAGGGCTATCATGCATCCGCCATAACCCAGTGTGAAAAGTATCGCCCCTAAGCGCATGTGCTATTTCTTTTCTTTACTCAGCAACAAGTTTTCAAACGCTTCAATGCCATCAGCGGTAACAAACATGATAACGCGGTCGCCCTGCTTAAACTCAGTGCCGCCGCGCGGCATGATAATTTTGCCTTTGCGATATACTGCACCGACCCGCATGGACATTCCGAAATCAATATCACGAAGCTTGCTACCGATAATCGGTGCGCCTTCCTGAATTTCCGCTTCAATCATTTCCGCCGATTCATCGCTCAACGCATGCACTTGCAGCACATTGCCCAAACGCACATGACGCAGCACTGACGAGACAGTAATGGCGCGCGGATTAATCGACACCTCCATGCCGAAATCACCGGCGAGATTTTGGAAGCTGTTATCATTGATTAAACACAGACCCCGCTGGCAGCCTTCGCGCAGAGCCAACATATTGGTCAAAATATTCACCTGGTCATCATTGGTCAGCGCCAACACCAAATCGGCCTGGCGAATACCCGCCTCTGCCAGAATTTCGGGCGACAGCCCACTGCCCTGCAATACAATGGAGCGGCTGAGCTTTTCCGCCACAATACGGGCGCGCTCGACATTGGCTTCAATAATGCTCAGCGAATAACGTCCGGCTTGCGCGTCGAGATTTTTGGCAACTTGATAGCCGATATTGCCGCCGCCAACCATGACGATACGGCGCGCTTCACGTTCTTCATGGCCGAAAATTTTCAGCGTTCGTTCGGTGTCGCTGCTGGCGGTGACCAAAAAGGCCTCATCGCCAACTTGAATCGTATCGTCGAAATCCGGCACATAAACTTTTTGATTGCGGCGCAACCCGACCACAATGGCCTGCAAGTCAGGAAACAGGCCCGTCAACTGGTTGAGCGGCGTATCAATAACCGGGCAGTCCTCGCCAATGGCGACGCCAATCATTTCCGCCGACCCACCGGCAAAGCTGGAGCTGTCAAAAGCACCGGGCAGCGCCAAGCGGCGCATCACGGCTGAAGCAACTTCTTCCTCAGGGGAAATAATAACGTCGATGGGAATTCCGTCTTCGTTAAACAAGTCCCTCCAGCGCGACTGCACATAATTGCGGTCCCGCACGCGGGCAATGGTTTTGGGTTTTTTGAAAAGCGTTTTGGCCGTTTGGCATGCCACCATATTCACTTCGTCAGATGCGGTGACGGCAATCAGAACGTCGGCCTCCGCGGCGCCGGCTTGTTCCAATACTTCCGGATGCCCGCCATGACCTAAAATCGGGCGCACATCAAGCGTATCTGTAATGCGTTGCATCAAAGACGCTTCTCGGTCAACGACCGTTACATCATTGCCTTCACCAGCCAAATGGCGAGCAATGCCGAAGCCTACTTGCCCGGCTCCACACACAATGACCTTCATGCGTCCCTCTTTCCGAAGTTAATCGTTACGAATGGCTTTTAGCATGATTACCACCGGAAATTCCAAGAGATTTCATCTTGCGATGAAGTGCCAAACGCTCCATACCCACGAATCCTGCCGTTCGTGAGATATTTCCCGAAAAACGTTCAATCTGCGCGACCAGATAATCGCGCTCAAAACACTCCCGCGCATCGCGCAATGGCAATGACATGATGTGACGAGACTCGCCGACATCTTCGGCTTTGAAGCCTGTGGGCACGCCAAACGCGATAACCTAAAAAAAAAATTAACAGCCCCAGCGCAATAACGTCATTAAGAGCCAAAATCAACCAGACTGCTGATATCACTGCCACAGGTGACGGCGTTGTTCAGCAATAAAAATGCGGCACTGACCGCGGCTACACTGAAAATGAGAAAGAAGGCAGAAAGCGACCAAAAATTATAGGCCACTGTAAACCGGTCGAGTAAATTGCTCGGCTTTCTAAACACACCAGCTAGCCGATGCTCGCTCATACTAACAACTCCCAAGAACACTAACTGCGCTTATTCTCGCGCGTGAGGACATACACATAACAAGCTAAAACTGGCTCTAAATCGAAGCGCCTAGCGTTAATTTTGTAATAATACAACAGAGTATCGCGGTTGTTACATTTATGTAACAGCTAAATTTCGGAGGACTCTTCAAGCGCAGAAAGCCGCGGAAAAACTCCCTCCGGCTTGGGCAACGGCGTGCCGCCTTGCAAGCGATTATCGGGGCCTAAGGCCGCAAAATCGCGTTTTGTAGAATCTACTTTCAGCAAATCGAGAAGCTGCCCTGCCCCGGTCGGAATGACCGGTTGCAACAATATCGCGGCCTGACGAACCAGCTCAGCAGTGACATAAAGCACGGTGCCCATGCGCGCCGGGTTTTCTTTTTTCAGCGACCACGGCTCTTCAGCCGCGAAATATCGATTGGCCTCCGATACGGCTTCCATCACGGGGGTGAGATAGTTATGCAATTCATGCCGCGCCATTGCGGCATCAGCCCGCGCTTTAAGACCGTCAAACAAGGCCAGCACAGCATCATCTGCCGCCGTAAAGGCCGCCGGTTGTGGCAAGGCTTCATTGCAATTTTTGGCAATCATAGACAGGCTGCGCTGCGCCAGATTGCCAATATCATTGGCCAAATCGGCATTAACGCGATTGACAATCGCCTCATCTGAGAAACTGCCATCTCGCCCGAATGGCACCTCGCGCAAAAAGAAATAGCGCAACGCATCAACGCCGTAATGCGCCGCCAATGTCATGGGGTCGAGAACATTGCCCAGCGATTTCGACATTTTCTCGCCTTTAACTGTCAAAAAGCCGTGAGCGAACACTTGTTGCGGCAAGGGCAAATCAGCCGCCATCAAAAATGCCGGCCAGTAAACCGTATGAAAACGGCTAATATCCTTGCCGATAACATGCAGGCTGCATGGCCAAAAATCAGCAAATCGGCCCTCGCGGTCGGGATAACCAAGCACACTCAGATAATTGGTCAGCGCGTCCATCCAAACATACATGACGTGATTATCATCACCCGGCACAGGCACGCCCCAATCAAAGGCCGTGCGCGAAATCGATAGGTCTTTCAGACCACCTTTGATGAAGGACGTAATTTCATTGCGGCGGCTTTCGGGCATCAGAAAATCCGGATTGCTCTCGAAATGCGCCAGCAATTTGTCTTCATAAGCCGATAGGCGGAAGAAATAGCTGTCTTCCTCCAGCCATTCAACAGGGGTGCCATGCGGCGACAGCTTATTGCCCGCCGCATCGGGTGCTAGCTCATCTTCGGCGTAAAACGCTTCATCGCGCACCGAATACCAGCCCTTATAGCTGTCTTTGTAAATGTCATCGCGGCCATTATCGGCAATGCGCTGCCATAACTCGCTCACCGACGCATGGTGGCGCGGCTCAGATGTGCGAATAAAATCGTCATGGCTGCAATTCAGCGCGTCAGCCATTTCGCGAAAGGCGGGGGTTAGTTCATCGGCCAATTCTTGCGCCGTTTTGCCCTGGTCGCGGGCGGTTTGCAGCATTTTTTGGCCGTGGTCATCAGTTCCGGTCGAAAAATAGACATTTTCACCATTCAAACGGTGATAGCGCGCAATCGCATCAGTTGCCATAACCTCATAGGCATGACCAATATGCGGGCGGCCATTTGGGTAAGAAATAGCCGTAGTTATGAAAAAGTTCTTATCTTTCACTTTAAGTCCTTAACCGGCTTTTTGCCGACTGGCATCAGCAAAACCTGTCATCCACTCCAACACAGCCTGCTTTTTATCGAGATTAAGCGCCGCAACCGAACGGCTGTCGCGCTCCACCTTCTCCCACAAGGCCACAAAGGGTTCAACCCCAATTTGCGCCGCCAAAAGCCGGTTCACCAGCGCCAATTCGCCTTCAAATACCGGCTGAAAATCAGCACCGGTTGCGGCACAGCGGACATAGCGATGCAGCCAGCCCGCAAGCAGAAAGCAAAAAATACTGAATCGCTCTGGCGCGGCGCGGGCGCCAAAGCGTCCGGCCAGCGCGTGCAGCTTCTCAACATCAAGCTGCGGCGCGGTTTCCAGCACCCCGACCATATCGCGATACAGGTCAAAACCGCCCTCGGCGCAAAGCATAAGCGCGTAGCCGGCACTGCCCTGCGCCAAAAACGCCGATGCCGCTACCTCATTCGGGTCGCTGCTCTCAAGCCGCCCATGCACAATCTGCTGCAAATCCGTCTCATTCAGCGCGTTAAACGCCAACATGCGGCAGCGCGAGCGTATGGTATCCAAAACGCGCCCGGGATTATGACACAGGATTAAGAACAGGCATTTTTCCGGCGGCTCTTCAATCAGCTTGAGCAGCGCATTGACGCCGTTTTTATTCATATCATCAATGCTGTCGATAATCGCAACACGCCAGCCGCCGCGCCCGGCGCTGAGGTTAAAAGATTGTTTCATGTCGCGCGCCGCATCAACCGGAATATCGCCACGAAACTTCTGCGTTTTCTGATTATATTGACGCTTCAAAATGAATAAATCGGGGTGCGAGCCCTCTTCGACCAAATGAGCTTCGCTGTTTTCGAGCGCCGGAGACAAAGCGGCAATCGGGCCACCGGTCAGCACGGCGCGCGCTGCCAAATAAGCAAAACTGGCCTTGCCGACCCCCTTCGGGCCGGTCAGCAGCCACGCATGCGGCATGCGTTCGCCGTTTAAGGCACTGAGAAAATCCTCCTGTTGCGAATGGTGCCCAACCAAAGCGGGCGTCAGCCGTGGCGGATTATCGCCATCAATATCGGGCACTTCCTCAATGGTTTCAGCGGAGCTCATGCGTTTACTTTAGGCCGACCGACAAGGCGCGGCTAGAGCTTAAAACGCTCTTGCATGACATCTTCAATTTGCTGCCAGACTGCATCGAAACTGTTTTCGGCATCAACCACCACAATCCGCTTCGGATCTTCTGCCGCCAGGGCCAGAAAACCGTCGCGCACATTGCGGTGAAACTCAGCATCTTTTTTCTCAAACCGCGCCGCGCCGCCGCGCTTGGCCGCGCGTTGCAGGCCGGCATCTTCGCGCACATCGAGCAAAAACGTAACATCAGGCAAGGTTTTGCCAATCGCCATTTGCTGCATCGGTCGCACAACATCAAGCCCCAGCCCACCGGCAATGCCTTGATAGGTCAGTGTGCTGTCGAAAAAGCGATCGCAAATTACCCATTTGCCTTCCGCCAGAGCAGGCTCAATCAGGCGGTTGACATGTTCAACCCGCGCCGCTGTCATCATCAGCAATTCAGAGTAGGCCGACCAGCGGTCAGGGTCGCCTTGCACCAGCAAATCGCGCAGTTCTTCGCCTTGCTTGGTGCCGCCGGGCTCGCGGGTCTCAACGACCTCAAGACCTTTCGAGCGCAAATATCCGGCCAAACGTGTCGCCTGTGTTGACTTACCGCCGCCCTCGCCGCCTTCAAAGCTGATAAATTTTCCACGCATATCAATCACCTACCATCAAATAAATTAAACTGCTTATGGCGCGGCCAAACACATTGCCCTTATTGACATCCTCAGCCGCCACCAAATCAACCTCTTGCGGCACTAAGCCCGGCAAGGTGACGCGCAGCTTGCCCAGCTTGTCACCGGTTCTAATCGGCGCGAGCACCGGCTTTTCATAAGTCACTGTTGCTACCATTTTACGCCGACCGCTACGCGGTGTGACAATATCAAAACGCTGCTTCGTCGTTACTTTAACGCGCGCCTCATCGCCATGCCAAACCGGCAATTCAGTCACCGACTGACCGGCCTCAACCAATAAATCACGGCTGAAATTACGGAAACCGAAAGTCATGAGTTTACGCGCTTCGCGCGCGCGCTCGCGCTTCGAGTTCAGCCCGTTAATCACCAAAATCAGCCGCCGCCCATTTTGCTCAGCCGAGGCCACCAACCCATAACCGGACTCATTTGTGTGGCCGGTCTTTAGCCCATCTGCGCCAATATTGGCGTAAAGCAGTGGGTTGCGATTGGTCTGGCGAATATTGTTCCAGGTAAAATCGCGCTCGCTAAACAGGCGGTAATAATCGGCATGATTATTTATCAATTCGCGCGCCAATATCGCCAAGTCGCGCGCCGTGGTTTTATGCGCCGGGTCGGGCAAACCGGTTGAGTTCACAAAATTCGAGCGTGTCATGCCAAGCTCTTGCGCCCGCTCCGTCATCAGCTCGGCAAAAGCCGGTTCGCTTCCGGCCAGGCCCTCGGCCAGCGCGATGCAGGCATCATTGCCCGATTGAATAATGACGCCGCGCAGCAAATCCAGAACCGAAACGCGCGAGCGCGCCTTTAAGAACATGGTGGAGCCACCTGAGCTTGCGCCGCCCCGCCGCCAAGCATCGTCACTGACAAAAAACGCTTCCTCGCCGGTCACTGCGCCGGACTCCAAAGCCTCAAACGCCATCAGCACCGTCATCAGCTTGCTCATGCTGGCCGGGCTCATGCGCGCATCGGCATTTTTCTCAAACAGCGCGACGCCGGTTTCGGCATCAATCAGCAAGGCATAGCTGGCTTTGGTTTCAACCGCCTGCGCCGGTGTCGATAGCAATGGCATTACGAGCAGAGAAAAAAGCAATGCTGCAGACCATAATAATGTCAATCGTCTCATTTATTTCCCCTATTGCTCAATAATCACCGCATCGGTGTGACCGGCCGCGACCAGCAGCTCAAGTGTTGAGCGGGCATCGGCGCGAATATTCGCCCCGCCCATTTTAACCCGATACAATGTCGCGCCGCCCATTTTCACTTCCACAATTTTGACCGGCGAAAACGCCTTCAGCTTTTCTTGCAACGCCTCAGCATTTTGGCGCATGGAAAACACACCCACTTGCACCGCATAGCGTTTCTCTTCGACATCAGGCTCAGGCTTTGCCAGTTTTTTGCCATCAGCCGTCAGAACATCGACCAGCTCAATCGGCGCGGCGGCGACCCGGCTATCCTCTTTTGGCGTAATCGGTTTCTCGGCAATGAAGCGGTCAGGCTCTTGGCGTTTAATCAACCGCCCCGCACTGTCATAAAGCGGGGCGCGCCCCAGATATTGCACCCGCACCTGCGCGGTGCCCTTTTCCTTAAAGCCCAGCACATCAGCCGCGTGGCGCGACATATCAATTTCGCGGTCTTTGGCAAACGGGCCACGATCGTTTATCCGCACCACAACCGAGCGGCCATTTTCCAAATTGGTCACTTTGGCGCGCACCGGCATCGGCAAAGTCGGATGCGCCGCGGTCAGCAAATCCATATCGAAAATTTCACCATTTGCCGTGCGGCGACCATGAAACTTCGAGCCATACCAAGAGGCAATGCCGGTATTGTCATAAGTCGCATCTTCTTGCGGGTAATACCAATCGCCCTCAATTTCATAGGGCGTGCCGATTTTATAAATGCCACCGGCGGCCACACGACGCCCCTGCTCCTCCGCGGCGCGGCGGTCAGAAAATGACGCGCAACCGGCCAGTAATAGGGTTGCTGCAAAAATAAATTTCAACCTAAACATTCGCGTCGCCATGCCATTGATTTCCCGCGTAACCACCCAGTGAGAGATAATGAAGCTGAATATAGGGGATTCGGTTTGGCTTAAGAAGCAAACCCAAGACGCGTCGCAATATGTCGGCTTGAAATTTTGCCGCAATCAAGCTACATCACCTCCTGCTGATCATGGGTCGCATGGGCGTTCGCGCCCACCTTAAAGGAGGGGTGGCTGAGTGGTTGAAAGCGGCGGTCTTGAAAACCGTTGAGCGTTTGCGCGTTCCGGGGGTTCGAATCCCTCCCCCTCCGCCATTATTTCTTAAAAATCTGAGAGTTTAGCTTGCCCAACAAGGTTGGCAGATTAGGCGTGTTGTCCGGCGACGAAGCCTGACGACCAGGCCCATTGGAAATTATAGCCGCCGAGATGGCCGGTTACGTCAACCACTTCGCCGATGAAAAACAAGCCGGGCAGATTTTTGGCCTGCATGGTTTTTGACGACAGCCCGGCCGTATCGACCCCGCCCAGCGTCACCTCCGCCGTGCGATAGCCTTCTGAGCCGGCCGGTTTCAACTGCCAGTGATTGACCGCCGCGCCGATTTTCTCAATCGCGCCATTGGCAATCTCGACCAAGCGCCCGCTCACCGCTTCGGACTGGCAAATATCAGCTGCCAATCGCTTGGGAATAATATCGCTGAGGACGGTTTCAATGGCCGCTTTGCCGCCTTGCGCCTTTGCCGATAATAAATGCGCGGCGACGTTGGTCTGCGGTGCTAAGTCAACCTCGATGGCCAAGCCCTCGCGCCAGTAAGATGAAATTTGCAAAATACTGGGGCCGGAAAGGCCGCGATGGGTAAACAGCATGGCCTCGCTAAAGCCCTTTTTGGCGCAACGCACAATCGCATCAACCGAGACACCGGCCAGTGATTTACACCGCGCCAAGATTTCTGCCTGAAAGGTGAGCGGCACCAAAGCCGCGCGCGTCTCGACAATGCCCAGTCCGAATTGCCGCGCCACGTCATAACCGAATTTGGTCGCGCCGATTTTCGGTATCGACAAACCGCCCGTCGCAATCACCAGCGAAGCGCAGTTTGTCAGCACGGATGCATTGGCTGTCTGCGCCTTTGTCTCGACGCTAAAGCCGGTATCGGTTTTTTCAATCCGCAGAATATCGGTCTGCATATCAAGCTGCACATTGGCGGCAGCGGTTTCGGCCAACAGCATGTCGATAATATCTTGCGCCTTATGGTCACAAAATAACTGGCCCAACGCTTTTTCATGATAGGCAATGCCATAGCGTTCAACCAGAGCGACAAAATCTTGCTGGCTAAATTGGGTCAGCGCGGACTTACAAAAATGCGGATTTTGCGACAGAAAATTATCAGGGCCGGTGCCCGTATTGGTGAAGTTACACCGCCCGCCGCCGGAGATGCGAATTTTCTCGGCAATCTTGGAGGCGTGGTCAACAAGCCAGACTTTGCGCCCTCGTTTGCCCGCCTCAATGGCGCACATAAGCCCCGCCGCACCGGCACCGATAATGATAACATCACACTCTTCCATAAGCGGCTTATAGCAGAAGCCGCCGCCGCTTCAATTTTCCATTTCGGGTTGCATTGGTTTGGCAAAGCGATAATTATTGGAAGGATTTTTACCTCGCGAAAGCTGCAACCCCATGTCCGAAACGTCGCCCCAGCAAAAGAAACGACGCAATGCGCGCTCGCATAAGGCCATTCTCGACGCCACGGTGAAGCTGCTCGGCTCTACCGGCTATATTGATTTTTCAATTGAGAAAGTCGCCGGAGAGGCCGGCGTCGGCAAACAAACGATTTATCGCTGGTGGGATTCGCGCGCCGATTTGGTGCTTGAGGTTTGGCGCGACCGCCTATTGCCGCCCCTGCCGGTCTATGACGAGACAACGCCGCTGCGCGATTATCTGGAAGCCTCGCTTCTGGCCTTTGGTAAAATCATCAGCCGAACCGATTGCCGCCAGGCGGCCATCTGTATTCTGGCTGAAGCGCATCGCGATCCGAAATTATACAGTCGTATGGCTGAGGCCGTGTATCTGCCGCGCATCGAGCAAATCCGCACGGCTTTTCGCGAAGCGCAGGGGCAAGGCCTGTTTCCGGCAGACGCCGATATTGATGTCGCCATTGATGAGCTTTACGGCGCGGTTTGGTACAAAGTGCTAATCCGTTTTGAGACCGTAAGCGCCTCTTATATTAAGAAGCTGGTGCGTCAGGCGCTGCCCCCGCTCACATAATCCCCACCTTTGAGGCCATTCCCTTCTAGACAATACGCATCGTCTCGCTTACGCTTTTGGCAAATGGAGGGGAAGCCATGAGATTAAAAGTGAATGGAGACATGCGCGACGTCGCTGAAGACTGGCAAGATGAAAATCTATTGGTCGTCTTGCGCGAGCATTTGGGGTTGGTCGGTTCTCGCTTCAGTTGCGGTATCGGGCAATGCGGTGCATGCGTTGTGCATGTTGACGGCGAGCCGGTTTCAAGCTGCTTGGTGCCGGTTTCAGATATTGAAAACAAGGAAGTGCTGACGGTTGAAAGCCTGGCTGATGCCGATGGCACATTGCACCCTTTGCAGCAGGCTTGGCTCGATGAGAATGTGCCGCAATGTGGCTATTGCCAATCGGGGCAACTCATGCAGGCTTTGTCATTGCTACAGCGCAACCCCAATCCGAATGATGCCGATATTGATACGGCCATGAGCGGCCATCTATGTCGCTGCGGCACTTATGACCGTATACGCAAGGCCATTAAACGCGCTGCCCTTACCATGCAGGAGGCAAGCTAATGGCTAAACTGTCACGCCGTAATTTCCTGATTGCAACGGGCTGGGTCGCCGGTGGTGTGACCGTGCTTTACGCCATGCGGAACCGCGCCTTAACGGTCGCGCCGACGATTATCTTCCCCAATAGCGCGTCCGGCATTACCTGGGTTCAAATACGTCCTGACGGGAAATGCATGATGTATTTCTCGCGCATGGAAATGGGGCAGAACAGCAATACCGGTCTGGCGCAAATTGTTGCCGAAGAATTAAACATTAATATTGAGGATATTGAGGGGGTCACGCCCAGCACCAGCGATGTACCGCCGATTGCCGTCACGGCGGGCAGCATGTCGATGACCGCCTTCTCGCACCCAACTGCCGCAGCGGCGGCCATGTTGCGCGAAACCCTGCGCGCCCGCGCCGCCACCAAGCTGAACAAATCTGTTGATTTGATTTTAGATGCGCCGGGCGGCTTCACCACGGCAGAAAATCAGCAATTGGTTTATGCCGATTTGGTTGACGACACACCGGCCATGATTGAGTTTGACGAGAGCAAACCCCTGCCCGCGCTTTATACATTCGACAAGACCCGCGCCAAAAAGCAGGTTGGCCGCGCCACGCGACCGCTCGACATGCAAAAGCTGATAACCGGCGCGCCGGTTTATGCGGCTGACGTGCCGATGGACGGCGTTTTATATGGTCGCGCCATAAAACCGCCCGTGCGCAATGCGCGCATTGATACGCTCGATACAAGCGGCGTTGAGGGCGTTAAAGGGCTGATAAAACTAGTGCGCGAAGACGAATTTGTCGGGGTGGTGTGCAAAACGCCGAGCGCGGTAGATGCGGCGATGGACCAGATTAACGTCACTTGGAAACTCGAACAGCCGATTAATGATGATGAGATTGCCAAAATAATTGATGTCGATGCCCGCATGGCTGAGGGCGATTTGGAACATATATTCGAAGAAACGGATCATCGCAAAGATGCCGATTGGCATATTGATTTGCGTTTTGATGTGCAAAACCAAAGCCACGCCATGCAAGAGCCGCGCGCTGCGATTGCGCGCTTCAACCCAAGCACTGCCGCGCATAGGCTCGAAATCTGGACAGGCACACAAGACCCGTGGGCGATGAAACGCCTGGCGGCGCTGGATACCGGATTGGACGAAGATGAGGTCGTTGTCTATCCGCAGCGCATGGGCGGCGGCTTTGGCGGTCGCGAACATTATGAAGTCGAGATGGACGCGGTGCGTCTGGCGCGCGTCGTCAAGCGACCGGTTAAGGTGCAATGGGTGCGCGCTGACGAATTTATGTGTAGCCGCAGCCGCCCCGCTTCGGCGCATCGCATTCGTTTGGCTGCCGATGAGAAAGGCAATCTGTCGGATTGGTGGCATGGCTATGTGACCGGTCATATTGTGCTGGCGCGTGAGCGTCTGCCGGGCTGGCTGTTGCCGCTGATGCGCTTGGGCGAAGATATTGGCACGGTGCGCGGCGCGGTGACGCCTTATGCCGCCCCGCATCACCGCGTTGAATTTAGCGATGTTGATTTGCCCATCGACCTCGGCGTATGGCGGTCGCTCAATGCCGGTCCGGCGGTATTTGCCCGCGAGTCTGCGGTTGATGAGCTGGCGCTGCAACTGGGCCGAGATCCGGTTGATTATAAGATCGAGCAAATGGCCGGCAACCATCCGCGCCTGCAAGCCTGTCTGGAGCGGGTGCGCGAATTGGCTGAAAAACGTCCCCTGCCGAAAGGCAAAGGATATGGGCGCGGTTATGCTTGCGGCATTTATGAACACCGCTGCAATGTTGCCGCCAGTGCTGATGTGTTTGTCGATGAGAAGACGCAAACCATTAAAGTGACGCATATGTGTTGCGTCGAAGATGTCGGCCTTGCCGTCAATCCCGACCAATTGCGCGCGCAAATGGAAAGCAATATTGCGTGGAGTGTCGGCATGGCGCTGATGGAGAAATATGAAATCGGTGATGACACAATTCAAAGCTCGAATTTCGACAATTACACCATTCCACGTATGGCCGACATGCCGAGCGTTGACACTGATATTATCGACCAGCCGGGGCTGCCGCCTGCCGGTGCCGGTGAGGTCGCGTTAATCGCCGGGCCCGGCGCGATTGCCAATGCCATTCGCCAAGCCACCGGATATCGTGCGCTTAGCCTGCCCATTTCTTATGACGATATTAAAACCGGCAAAAAAGCCTAGTGCTGAACCAGGTTTGGCCGACCAACAAAGAAGGAAATCAAAAATGATGAGAACAAGCCATATGATAGCGGTTTTGCTGGCGCTCAGTGTTGCAACACCACTTCATGCCGCCCCATCAACGGTATTCCATACGGTGGTATTTTGGCTAAAGGCCGACACACCGGCCGGCAAAGTCGAAGAGATTATCGCCAACACCAAATCAATTGAGCGCATGCCAATGGTCGAAAAAGTCTATGTCGGCCAGCCCATTAAGAGCCCCCGCGAAGTTGTCGATGACAGTTTTTCGGTCGCTTTCACTATGGTGTTCAAAGACGAGGCCGCGCTGCAAGCCTATAATGCGGACCCGCATCATAAAAAGCTTTCATCGCGCACCCTGCCCCATGTCGCGCGGGGCGTAATTTATGATTACAAATCCGAGTAACAGCTGGCCGCAAAAAAAGGGCGCGTAAACCGCGCCCTTTACTGTTTCCTGTAATGTTTTAGTCGGCCAAACCATTATCAGCGAGAAACTTTGCCGTCTCAACCAGACTTTCACCGGCATGACGAGGCTTCCAGCCCAATATTTTCTTCGGCTTTTCGCTGGCCGTGTACATTTCTTTCCCAACAAAATTTGCCAATTGCTTCAAGTCAGGATTGATGTAACCCATCGCCTTCACGAAAAAGTTCGGCAATTCTCTTTTCGGGGCTTTGTCAAACCCCGCCGCGCGGAACATCTCTGAGATTTCCCGAAACCAATATTCCCGCTCACTGGCAATAAAGCGCTCACCATTGGCCGCATCTTGTTGCATGGCCAATAAATGCAGCGACGCAACATCGCGCACATCGACAAAACCCAAATGCATTTTCGGGTTGCCCGGCACTTCGCCGGTAATGATTTGCTTAATGAAGACATTCGAGGTGCCGATATCGTCAGACAAAACCGGCCCGACAACGCCAGCCGGATTTATCACCGCCAGAGCCATTTTATTGTCGCCGGTTTGCGCGTTACAAATTTCCCAAGCCCGACGCTCGGCCAGCGTTTTACTTTTATTATAAGGCGGCGTCTTAGGATGCTCGGCATCGGTCCAATCCGCTTCGGTAAAATGCGTTTTACCGTCATGCGTTTTGTCAATCGCCGCACAAGATGAGGTCAGAACCGTTTTCTTTACACCCGCCCGAATGGCCGCTTGCAGCACACGCTCCACGCCGCCAACCGCAGGCACAATCAATTCATCTTCATGCTTGGGCATGCCAACAATAAACGGTGAAGCGACGTGCAGCACATATTCGCAACCATTTACGGCATCGTCCCAGCCAGCATCTTTGGTCAGGTCAGCTTCAACCAAAGACAGCTTGTCGGTCGATAAGCCTGCCTTTGACATGGCCTCGACAACTTCGTCTTTACGTGACATTGAGCGGACGGTGCCGACAACCTCGTAGTCTTGCGCCAAGAGTTGCGCGATGCAGTGCAAGCCGATGAAACCGGTTGCGCCCGTTACCAATACTTTTGTCATAAACCCCTCCAAATTATCGGTTAAGCATAGACGAGACGCTTCGTCTTGTCTAATAATATTGTCCATCTTTACGAAACACGCTTTGATGAACTTATGTTTGAACACAATATTTTCGCGCGCCTGACAGAATGGCATGCGCAGGGTCACAAAACCGGCTTGGCCACACTCATTGGTATAGATGGCTCCAGCCCTCGCCCCATTGGCGCGCAAATCGCCCTTACCGAAGATGGCCGCTATATCGGCAATATCTCCTCGGGCTGTGCTGAAGAAGCAATTATTGCCGAACTCCAAATTGCTGTCACTGAAAAACGGAACCATGTGACGCGCTATGGCAAGGACAGCCCCTATCTCGATGTTGTGCTGCCTTGCGGCTCGGGGCTGGATATTCTGTTTAACGGCGCTGACCTCACCCACATCACCGCGCAAGTGTCAGCCCTGCATATGGCACGCCAAACAGCTTTTGTCGCCGTGCAGCCGGATAACAGCTTGGCGGTTAGCGCGACGGCGGACAGCGACAAGGCGATGGCTTATACGCCGGAATATCGCCTGCATATTTTCGGTGCCGGCCTGCAATTAATCAGCTTTGCCGAATTGGCGCAGGCAATGAATTATCAAATTATCGCGCATAGTAATGATGAGGCCAGCTTAACCAGGCTGGGCGAGATGGGGATTGAGGCGCAGCCTATGACCCATCAAAGCAAATTTGACAGCGCCGATTTTGACGCATTTTCTGCCGTCATTACCCTGTTCCATGAACATGAAATGGAGACCGCCATTTTGCAGGCCGCGCTGGATTCACAGGCTCATTATATTGGCGCATTGGGCAGTCGCAAAACGCATGAGCAGAGACGCGATTTACTGCAAACCGGCACGCGTCCGTTTGAGGATATTATCGGGCCGGTCGGCCTTGATATAGGCGCGACAGACCCGTCTGAAATTGCCCTATCTATTCTGGCGCAAATCGTCGAGAAACGCCACCGATAATGCCGCAGCAAGCAAAAATTGCGGCAATCGTTTTGGCCGCCGGGGCGTCTCACCGCTTTGGCGCAGCCGATAAGCTGCAAGCGCATCTCGACAATGAGACCGTGCTGGGCCGCAGTCTTGCCGCCTATGCTGACGCACCACTGGTGCGTAAAATCGCCATCACGCGCCCCGACAAAAACCTCGCGGCCATTTGCGCGGCGGCGGGATTTGAGGTCATCATCAATCACCACGCCGATGACGGCATGGGCACATCAATCGCCACCGGCATCGCCGCGCTGCAAGGCGAAACCCACGCCCTTATCGGGCTGGGCGACATGCCGCGCCTGCAATCGCAAACCGTCGCGTTTTTGTGCCAAAGCGCAGAAACTTCGGGTAGGTCGAGCAGCATTATTATGCCGACCCATGCGAATAAGCACGGCCATCCGCGTCTGTTTGCGGCGGTGCATTTTAACGCTCTCGCGGCTTTAAGCGGCGATATGGGCGGCAGGCTGATTATTGAGGGCTGCGACAATGTTATGGAAATGCCGGTCAATGATGCCGGTGTGATGCTGGATATTGATACGCAAGACCATCTCAGCGCGGCGCAGTCATGACCGCTTTTATTCTGCCTGTTTTATTTTTTGCCACGGCGGCGCTTTATGCCACGGTCGGTTTTGGCGGCGGCTCAACTTATACGGCGCTTTTGGTGATGATGGACGATGCCATTTGGCGTATTCCGATTATCGCCCTGATTTGCAACATCACTGTCGTCGCTGCGGGTAGCTATCTGGCCGTCACGCGGCGCGCCTTTGTTTGGCAGCACGCCGCGCCCTTTTTCATCGCCTCCGTGCCTCTGGCTTTTATTGGCGGGCTGATTGCGCTGCGTGATGAAACCTATATCACCTTGCTGGCCATCAGCCTTCTCTTGGCAGGTCTGCGCTTGCTGTTGATAGGCGACAAAGACATTATCGCCTCACCGACGCAATCGACGGGCAAGGCCATCGCCATTGGCGGCGCGCTGGGCTTGCTTTCGGGCATGGTCGGTATTGGCGGCGGCATATTTCTGGCGCCGATTTTGTATTATCTGCGCTGGGCAGACAGCAAAACCATTGCCGCCTTATGCAGCTTTTTCATTCTGGTCAATTCACTGGCGGGCTTGGCCGGGCAGCTTGTCAAAAACGGTGCGGGCGTTATTCCTGAGATTGCCGAGGTCGCCCTACCCCTGATGGCCGCAACATTGCTCGGCGGATTGCTCGGCGCGCGCCTGCTGCTGGAATATTTGTCACCGAACAAAATTCAACAAATCACCGCTTTATTGATTATTTTTGTCGCCACGCGACTTCTTCTACAGCTATATTTTTAAGAGATGACAGATTTAGCCCCCCTTCAAGACAGCTTTGGCCGCCGCATCAGCTATTTGCGGCTTTCGGTCACCGATCGCTGCGACCTGCGTTGCCAATATTGCATGGCCGAGAAAATGCAGTTTCTGCCAAAGGCCGAGGTGTTGAGCTATGAGGAAATGCAATTTCTATGCGAGGCCTTTATGCGGCGCGGCGTCAGTAAAATTCGTATTTCGGGCGGCGAACCGCTGGTGCGAAAAGATATTATGAAGCTGATGCAAGGGCTTGGTCAGCATATCGGGTCAGGCGGGTTTGAAGAATTAACCCTGACCAGCAACGCCACGCAAATGCCGACCCACGCCGCCGCGCTGGCTGATTGCGGTGTGAAGCGGGTGAATATCTCGCTGGATACATTAAACCGCGATACGTTTTTGCGCCTGACGCGGCGCGACGCGCTGCATCAAACTCTGGCCGGTATTGACGCGGCGCAGGCAGCCGGTTTGCAGGTGAAGATAAACACCGTCGCGCTGAAAAATTATAATGAGGCAGAAATTCCCACACTGATAGATTGGGCGCATGGGCGTGGCATGGATATTTCCATCATCGAAACCATGCCAATGGGCATTATTGATGAAGACCGCTTTGACCAATATGTGCCACTTCTGCCCTTGCAGGAAAAGCTGATTGAGCAGTTTTCGTTAACCGCCAGCAGTCATCGAACCGCCGGTCCGGCGACTTATTTCGACCGCCCGGCGTCTCAGCATAATGATGCGGGGCGTCGCATCGGCTTCATTACCCCGCTCACGCATAATTTTTGCGCCAATTGCAATCGCGTGCGCGTGACTTGCACCGGTGAGATTTACACCTGCCTCGGCCAAGACGGCAAAATGGATTTGCGCGCCGCAATTAAAAGTTTCGACGAAACGCTTTTGCAGCAACAACTGGACGCGGCTCTCATCGCCAAACCCAAAGGCCATGATTTTGATATTTCAGAAACGCAACAAAATCCGGCCACAGCGCGGCATATGTCGGTAACGGGGGGCTGAGATGCGGATTTGTTTTTACGGACGACTTGCTGACCTTTTAGGGTCGCGGAGCCTGGACGATGCGCCGGATAATCTGACCGATGGCGCGGCCCTGCGCGATTGGCTGATACAAAACCATCAGCAGCTCAGCGAGGGGCTGACCCATCCGGGCACACGGCTGGTGCTCGACAATGAAGTCACCGATTGGGACGCGCCGCTGAGCGGAGCGCATGATATTGCCATTATTCCGATTGTGAGCGGTGGTTGATATGGCAGCGCGGCGTACCATAATTGAGCTTAGCGAGCGACCCTTTAACGCCGACGCTATTGCGGCGGCGTTTCGTCAAGGCAGTGAAGAGGCCGGTGCCATTGTCACATTTTTGGGGCAAGTCAGCCGCGAAGACGACACCGATCCGGTCATCTCACTGCATCTCGACCACATGCCCGACGCGACACTGGCGTCGATTGAGCGGATTGCCGATGCCGCCGAAGCGCGCTGGCCATTGCTGAAAGCCTGCATTATTCACCGCGTCGGCACAGCGCTGCGCGGCGAGCCGATTGTGTTTGTCGGCTGCGCGGCGCGCCACCGCCGCGATGCATTTGAAGCAGCCGATTATCTGATGGATTTTCTGAAATCCGATGTGTTGTTATGGAAAAAAGAAATACGCGACGACCGCGCCGATTGGATTGAGCCGCGGCCAGAAGATTACGATGATAAAAAACGATGGGAAAGCTGATGCACGGAATTAATGAGAGCCTTGCCTTTGTGCCTGTGAGCATTGCGGTGATGACCGTGTCAGACACGCGCACGTCGGACACGGATAGCTCGGGGGATATTTTGGCGCAGCGTGTGCAAGATGCCGGTCACAATTTGGCCGCCCGCACGATTGTGACTGACGACAAAGAGAAAATCGCTGCGCAAATGAAAAGCTGGATTGCCGCGCCGGAGATTGATGTGGTGATTTCAACCGGCGGCACCGGCCTGACCGGACGCGACACGACACCGGAAGCCATTACGCCCTTATTCGAAAAAACCATTGAAGGGTTTTCGGTGATTTTTCATCAAGTGAGTTTTCAATCGGTCGGCCTATCAACGCTGCAATCGCGCGCCATTGCCGGACTAGCCAATAACACCTTCATCTTCGCCCTGCCCGGCTCTAATGGCGCAGTGAAAGATGGCTGGGACAAAGTCATTTCCTTCCAGCTCGACAGCCGCCACAAGCCGTGCAATTTGGTCGAGCTTATGCCGCGCCTTTCGGAAGTTTAAGATGGCCGACAAACTCACCCATATAGATGATGATGGCCGCGCCCATATGGTCGATGTCGCTGACAAAAAAGACAGCAAGCGCATGGCGCGGGCGCGCGGATTTGTGAGCCTCAGCGCGGAAACGCTATCGGCCATTGCCGAAGGACGGGCGAAAAAAGGTGATGTGCTGGCTGTCGCCGAATTGGCCGGCATTATGGCGGCCAAAAAAACCGCCGAGCTTATTCCGCTCTGCCACCCGCTGCCGCTGACGCGCGTTAAACTTGTTTTGACCCCCCAAAATGACGGCATTGCCGTTGAGGCCGAAGTCGGCTGCACCGGCAAAACGGGGGTTGAGATGGAAGCGCTGACCGCCGTGTCGGTCGCCTGCTTGACGGTTTATGACATGGTGAAAGCGATGGAAAAATCGGCGCGCATTGGCCCGATTGAACTGGTCGAGAAAAGCGGCGGCAAATCCGGCGACTTCAAACGAGATGCAGAATGATTTCCGTTGATGACGCATGGGCCGCGATTGGCGCGGTTGCGCCGCTGCACCAAACTGAAGCCGTAAACCTTGCCGATGCGGTGGGGCGCATCTTGGCGGCGCCGGTAATGGCCAAGCGCACCCAGCCGCCGCGCAATGTCTCGGCGATGGACGGATACGCCGTTCGCGCTGCCGATATCGACAAAGGCACAAGCTCATTCTCCGTGGTTGGCGAAGCGCAAGCCGGTGGCGAATTTACCGACACGCTGGGTGCAGGCGAAGCGGTTCGAATTTTCACCGGCGCGATTGTGCCAAATGGTGCCGACCACATCATCATTCAAGAGGACGTCGCGCGAGCCGCAAATAGCGACACCATCACCCTCACCGCGGCGCAAGGCACTACGCGCCATATTCGCGCGGCGGGGCAAGATTTCGCCAAAGGCGACGTTTTATTGCCGCAAGGCCGCATGCTGTCCCCAGCCGATTTGGCGCTGGCGGCAAATGGCAATCACGCTGCGTTAGACGTCTTCACCCGTCCGCGCATCGCTTTCATCGCCTCGGGTGATGAGATTGTGCCCGCCGGAAATGCCGACACCGATCGGCAAATTCCCGACAGCATCAGCGCGGCATTGGCGGCTCTGGTGGCGCAATGGGGCGGCATTTGTGTCGCCAGCACAATTACGCCCGACGATAAAAACGCCTTCACGGCGGCCATTAAAGCCCTGCCCGCATGCGATATTATCGTGCCGATTGGCGGCGCGTCAGTGGGCAATTATGACTATGCCAAAGAGGTATTTTACGACCTCGGCTTTGCGCCCGTGTTTGAGAAAATTGCCGTAAAACCCGGCAAGCCCTGCTGGTTTGCGACAGCCGCGTCAGATAAGGGCGACAATAATCTCGTGCTGGGCTTGCCCGGCAATCCAAGTTCGGCACTGGTGACCGCGACCCTGTTTCTTCGCCCACTGATTGCGCGATTATCGGGCTTTGACATGCCCGATATGTGGGCCGAAGCGGTTTTGACCGCCGACCTAAGCGCCAATGGCAATCGCGAGAATTATCTGCGCGGCCGATATGCGCTGAGGCAAGGCCGCGTCGATGTGGCGATTTCAGCGCGCCAAGACAGCGCCCTCACCGGCGTTTTTGCCGATGCCAATTGTCTGGTGAAGCGCGCCGCCAATGCACCGGCGCAAAATGCCGGCGACAAAGTTACGATTTTGCCGCTTTAATCTCCGCCTTCATTGCTGCTCTATTTGCCGTTGATATGCTCGACATAAATCGGTGATGACCAAGCGCGTTCTTCAACATCACCGAGGCAGTCATCATCTGCCGCTGTGCGCCCGTCGCCATAGCAAATATCGACTTTGGTGCAATTGCCCTCTTCGTCATAAGTGCAGCGCAAATTATCGGCGTTGATTTTTTGCGTCGGCTCTTGAATGGCGCGGGCATAATAGGTTGCCATGCGGCCACTCGCGGCGAATTCGGGGTCGGTAAATGTCGCTGAACAGCCATTGCCATTATCATTGCAGGCTATGGTTTTCCACGGGTCGTCTATCAAATTATCAACGCTCTCTCCCTGCGTGATTTGCGGGCGAATACGGACAATTTCAAAGCGGGTGATTTTCATGCGCTCATTGTCCGGATTGAAACATTCATTGGCGCAAAGTTTTTGAATTCGGTCCGCGCCAAGCGCATCAACCGTCTCCTCGGCGCAGCCCGGCTTTTGCTTATGCGCGCCGACGGCCTTCACCTCAAACACCGGCGATTGCGCCTGCTTGGTCGTGCTGCCCATCGGCACACCGTCCTTTGTGTTGAACCAGAGGAGGATACGCGCGCCGCTTGTGCCATATGTTTCGCGGCGTTTAATGGCGGCGAAGACTTCTTCACGCGAGCGGCCTTCTGAGTGAACGGCGGCCAGACCACCGGTCGTCCAGAAACTGGCTTGGCGTTCCAATTCGGTTGCGCCGAATCCACGCTCCATCAACTCTTCCC
>Ga0213866_10000267_pt1 | contig 43322 bp, 34 predicted proteins | sample PICome_11_FD_160079 | JGI IMG/M metagenome (GOLD analysis project Ga0213866, IMG submission 160079) | Coastal seawater microbial communities near Pivers Island, North Carolina, United States - PICO284 | ecosystem: Environmental > Aquatic > Marine > Coastal | place: USA: North Carolina...
GCATGATGTAGAGGAATCCCCTCTATTCGTGTCAGGTCGAGCCTCCTCTCTCGATCATTCAGCAAAATCGTGCGCGCACGCGAGGTTGATGCCGGCCCCCGCTAGGGCTCCGGCACCTACTGACGCGGTCGTGTGCTTGTCGGGCGAGATGAAAGCCCTTTCAACAACATGAAACCATCGGACTCGCAGCATCGGCGGGTCAGGATTGACGAGAACATTGAGTACAGATAACCGGACGACGAAGGACAGTGGAAAGATGATGGAGACAGCCATGAATTCCCAGAGTGAAGTGATGGAAATGGAACCGACCCTGCGCGAGTTTGAAGTGTTCGCAACCATGGCCCCCGCGACCATGCGCGAGCTGGTTACCGGCGCAACCAAGGTTGCTTTTGAAGCTGGCGACACCATCGTCAGCCCCGGCGAAGAGTTCCCCGGCCTCGTGGTCGTGCTCTCCGGCCAAGTGCGCGTCTTCCGCTACAACCGCGCAGGCAAAGAGCAAATCTTCCAGATGGCTGAGCCCGGCGCGATCCTCGGCTTTGCCGGCATCAACGACCGCAACATCAGCCCCGTCACGCTGCATGGCCGCAAGGCTGGCGATCTGCTGGTGATCCCCTTCGCCAACGTGCGCGAAGCGATCCGCAACGACGGCGAGTTCGCCCTCGTGCTCTTCGACATTCTTGATCGTCGCGCCGAAACGCTGCGTCGCATGGTTGACGAGTTCAGCCTCAAGGACGCCCACGGCCGTCTCGCCACCTGGCTGCAACGCTGGATCGAGCGTCATCACCCGAACCAGCAGGGTCAGTTCCACATGGTCCTGCCCTTCACGCAGAGCGAAATCGCCGCGCAAATCGGCACCGTGCGCGAAGTGATCTCGCGCGGCTTCGCCCGCATGGAGAAGGAAGGCATCCTTACCGCCAGCGGTAAGCGTCTGAAGATCCTTGCCCAAAGCCGTCTGCGCGAAATGGCAGACCGCTAAGCCGATAGATTGAGTTGATTGACAGGGCTGGAGCGATTCGTTGCTCCAGCCCTGTTGCGTTTAGAGCGGTAGTTGGTCGTGGGACGGGAGAATGGGCAAGGGGCATTGCGCTACGCTAGCGTTTCGCCATTCCCTGGCAGCGACCTTTTCTCACACGGTCCTTTCAACGCGAAGTCGCGAAGGCGCAAAGGACCGCAAAGAAGGATGGGAAAGGCATTGCTCAGCGCGCACGCCAGCACAATACCCGCAAAACGCGTCGACGAATGTCTAGGATTGGATTCGACGACGTTGGATCGCAGTGCCTTCTCATTATCCCAGTTTGAAGACTCTCGAAGGAAGCTTTCGTGAATAGAGCGGTCGGCGAAACCAGCCCGCAAGGCTTGCCCCGACAGGCTTTGCGAACTTTGCGCCTCAGCGCCTCCGCGTTGAATTCCGAATCTCCTCGCTCGGATGAGCGCGAAGAATGGCGAAACGCCAGGCTAGAGGAACTCTCTAACTGCTTTTAGCTATCGACCGACGCTGACGGAATGAAAGCCTGCGGCCTTCACCGTGTCTGGGTCAAGCTGATTGCGGCCATCGAAGATCACCGGCACGCGCAAGGCAGACTTCACCTCGGCGAGATCGACGTCGGCGAACTCGCTCCACTCCGTGCAGATCATCAATGCGTCCGCGTCTTTGCAGGCTTCGAGCGCGCTCTCCACGGTGTGAATGTCGGGCACTTCGCCCTTCGCATTTTCATTCGCAGCGGGATCGTAGCCAACGACTTTCGCGCCTTTCGCGATCAGCGCGTTCGCGATCTTGAGCGCGGGAGCTTCGCGGATGTCGTCAGTGTCAGGCTTGAAGGCGAGTCCCCAAAGCGCGATCGTCTTGCCGTTCAGCACCCAGAGCGTGTCCTCCAAGCGCGCGAGAAAATGCTGCCACTGGTCTTCGTTGACGCGCTGCACTTCGCCCAGCAGCTCGAAGTCATAGCCCAGCGCCTTCGAGACGTGGTACATGCCGCTCACATCCTTGGGGAAGCAGCTTCCGCCGTAGCCGATGCCAGCGCTCAGGAAGTGCTTGCCGATGCGCTTATCGAGTCCCATGCCCTCCGCGACTTCTTGGATGTTCGCTCCGCCCAATTCGCAGATGCGGCTGATCGCATTGATGAAGCTTAGGCGCGTCGCAAGAAAGGCGTTGCTGGCGAGCTTGATCAGCTCCGCCGATTGAATCGTGGTCATCAGCAGGGGCGCGGTGAAGGGCGCGTAGACCTCTTGCATCACGCGCGCAGCTTTGTGCGAGGTGACGCCGCACACGATGCGGTCGGGGTTGAGCGTGTCGTCGATGGCCTGGCCTTCGCGCAGGAATTCGGGATTGCTCGCGACGTCGAAATCCACTTCGCGCGTCAAGTAGCGCTCGATGTTCGCGCGCATGTGGCTGCTGGTTTTGATCGGAACCGTGCTCTTCTCAACGATCACGCGATACTCAGAGATGTGCTCAGCGATGTCGCGGCTGACAGCTTCGAAATAGCGCATGTCCACGTTGCCGTCGGGCATGCTTGGCGTTGAAACGCAAACGAAGATCGCAGCGCCGAAGTCGACGGCGTCCTTGGTGTCAGTGGAGAAGCTGATCGTCTTCGCTGCAATGTGCTTGGTCAAAAGCTCCTGCATGTGCGGCTCGTGGAAGGTGACCTTGCCGGCCTTGAGCTTCTTGATCTTGGCGGCGTCGTGATCGACGCAGAGCACCGTGTGCCCCTTCTCCGCGAAGCATAGTCCGCTGACCAATCCAACGTGTCCGCTGCCGATGATCGATAGCTGCATGATTGTCCTTCATCGCAAAGCCCAGCAATTCAACGCTCGCCGGGCGTAGGCTCCAAGTCTGCCGAGAGTTTGAGCTTGATCGGCGCGATGGGCAAGCGGATTCAGGGGGTGTGTCGGTAACTTTGCGGATGTGCGCGAATTCAGGCTGGGGAGGCATCCTGCGACAGGAGGTCTTGCTCGTCCCCGGAACGCTGCGCAATGCGGGATGCGTCTTGAGCTTCACGCAGTTTGCGCACCCTTCGCAGCAAGATCAGGCCGACCAACACGACTCCCAAGCCGATCGACGCCAGACGCGACCAGAACAAGGCGTTCTGCCACTTGCGTTGAATGTTCAGCGCGATGCCTAATTCCAGCACGATGTCGCGAGGGTCTTCTGGATTCTCCGCGATGGGAATGCTGAGCAGATTCGTCACGGAGGACCTACCGTATCCCTTGCCCCGAGCAATCAAGAGTTCGCGCATCTGGTCGCGTTGAAGGTAGAGCTGGAGGAGCTTGGCCTGCCGCAAGGGAATGTGCTCGGCTTGTTCGATCAGCACATGCTGGCGATCAACAAAGGTGCGATAGCTTGACTTGATTCTGATGGTCGAGCTGCCAATCTCGTCCTCGGCTTCATCAAGTTCAGTCAGCTTGTACTTTGGCAGGATCTGCAGCTCCGTCAGACCGCCGGTAACAACTCCCTCGCGCTCAATTCCATGCTCATCCATGTAAACGAGGTGCTGCCAAAGCAGGACATTGTGGAGAAAGAGGCCAGCCGCAACCGCGCTTGCCAACGTGCCAAGCATGATGATCACCAGCGCAAGCGAGCGCTTGTTTCCGAGTTCGCGGGAGTTGAGCCTACGCTTCTGCTTCATCATCTTGCCCTTTGACTGCTCTTTCATCTTTGTCTTCAACTTGCGGTTCTTCTTCCGCGCTCGCATCAGCTTTCAATGGGGGATCGTTGGACTTTAGCGCGAGCGCTTCGCTCTTGGGTGCGCGGCGAATCACCTGCGGTTTCAAGCGTGCCGCTTTGCGCAAACGCAGCCCGCCGAAGCCAACAATGATCAAGCCGAGCAAGACTCCCGCGCCGAGGAACATCGCGCCTCGCAGGTGCCGATCCATTACATGCTCGATGCCGGGAGCGACCACGACTTCACTGTAGTCATCAGGGTGAATGTACACGGGAACCGTGTAGTAGAGCCGGATCCCGCCCTGGTCTCGCACACGCTTCGCAACCTCGATGGCCTGATCAGAAGCGAGCGTAACGCCCTGCTTGATCGAAACAAGGTCTTGCTCATCGTTGTAATAGGAATAGCCGATAGCGATGCGCGTCTCAACCGGCGCTTCGAGATCGAGATCCCAGAGGGCTTGCTTTCCCTCTGCCAATCCAGCGTCTTCAGCAATGCCTTCATCGCGCATAAACGCGAGATGCTGATGCTGATAGAGCAAGTGCCCGCAGAGCAAAGCGCAGATGGCGACAAGCAGCCCGCCAAGAATCATCAGCAGTGCGCCGATCGCCTTCGTGTGGGACTTGCGGTAGGCCTTCTGCTGCTTGCCACGCTTTGCCGCTCGTATGGCTGAAGTCGCTTGCACGTCTTCAGGCTGGGCTTGATTGGATTCAGACATGCGCGCTCATCTCACTCTTCGTTGAATGGTGGGGGAGTCGAGATTGTCACGACTCTTCCAATAGGGTTCAGCGGCGTGATGCACGAGTTGAGCTCGCCTTGCAGCAAACTTTCAGATTGGCTCGTGCATTTATCGCTGATTCTCTTTTGTGAACAAACGAACTTGGTTTAGGATAGTTTGCGTCGGGAGCAGATTCGCTTCCAAATCTCTGCACGCCTTGCGATGCGTGCTTTCGAAAACGCGCTGAGCGCTCAGGAGGCCAGAATGAATACCATGCAAGCCATTGTTTCATCCCTCGTGCTCCTGCGTTCGTTCTAAGCGCGGATCGCTTGAGAATCACACTCACCACTATCAATCGCGCCCTATCCGGCGTGGTGTGAGCGTATTGCGCAGGAGCACATCCTTTTCCGCGACGGCGTTGTTGTCGCGTTGATTGGATTTTGCTTATGCGGAGCACGAATGAGCTCAATCGAATCGAGTGATTCAGCACTCGAACCCTTCTTCAACAAAAACTGGATTTCAGAAGTCATCGGCGAACTCAAGAGTGGCAAGGAAGCCACCGTGTTCGTCTGCCGCGCAACCGAAAAGCGGGGCGGCGGTCTGGTCGCTGCCAAGGTCTACAAAGAGCAGTCGCGTCGCTCCTTCAAGAACGACGCGGTGTATCAGGCTGGCCGCGTGATCGTGAATTCTCGCGCCAAACGCGCTTTTGAGAACAAGAGCGAATTTGGACGCGAGGTGCAAAGCTACCTGTGGATCAATGAGGAGTGGAAAGCGTTGCGTCTCTTCCATGATGAAGGCATCAGCGTACCGAAGCCTCTCATGCGCTCCGACAATGCGTTGCTGATGGAGTTCATCGGCGATGATGCGGGACCTGCGCCGCAATTGAAAGATGCGAAGATCCCTCGCGAGATCGCGGAGAGAGTCTGCGACCAAGCGCTCTGGGAAGTGCGCGAGATGCTCGCTTGTTGCGCGGTTCACGGCGATTTGTCAGCCTACAACACGCTCTATTGGAAGGAGCGGATTGTGGTGATTGACTTGCCGCAGGTGATCGACCCGCGCTTCAATCCTCACGCGCGCGACTTGCTACTGCGCGACGTCGAGAACATCTGCAACGCCTTTGCGCGCTTCGGCGTGAAGCGCAATCCGCAGGTGATCACGAATCGTTTGTGGCGAGCGTTCAAGCATGACGAGCTGGACTAGCCCGCACACACGCCTTTGAGAGAGCGTGCAGAACTTTGGCCTGCATGCTCTCTCTTTGCGTTTTCGACTGATAAGCTGCGCGCCAATCACCAACCGCAGAGGAGCAGCGCCATGCCAACACGTCAAATCATCGCCTTGGGAGGCGGAGGCTTCTCGATGGAGCCAGATAATCCGCTGCTCGATCTCTACATTCTTGCTCAGTCCGATGCGCCGAAGCCGCGCGTTCTCTTCATCCCGACGGCGAGCGGCGACGCCAAGGATTACATCGAGCGCTTTCACGCAGCGTTCGAAAACTACGATTGCGAGCACGCGCACCTGAGCCTCTTCTTTGGCGATGATCCAGATATTGCGGGCGTGATTCGCCGGGCCGACATCGTGTTTGTTGGCGGGGGCAACACGCGCAATATGCTCACGCTTTGGCGCGAGTGGGGCGTCGTGGATGCGCTGCGCCAAGTTTACGAAGAAGGGCGCGTACTCGCGGGAATCAGCGCGGGTGCGATATGCTGGTTCGAGCAAGGTGCTACCGATTCGATCCCCGGAACCATCAGCGCGCTCAAATGTCTCGGCTGGCTTTCCGGCTCCAACTGCCCGCACTACGATGGGGAAGCGAAGCGTCGGCCAGCGTGCCGTAAGATGCTGGAGGCTGGCGAGCTGATCCCCGGCTATGCCTGCGACGACAGCGTTGCCCTTCACTTTAAAGATGAAGTGCTGAGTGATGTGATTACCTCGGTTGCTGCGAAGCGCGCGTGGAAGCTCGGGCTAGCGCAGGGCAAAGCGAGCGAGGAGGAAATCATCCCCCGCTTTCTAGGCTAAGCGCAGAGCTGGAGAGTGAAGGCTGAGCGCTTCGCTCGATGAAAGCTGAAAAGCTCGAAGCGAAGCGATCGCCATCCGCGCTATACTGACACTCGTCAACATAAGGCGGAGATCAAAGAAGCTATGGCCAGAGCACAAGCTATCCGTGATCGCGAGGAGAGCATGCGCAGCAAGCGCGTGTGGGTTTTCGCGTGCCTGCTGCTAGCGCTCGTGCTCGGTGCATCTTCTCGCGCGGACCTGCCAAGCAATTTCGCAATGCCCAAGGCTCAGCTTTCCGAGATCGACATTCTGCTTCTTGATCCCAGCGATCCCTCGGCGCAGCGGGTGCAAGGCCATCTGCGTGGAGCGCGAGGTGAGACTCGCCCCGATGGCAAAATTGATGTCTACGGCGCGCGCTTTGTCGCCTTCAATCAGCCTTCAGGTGACTCGACCAGCGGCGAAGCCCAGACGAAGCGCGGCGAGCCCGTGATGCTGCTCGATGCGCCACACCTCACGATCAATCTCAACACCTGGCGCATTCAAGCGCGAGCCGAAGCGAATCAGCGCCCGGTGAGCTTTCTGATTTCGCCCGGCGTTGATGCGATGAGGGCCTTTGATCGCTCGCAGCCTCTGCTTGGCAACGAAGCTGCATCAGCTACCATCGAAACGAACAAGATCGATCTCTGGATGAAGCCGCTTGATGGCATGCCCGCATCAGAGCAAGGCACGGACCCCGCCAAGCTTCTTGAGGCGGGCTTCATCCTTCATCTTTCAGGCTTGGAAGATGTACGCCTGCGCGCTCTCGGCAACGATCTGCACGCACGCAACATGGAGATCAGCGCGCACTTCCCGCCTGCTCAGAAGCAAAAGGGCTTGGCAGGCCTCGCCCATGCGTGGCCCGAGCGCATGCTGATTGAATCCCCTCGCGGACTCGATGCGAGCGTCGCAGCCCGAGGCCTCAACTGGAACGCGCCGATCGGCGAGCAAGAGAGCAACGAAGACGTACTGCGCGAGCGCTACCAGCTTTCCTGTTTGGGGCGCGCGCAGATTGAGTACGAGCTGATCCCCGCGGATCAATCGGCCAACGAAGCCCCTCAAAGCGAGAGTAAGTACCAAAGCCCATCGCTTGCGCTAAGCATCAATGTGCGCGGCAACGTCACGCTGGATCGACTCAGCGACAAGCAATCGCCGATCGTCAAGCCTGGCGAGAACTCAATCTTGCGCGCGGAATTGCTTGAGATTGAAGGCCGAATCACACCAGCAAATTCTGGCGATGGTCAGCCGGAGAACACGCTCACGCTTGGTGATTCGCAGCTTCATGTCGATCGCGTGATTGCCACCGGCGACATGCGTGCCTTCTTCGCCGGAGCGAGCGCGAGTGGTGATTCCCTCGAAGTGCTCGCACTCGATCAAGCGCGCTTGGCGCAGGCATCGCTTGAGCCTGGCTTGGCTCCCGATGACAGCACGCTCGAAGATGGGCCCTTGCAGATGGAGCGCCGCTTCATTCTGACCGGTCGCCCTCTGCTTCGCGTCGATCTGCCGGGAGCGGACAAGCCCACTCGCTTCGCTGATGTTGAAGTCCCGCTGCTGATCTGCGATGCGCGTCGCCACATCACGCTCAGCGAAGCGCGCTACGAGAGTTCTACGCGCTATGCGTTGCGCGCTGCTCAGCTTGCGAGTTGCCGCATTAGCCTTGGCGGCATAGATAACCTTGCGATTTCTGGCGACGATCTCGATGTGCGTTTGCGCATCACGCCCGATGATGTTGCGTTGATCACGCGCCTGCGTAGCCGCGCAACCGGGCCGGGTCTTGCTGCGCTGAATCCGCGAAGTATGGAGCGTGTGTCGGCGCAAGGTAGTCCTGTAACGCCTCGCCTTGAGTATTTCGAGCGCCTCAATCTGGCCGAGCTGACTGCGCGCGCAGGTGAAGACCGCGTGCGCGAAGGCCGCGTTCCCCGCAGCTTGCTTTACCTGCGCAGGCTCGCGATTTTCGGCGAAGAGCTGCTGACCGAGGCGAATCGCTCCAAGCTTCTCACGCTGCGCTCAACAGGTGTTGGAGTGCGACTCAAACTCGCGAGTCCCCAGTCCTTCTTCGGCGTGTTGATCCCCGGTCAGAAGCAGAGCAGAGAAGAGCTCAGCGGCAAGGCCGAGTACTTCTTAAGCACCGACGATCAGCTTGAAGTCACCACTGATCTCCTCCTGCAAGCGCAGTTGCGCGCGTTGGAGAGTAACGATGATGAGAGTCTTGAGCTGCCCGAAGATGTGATCCCCGGCAGTACCTTCTTCCATTTCGTTACCGCGTCTGGCACGACCATCGAAGAGCTGCCCCAAGCGGGACTGCGCACCTCGATTGAGTGCGGCCCCTGTGAGCTGCACTGCCAGCTTGAGCGCTACGATGATGATGCTGGAAACCCTGATCTTCCCTCGCGTCCGCTCAACATCTCGCAAGGCAGCGTTGGCTTGAGTAAAGCAACCTTCCAAGCGACACCGAGGCCTGGTGAGTCGGTGCGCTGCGCCTTCGGCTACGACTTTCTCAACACCAGCGAGCTGAATCTTTCGTGGAGCGCTGAGCGGCAGAGCCTCGATTGTGCTGGCCCGGTTGAGCTGGTTTTCCGCTCGCCAATCGCGGTGGAAGCGCTGAGTGGTAGCGCGGAGCAGCCGCTCATGCTTGCTACTGGTTCGCCTCCGACGCCGAGTAGCACCGGAGCGCAAACTGATCCCTTGGCTGCGGATTCGGTCGTGCTTCACACGCCATCAAGGATGAAGATTGAGGCCACTCAGCGCGAAGGCGTAATGGAAACGCACTTTGAGCTTAGCGATTCCTTCGAGCTGGAAGGGCGCCTCTACGTCCACGCGGCTCGACTCAGCGGGATTGATGCCCAGCGCGAATGGGAGATTGTGACGCGCTTCGACTACGCCACGGCGTGGAAGCTTCGCGCTCAAGCGATGACCTTCGATGCGCTGCTGCACGATCAGCGAGTGCTTGAATCGGACGCGACTTCATGGAACGCGATGAACTCGACACTTGCCTGCACTGGCCCGGTCGAGTTGACCTTCCCGCGTCTCGCCACGCGCCTGCAAGCTGGCGAGCTCTATGCATCGCGCACGCAAGATGCGCTGGCATCGCAACGCGCGGAGCTCAAGCTTTCAGGGCCGGTGACGCTCGATGCGCGCTCAGCCGCCACGAGCTGGTTGCTTGCATCGATGCAAGAATCCGTGCGGCGCTCACCCAAGCGCGACGAAGGGCCCGGCGGCACGGCGCAACTGCTCGCGATCTATCCTGGCGGTGCGACGCTCACGACCGATGGCGAGATTCGCATGAACCTCGCGCAGGACACTGGGCGCGGCAACGCTCAAGCGATCTTTGCGATTCCGCAGCATTTCATACTCTACGGCAGGCGCGCCGATCCGAAGGACGTGCATCAAGTGAACGCGGGCAGCTTGGTCGCTCGCTTCAACTTTCGCCCTGACGCTTTCCAGCGCGCAGAGGGCAAGCAAGCTGAGCAGCGTCCTTGGTTTGACAGCGTTGAGGAGCTTCGCGCGGATGGTGGCGTCGTGCTCGATGGCAACGGCATTCACGTCCGTGGCGAGCGCCTCTTCTTCAATCAAGCAACGCACTCCTTCACGCTGAGCGGACGCGAGTTGCAGCTTGGCTACAAGGACTCAGTCAGCGTGCTCGGCGTCAATGCGATTGAGTTTATGCCCGGCGATGCACTGCCCGATGCAGCGATTGATAGCGACAAGAAAGCATCACCTCCCACCCTCGAAGTGCGCGGCAAGAAGCGCACGCGCATTCGCATCAACACGGAGCCGAAGGGCGTGAAGGAGGAAGCAGAAGCCCCCAAGGTGAAGCGGAAGATTGAAGAGCGAGGCAACGATGAGTGAGCATGGCATTCCCGATTCCGAGTTGATTGTGACGATCGATGGCCCGGCCGGTTCGGGCAAAAGCACGGTCGGCAAAATGCTCGCGAAGAAGCTCGGATTTCAGTACCTCGACACCGGCGCGCTCTATCGCGTTGCGACCCTCGCTGTGATGCGCGCAGGCATTGACTTGAAGGCTGAGCCTCTCGATGAAAAGGCGGTTTGCGCCGTGGTTGATAGCTGCAAAGTGACGCTGACGTGGGATGCGAACAAGCCGCAAGTCGTGACGCTTGATGGCGACGATGTGACGCAAGCGATCCGCTCGGAAGAAGTCACCAACCTGATTCGCTACGTCGCTGACATGCGCGATGCTCGCAAGCTCTGCTCTGATCTTCAGCGCGAGATTGCCCGCGCCGGTCGCTTCGTATGTGACGGCCGCGACCAAGGCACGGAAGTGTTCACCGACGCTTTCTTGAAGATCTACCTCTGGGCCTCGCCTCGCGTCCGCGCAGAGCGCCGCTTCCAAGAGCTTGAAGCGCGCGGCGAGTCTGTGCCGCTAGAAGATCTCGAACGCCGCATCCGCATGCGCGATCAGCTCGACATGGCACGCGAAGTAGGCGCCCTGCGCCGCGCAAAAGATGCGGTAGAGATCGACTCAAGCGAGCTCTCAATCGAAGAGACCGTGGAAGCAATCTACGCGCATTGCGTGACCCGCATGGCCGTGCAGTAGAACTGGCATTTGTGCGCAGTGGCACCGACACTCTTGTCGGTGATCTCGCGGAGCTCCTCCCCCGCGAAGCGGGCGGAGGTGGCTGAGACGCGCAGCGTCGAAGTCGGAGGGGGCTCCCCTTGCTTCCAGCGCAGCAATTCCGTGGCTTTGCAGCGCTTTTGCTTGCTCCGCAAGCATGCCCCCTCAGTCTCGGCTACGCCTCGACAGCTCCCCCGATTGCATCGGTGGAGCGGCTTCTCGGACAAGCCGCTCATGTCGGTGATCGCATTCCGATGCGATTGATCTTAGCGAGGTGAAGCTCCTCGGCAGTGGAACCGGCATTCCTGCCGGTCGCACCTACAACTCACATTGCCCTAACGAATCACTCCCTCATCTCTGCTAACCAATTCGCACCCTGGTAGCGCAGCCTGAAGCGCATCTACCGAAGCGACTGGAAAGTTACTCCACTCCGCATATATCCAGATGAGCGACTCTTCTTTCGCAAGTATCGCCGCGACTTCTTGAGTGCATAGCTCCCCGACGTAGAGCCGGACTTCCTCCAGCTCAAAGCGCTGGCACACCAGATGCACCGAGTTGGCAGTGAGCGGGCTCCGCTCGGTGGCATGGAAATGCAGCCGCTTGATTTCAGCATCAGCCGCGCAGAGTGATTCAATGTCGTGATCCGCGAAGTCCCTCGCGCGAAACTCGATGCACTCGTCCGGCACGTCCCAACTGTAGAAGGTGCACGGCATAGCGCCAAAGTCCCAGCCCTCGCCGCCATCTGCGGTGACGACGACTTCGGCTGCTTCGTTCGTCTCTACCTCTGCTCCGCCGTCGAGCCAATACTGGGCGCTGCGGCCGCCAGCGAGAATGAACGCCATTGCGACGAAGGGTGAGAAGAGCAAGAAGAGCTGCACGACGAGCTTCCGGCGAGCGCGCTCAGAGTTGTTCGATTCGTTGGTTACTTCATCCATCGCTCGCTCCTTCGCCAAGCGATTCTACTCCGCCGCAACAATCGCCGTCTTCAAATAGCGGCTCGCGGGATGGTGCAGATTCACCGGGTGATCTGCGCTCTGCCCGCCTTCGCCGAGCAGACGGAGCTTGCGATGGCCATCGCTCGCAGCTTGATCGACGATCTGCAGGAAGCTCTCGCGATCGAGTGCACCGCTGCACGAGTGCGTCATCAGCACGCCGCCGGGCGCGAGCATCGTGATGGCGAGGGTGTTGAGCTCAGTGTACGCGCGTTTAGCTGCGTTCTCGCTTTGCTTGCCGCCGACCATCTTCGGCGGATCGAGCGAGATCAGATCGAAGCGCAGCTTCTGCTTTCGCAATGCACGCATGCTCTCAACCATGTCGCCCGCGTGGGTGTGGAGCTGCGTCTTCAAAGCGTTCAGCTCGAAGTGCTTGGCGCATTGCGCAAGCGCGTTCGCGCTCGAATCAATCGCGTGGATCTCGCCAGCATCGCCCATCGCGCGCGCTGCGTGCAAAGCGAAGCCTCCCGTGTAAGCGCACACATCCAGCACTTTGAGCGGCTGCTCTCGCTCGCTCTTCAACGCGCTAGCAAGCTGGCCGAAGCGTGCGCGGTTCTCTCGCTGATCGCAGTAATGCCCGGTCTTTTGCCCTTCCAGCACGCTGATTTCATAGGAGAAACCAAGCTCGCGCACGCTTAGCGTTTCACTCACCTCGCCGTGAACGACCTCGACGCCCGAGCGCTCCAAGCCCTCGCGCGTGCGCTGCGAATCGCGCCTGTTGAGCACGATTGTCTTGCACCCCGGCAGCGACTTCAGCGCGTCGATCAGCTTCGACGAGCGATTCTCAAGCGCGCGCGTGTTCGCCTGCACGACCGCGACGCCATCGAACCAGTCGATCACCAGCCCGCCGATTCCATCCGCCTCAGCATGAAACAAGCGAAAGCAATTCGTCGCCTCTTCCTTTAAGGAGGGCAACGCCCGGCGAAATCGCCACGCAGCATCGATCCGATTCTCGAAAAGCGCGGCCTCGAACTCGCGCTCACCAACCTTCGGCGCCTCGCCAAAGCCCAGCACCCGCACCCGCTGCGCCTTCTCGCCAAAGGCGTAAAAGCCGTACGCCAGCACATCCACGCCGCGCTTATCCGTGAGCGCCACCAGCCCGCCATCCTGCACGCCCGGATCAACGCGAATCACCGCATTGCGCTTGACCCACAGCCCGCGCCTGCCCAGCTGAGCCACCGCACCATTGTCGAGATACACCCTGGGAAGATCTTGCACTGCGTCCTGCCTTCATGCGTCGCGCGCGCCTTGCTCAGCAGCGCGCACGCGCCTATCCTAGTGGGGCTTGCGGATTGAGCGCACTGCTCGAAGCCGCAAGCGGATACCGAGACGCACGTTACCCGGAGTAGAGAGATGGTCGAGTCCAACATTCCCGCGAATCGCGATGAACTGATTTACGATTGGAACGATGTTGGAGGCGCCGCCAAGCCAGCCGGACGCGTGATGGTGACGGATGAGACTTTGCGCGACGGTCTGCAATCACCAAGCGTGAAGAATCCAAGCATCGAGCAGAAGATCGAGCTTGTCGAGCTGATGGCGAAGATCGGCGTGTACAAGGCCGATGTTGGTCTGACCGGCGCTTCCGCGCATCAAAAGGAGCACGTGCATCAGATTCTCAAGCATGTGCACGACAACAAGCTCGACATCAAGATTGGCTCGGCGGGTCGCACGGTGATCGCGGATATCGAAGGCATGGTTGAGGTGAGCCAGAAGGTTGGCGCGCCGCTGCAGGCCGATCTCTTCTTGGGTTGCTCGCCGATTCGTCAGTACACCGAGGGCTGGGATCTCGCCAAGCTGATGGGCGTTGCGAAGGAGGCGATCGAGTTCGCGCACAGCAACGGCCTGACGATCATGTTCGTCACCGAGGACACCACGCGCGGCAAGCCTTCCGATGTGGAAGCGCTCTACAAGCAGGCGATTGATCTGGGCGTCGAGGCGATCTGCCTGAGCGATACCGTGGGTCACGCCACGCCTCAGGGCACGGCGAATCTGGTGAAGTTCTGCCGCAAGATTTGCGTCGATGCGGGGCGTCCCGAGGTGGTCATCGACTGGCACGGTCACAACGATCGCGGCCTCGCCATCGCAAACTGTCTGGCGGCGCTGGAAGCTGGCGCGGATCGCGTACACGGCACGGCGCTTGGCGTGGGCGAGCGCGTGGGCAACGCGATGATCGATCAGATCTTCGTCAATTTAAAACTGCTCGGCTGGATCGACAACGACCTCTCCAGCTTGCGCGAGTTCTGCGAGAAGGCGAGCGAGTACTGCGACGTGCCGATCCCTTACAACTACCCGGTGATGGGCCGCGATGCGTTCGAAACCGGCACCGGCGTTCACGCTGCGGCTGTGATCAAGGCGATGCGCAAGGGCGACAACTGGCTCGCCGACCGCGTGTACAGCTCGGTTCCCGCCGCGGACTTTGGCCGCGAGCAGACGATCCGCGTGGGCCCGATGGCGGGCCGCTCAAACATCATCTGGTGGCTTGAGAAGCACGGCTTCGAGCCGACCGATGCGCGCGTGGATGCGATCTTCGAAGCGGTGAAGAAGACGCACCGTCTGCTGGAAGACGATGAGCTGAAGGCGCTGGTGAGCTGATAAAGCGAGGCGGGTGCGATGCGAATTCTTGCGAGTGTTCTGGTGTGCGCAGTGATGGCGCTTGGCTTTACCGCGTGTTCGAGCAATCGCGCGATTGAAGAAGCGCCGTCGAAGATGCGCGTTGGGACGGTTGCCTATGCGGTGATCTCTTCGCAAAGCGATGCGATGTCAATGCAACACCGTGCCGGTGATGCCAGATTTCATCCAGATACTGAGCGCAAGCAGTTCGAGTCAGAAGAAGGCACTCGCGTGATTGGGGTCAGTGAAGACCTGGCATTCCAGGCAGCGCAGGTGCTCTCCAACACGCCGCGCGGCGGACCCAGCGAGTTCGTCCCTGAGGATGCCACCCGCTACGGGCATCCCATCGTGTTCGCATTCTTCTTGCCCAGCGACGATGGCGATTACTGGCACTGCTACACCTTGGCTGCACACGAACATCGAGCTGATGGCGGCGTCCAGTATGAGTTTGGTGTCACTGAGAGGCGGGTCTACTTAGATGTGACGCGCAACTTCGAGCGATCTGGCGGCGAAGGTACGACCTACCAAACAGCGTCAAGTTCCAGCGTCGGGATCGTCAACGCGACTCCAGAGCTAGATGAGATCTGGAACAGGCTCCTCTTCAGCGCGGCGTTCCAGGGTGCTTTGGATACAGGCGCGATTGATCTGGATGAATTGCGCGAGTAGGCGGCTCTTGTACCGCACTCTGCGGTGATTGATTCTTCGATGAAGTGCCCTTCGTGAGCAATGCGCTAAGCGGTAGTAACTTCAAGGGAGATCCCTCGTCGCGACTGCGTCGCTAATCGCGATGACGGAAGCGCGATCAAAGCGGTGGCTCGGACACGTCCGTCATCCCGAAAGGCGAAGCCTGAGGGATCTCCCTTGCTGGAGATAGTGGGATTTTCTTTGCACACGAAATGCTGAATGGATCACGCAGATCGGAGCGAAATACGTGCGCAATCGTAGGAAGCGTTGGCACTCTCAACGCGTACCGCCTCTCGGGTGCTGCGCACCCTGCTAGTCGGCTGATCCGTTGCGCAACTCGCGTTGCGGGTGTGCTCACTCCTCAGTCCACGTCGCGCTTCGCGCTATTCGCGATGACAGACAACGCCCAAGAAAAGTTCGTACCTTTTTTGACACCTCCACTCCCCTCGCGTGTTCTTTCCATGGATGAGCGATACCGCGATATCTGCTGAGCGCCTTGCGGCGTTGGTCGAGGCGCATCAGCGTGATGTGTGGCGGGAACCAACTCAAGCTGAAGCGGTGCAGAAGCAGCGCGAGTCAAACAAATCCGAACCTACTCCTCGTCCCGCAGCACGATCTTGTGGATCTTGCTTGGCTCGAAGTCGCAGATGTAGAGGACGCCGCTTTCGCTCACGCCGAAGCCGGCGATCTTGACATGCGGGCGGCCACGGCCGGGCGCGTAGATCTCGCGGTGATCGGCGAGCTCGTCATCACCATTCTTGCGCAGGCCCCAGATGCGGCCACTCTGGTAATCGGCGACGAAGTAGATGCCGGCCATGCCCTCGATTTTGTCGCCGCGATACACCAGGCCGCCGGTGATCGAGGTGCCTTTGCTGCGCTCGTATTCGAAGACTGGATCGATGTAATCGAGATCCTTGGGCTGCAACTCGTCCTTGCCGAGTTTGGGGAAGCGATGCAGACCCTCGCGCCAGCGCCAGCCGTAGTTGCCGCCCTTGGTGATGATGTTGACCTCTTCCCATGCGTTCTGGCCGACGTCGCCAGCCCACAGATCGCCGGTCTCCGAATCGAAGCTCATGCGCCACACGTTGCGCAGACCCCACGCCCAGATTTCGGGCGCCATGTCGTCTTCATCAACGAAGGGATTGCCTTCTGGAATGCTGTAGGGCTTGTCTTCGCCCGCTTCATCCACGTTGATGCGGATGATCGATCCGAGCAGCGAGCTGCGATCCTGCCCGGAGTTTTTGGGATCGTCCGCAGCTCCACCGTCGCCGATGCTGAGGTAAAGGTAGCCATCCTCGCCGAAGCAGATCTCGCCGCCGTTGTGATTGCCCCAGGGCTGATCGACTTCGAGTAGCACTTCTTCTGTATCGGGATCGACGCGATTCGGATCCTTGGGATCGACGGTGAAACGCGAGAGCCGACTGTAGCGCTTCTTCAGATTGCGCCAATCTTTCGGCGCTTCCGCGTCCTTCCACGTCATCGCTGTGTAGAACACAAAAAGCTCGCCATTCTCTGCATAGTCTGGGTGAAAGGCGAGTGCGAGCAGGCCTTCCTCGTTATGCATGCGCGACATCTTGCCCGTGAGATCAAGGAATGTCGCAGGCTTGACCGCATCCTTCGCTTCCTGATCTTCGCTAAACACCGTCACCTTGCCTTCGCGCGATGCAACGAAGAGGCGGCCGCTCTCATCGCCCGCGTGAGTGATCGCCAGCGGGTAGCTGAAGTCGATGTCCTTGAACACGCGCTCCAGCGAGATCAGCGGGATGTCGTCGGACTCCGCGCCCATCACCTTCTCTTCCCTCGCTGCTTCGGCCTTGTCGTCTTTGCCTTGAGCGTCGCCGCACGCTGGGATGGCGCAAAGGATGAACACGGCGAGCATTGCGGGAATAGGTCGTGTGAGGATTCGCGTTGTAGTCGCTGGCATGGTTGCTCCTTACATGGCGTGGCGGTGGTTGAGGCAGAGTGCGCAGTCTAGATGGCTCTGGTACGAAGATCACCACAGTTGAACCCCACAAACTCTGGTGCGACACTGCCATTGGGTGAGATTTCGAGCGGAGAGTGAGATGAGCGAGATCAATCAACGACTAGTCGAGGCGAAAGAAAAGCTTGCTCGCACGCGCGCTGAGCTTGGGCGCGGCGTTGGCGAAACTCCGTCCGAAGGTCGCTTGCCGCCTGGGCAAAAGCTGACTGATTCGAGCAAGGATTTCCCTGTGCTCGATCTCGGCATCCAGCCTGAAATCCCGCTCAACGCGTGGAAACTTGAGCTGGTGGGGGAGTGCGAGAATCCGCAAACCCTTGACTGGACTGACTTCGAGGCGATCGGCATCATCGATCTGATCACCGACTTTCACTGCGTAACCACATGGTCGTGCTACGACATGCCGTGGCGCGGCGTCCCGCTACACAAGGTGATCGCGCTCGCCAAGCCGACCGACAACGCGACGCACGTGATGTTCCACAGCTACGATGGCTACACGACGAATGTGCCGCTCGCCGATTGCATGCAAGAAGACAGCCTGCTCGCCACGCACTGGAATGGCAAGCCGTTGGAAGTGAAACACGGCGGCCCAGTGCGCGGCATGATCCCGCACCTCTACGCATGGAAAAGCGCGAAGTGGGTAAAGGGCATCGAGTTCATGACCGCCGACCAGCGCGGCTTCTGGGAAGTGCGCGGCTACCACAACTACGGCGACCCCTTCACCGAGCAGCGCTTCTCGCGGGATGAGTAAGAGGCAGGCCACGGAGTTGCCGAGGAGCGGAGGCAGCGGAGAAAGAGAATTCTGGAATACGGAGTTCGCCTCTAGTTTCGCTTCCAGTTTTCCAGCTTCGAATGGTCTTTGAGATTGTGCGCGACTCGATACACGCCATCTTTCATGAGCGTGACGTTGAAGTTGAGCAAGAGTCCAAGCGGTTTCTGCACCCAGTACAGGTACGATCGCACTTGCGCGTGATGCACAGGCGTTACCTTCTCTATCGCTTTCAGTTCAACCACAAGCACGCCTTCCACGAAGAGATCGAGCCTGTAAGAAACGCCGAGGTCTTTCCCCTTATAGAAGGCTTGCACTTGCTTCTCGCGTTCAACACTGACGCCGCGAAGAGTAAGCTCATGCGCAAGAGCGTTGGCATAGGTGCTTTCCAGTAACCCCGGTCCAAGAGCTCGATGCACTTCAATTGCCGCTCCAATCACCAATTCAGTCAATGCGTTGATGTTCAAAGTTCTCCCCTTTCAACGGATCTTATGCTAGCTGATAATTCATACACCTATAAAAACAACCTGATCTTCTCCGTCAACTCTGCTCCTCCGACTACTCCGTGGCATGCCTCCGCAATCCCAAGCATTGCATTGACGCGGCGAGGCGCTACAAGGGGAGGCGGTATCCCAACGACCGGAGAGAGCGATGTCGAAACTCGAGTACCGCCGCGTAATGCTGAAGATTTCGGGCGAAGGCCTGGCCAACAAGGGCTCGCACGGCATTGACAGTGCCGCCATCCTGGAGCTCGCAAACAAGATCAAGACCGTGGCAGCGCTTGGCGTCGAGCTGGCGATCGTCGTGGGTGGAGGCAACTTCATTCGCGGCGCGCAGATGAAAGCGTCGAGTGTGCAACGCGCCACCGCCGACTACATGGGAATGCTCGCGACCGTGATGAACGCCGTCGCGCTGCAAGACACTTGCGAGTCCATCGGCGTGCCTTCGCGCGTGCTATCTTCAATCGAGATGCCGCGCGTGGCTGAGGGTTGGATTCGCCGCAGAGCGATTCGCCACCTGGAGAAAGGGCGCGTTGTGATCCTCGCAGCCGGTACGGGCAACCCGCACTTTACGACAGATACTGCTGCTGCTCAGCGCGCTGTTGAGCTCAATTGCGACGTGCTGATCAAGGCGACGCAGGTCGATGGCGTGTACGACTCCGACCCCGCCAAAAACCCGGATGCCAAGCGTTACGACGAAGTCAGCTACATGGAGTGCCTACGCCGTGAGCTTGAGGTGATGGATCAGACCGCCATCGCGATGTGCCGCGCGCATTCGCTGCCGCTCCGCGTCATGAATATCTCCAGCGCCGAGAACATGGTGAAGGCGATCCAAGGCGAGAAGGTCGGCACCTTGGTGCGCTAGTAGAACTGGTATTCCTGCCAGTTCCGAGATCCAGATATCAACGCTGAGGCACGAAGAACGCAAAGGGTCGCAAAGCGCTTCGCGCATTCGTTGAGTGGATTACCCGGATGTGCTTTTCCCATTCGCTCAACGTGTCGCGCTCAGAGATGATGGCTTGGCGGCTTCGCGGGAGAATCTCGTTCTTCATCGAAGAGTTTCCACACCGGTTGAATCGAAGCGTCGTCATCCCGAACGCCGGAGGCGGAGGGATCACCCTTGCAATCATCGTTGCGCTTTTCTTTGCACGCACTGGGCTTGTTTGAGCACGCCAGGCGTGTGCAAACCCAACGCGCACCGCCTCTCGGCTGCTGCGCAACCTGCGAGTCGGCTGATCCCTTGCACAACTCGCTTCCCAGTCCTCGTCGGGCTTCGACCTCTGTCGGTATGATGGCGCTCTCGTCGCATCGGAGTGCGACTCACAGACAGGAGCGGCTTGTCCGAGAACTCCGATCCGGTCCTTCTCCCGCTTGCGGGAGAAGGTGGCTGAGACGCGCAGCGTCGAAGTCGGATGAGGGCTCCTCTTCTTTGAAACACAGAACGAACCTGCTCTCGTAGCGCTTGCGCTCGCTACGCGAGCGACCCCCTCATCCGACCTCGCTGCGCTCGGCCACCTTCTCCCCCAAGGGGGAGAAGGAGCTTCGCAGCATTCTCAGACAAGCCGTGAGTGTCTGTGCCACTATGAAGAGCCAAGTGTGCGGAACTGGCATGAATGCCAGTTCTACTGCGAAACGCAACCAGCCCGCGCTCGGGAAGAGCACAGGCTGGTACGCGATTCTGGGTAGCAAAGCGCTAGCGCTTAGCGGCCACGATAGGATTCGACGCCGTTTGAGGGGTCATCCCAGTCGTAGTCAAAGAAGAAGCGGTCGATCGAGCGGTGCGCGTCGTCGAGCTGCTGGTCCCAGACCGTAAAGTGATTTTCGTTGTGCTCCATGTCCACGAATGAGAAGCAGCCGGACAAACCGGTTGCGGCCAAGGCGAACAAAGCGAGAGCGGCAATCTTCTTCATGAGGCTACCCAGGGCAGTTCGGTGTCGGGGCTTATCACGTGGGGGTAGGGGAAGCATACGCGCTGAGATGGGGAAGTCAAGCCACTTTGCAGAGCATCCGCAGAGATTTGCAAAGTTACTGACACTCCCCATCAATCGATATGCACACGTCTCTCCGATTCGCGAACCTGAGGAAAGACGCGCTCAGACTCAACTAGGCCTGAATCTTCTTCGCATCCGCCAAGAAGGTCGCCAATCCCTTGTCCGTCAGCGGGTGATTCACGAGCTGATTGAAGACCTTGAGCGGGATCGTCGACACATCCGCGCCGATCAGCGCTGCGTCGCGCACGTGGACGGGGTGGCGGATCGAAGCAGCGAGAATCTGCGTGGTGAAGCCGTAGTTGTCATACACCTGGCGGATCTCGCGGATCAGCTCCATACCGTCATGGCCCGTGTCGTCGATGCGACCGATGAAGGGCGAAATGTAAGTCGCGCCCGCCTTCGCAGCCAGCAGCGCCTGATTCGCGCTGAAGCAGAGGGTAACGTTGGTTTTGACGCCGCGCGAAGTGAGTTCTTTGCAGGCTTTGAGACCATCGGCGATCAGCGGGAGCTTGATCACGACGTTGTCGCCCCAGGCCGCGAGCTTTTCGGCTTCGGCGAGCATGCCGGCCTTGTCGACCGACACCACTTCGAGCGAAACGGGGCCGTCAACGAGGGCCAGAATCTCTTTCGCCACTTCCTCAAATGAGCGGCCAGTTTTGGCAATCAGCGAAGGGTTGGTGGTCACGCCGTCGAGAATGCCAAGCTCGTTCGCTTCACGAATTTCGGCTACGTCTGCGGTGTCGATGAAAAATTTCATGCTCGTATCTCTCCAAAGCCTGTGGTCCTGCGGGAATCGCACGTCACTTGGCAACTTAGCTTGCGCTTGGAGGCGGGGAAAGGCTTGGGCGTCGTCAGTAGGTAAAGGGAGAGAGGATCACGGAGCCGGATGAGGTTGCGGAGCCTGCGGAGCGCTTCGCGATCCTGGTGTACATGTTGTTTCTGCGAAGATTCAAAACGGCACGAAATTCATTGGCTGGATCAAAAAAGGCTCGCAGGCGAGTGGATCAGCGTCCGCTCAGGTATGGGTTTGACTGCTGCTCCCGAATCAACGTTTGCACGCCACAGGATCAGTCGAGTCGCCTCGAAAAATCAAGCCTCCCTCGCCTGCGCGACCTCATCAAGAGGGCGTGATTCGCGAGCCCTTGGAGGATTGCAGCATAGAGATGCTCCGGTAGATCGCGCGGCGCTCCGTCATCTCCGCAAACTCATCCGGCTCCGTGACCCTCTCTCCCTAAAAGCCTCGCGTTGCCCCGCGCAACAACCCCAGCTACCATCGCGAAAGCGCTGCAATGTGCGTAGCGCGATCCATTCATGCCCAACCGAGGCCGAGCCATGCCCGCCACGATCCCGCATTTCGACGTCAAGCAAGCGCCCTACTACTTGAACTTCTCCAAGCTGCTCAAAGCCTGGTATCCGCATAAGACCTACAAGGTGACGATCGATGCCGGCATGACCTGCCCCAACATCGACGGAACCGTCACCACCGGCGGCTGCACTTACTGCGACAACACCAGCTTCTCTCCGGCCTTCCGCGAGAAGGACCCGCTGATCCGTCGCCAGATCGATTCGGGCGTCAGCTTCTATAAGGAGAAGTACGGTGCGGATAAGTTCCTCGCCTACTTCCAAACCTTCTCGAACACTTTCGCGCCGGTCGAGAAACTGAAGAAGCTCTACGACCGCTCGCTCAAGCACGAGAACATCGTCGGCCTCTCAATCGGCACGCGCCCGGATTGCATCGACGAAGAAAAGCTCGCCCTGCTGCAAAGCTGCGTCGACGAAGACCCCTCGCGCCTCATCTGCATCGAGTACGGCATGCAGACGATGCATGACGAGACCGCCATCGCCATCAATCGCGGCCACGATCACCAATGCACGATCGACGCGATGGAGCTGACGCGCAAAGTCGCGCCTGGTCTGCACATCTGCCTCCATATTATTGCGGGCTTGCCCGGCGAAACGCACGAGATGATTCGCCAGTCTGCGGAAGAGTGCGCACGCCTCAAACCGGACAGCGTCAAGCTCCACCACTGCTACGTCTACCGCAATACCAAACTCGCTGACCAATGGCGCGACGGCGATTACCGCGCGATGGAGTACGACGAATACGTGAGCCTCGCTGCCGACGTGATCGAGCGCTTGCCGAGCACCACCTACATCCAGCGCATGGTGGGGGAGATCAACGCTGACGGTGTGCTGGCGCCGCACTGGGGCAAGTCGAAGCTTCAGATCATGAGCGCGATCAGCGACGAGCTGAAAAAGCGCGGCTCCTGGCAAGGCTTCCGCTGCAACCTGCCCGCGTAGGCGCTGGCGCAAGTGAGATGCGGCGAATAGAATAGAGGCGTAGCCCCGTCCCCGGGAACTCCACTGGCTAGGAACGATCATGACGAAATCCAATCGTACTCGCGCATTGTTGCTTGGCGTGCTCGTCACGGCGGCGGCAGCGCCCGCGCTTCACGCACAAGTTTTCCCGCATCTGCAACGCTCTGAAGTTGAGCGCAAGCTCGACAAGAAGAGCAGCGTCAACAAGCAGCCGGATGGGGAGCCTTCTGAAGAGGACGGTGATTCCGAGGAACGCATCGCAGAGCTGCGCAAGCTCTTTGCGGACGCGGGTGTTGGCCGCAACATCGAGCGCGCGGGCAATACGAGCTCTGCCAATGGTGGTGCTTTGCTGCGCACGATTGACCGCAAGAAGGGCCGCGACCTGATCGAGGATTACCTCGAAGGCCGCTTGGCCTTTGGCTGTCAAGATTTCTCGAACGCTGAGCGCAAGCTCAAGAAGGCCGAGCCGGTAAAGCTTGAGGCCGAGACTCCTGCCGGAGCAGCGCAGGTTCATCGCCAGATCGAAGCCGGCGCGGCATTCGAGCTACGCATTCGCGCGGAAATGATGAAGGACTTCGACATCAGCAAGAGTGCGGACAATCTTCGTCAAACCTTTGGTCGCCTAGACCGCAAGGTGATTCAGCCTGCGATTGAGTCCTTTGATGAGACCATCGCAGACGCGGAAGCCAAGAAGAACGAGTACTCGCCCAAGCTCCTGGCAGCTTCCAAGGCGCGCTTCGAGCGCACTGTTGAGCGCTCGTCGACCCCTTGGGTCAAGCTTGCGGAGTCATTCGAGGCGGCGAAAGCTGCACCCGAAGATCCGGACTTGGTATGGGAGTTTGTCGAAGCTGCGCAGAATCCTGATTCGCCGATGAACATTTATGCGCGCGCCGCTGCCGCGTACCTGATCAAGAACTTCCCAACCTACAGCAAGGTTGAGCAGGGAGATGCGGCGATCGCTCACGCGAACACGCTCGCGGCTACGTTTGAGTTTCAAGCTGCAATTGATGCGCTGAAGACGGCGGAGGCTCGCACCTTGGATGGCCCGACGCTCAAGCGGATCTCGGATCGTCGCGTTGAGATTCAGACCGTACTCAACTCCTTCAAAGAGAATTTCCAAGACTAGGGCTGATCGCGAAGGGATTGGAATGCGAATCGCCACGCACTGCATGCAGCAGAGCGCGGCGATTTACGTTGTGAGTTAGCCGAAGCCTACTGGCCGAGCATCTGCGAAAGCTCTTGGCGCAGGCTGGCGTCGTCCTTGAACGCGCCGGTGAATGCGCGGCACACGGTTGACGAGTTGATCTTCTGCACGCCACGCATGCTCATGCACATGTGCTTGCAATCTGAGATCACAGCGACGCCCTTAGGCGCCATAACATCGTGCAGCGCATCAGCGATCTGCGAGGTCATCTGCTCTTGAAGCTGCAAGCGGCGCGCAAACATCTCGGCAATGCGCGGAAGCTTGCTCAGGCCAATCACCTTGCCATCCGGGATGTAGGCGATGTGAACGGTGCCGTAAATCGGCAGGATGTGGTGCTCGCACATGGAGAAGATTTCGATGTCCTTCACCAGCACGATATCGGTATTCGCACTCTCGAAAACAGCGTTGTTGACCAGCTTGTTCAGGTCGTCGTGATAGCCCTTGGTCAAAAACTGTAAAGCGGCTGCAACACGCGAGGGCGTCTTGAGCAGGCCAGCGCGAGTCGGGTCTTCGCCCAAAGCACGCAGCAACGCTTCGATCAAAGGCGCGATGTCGTCGCCTTGCTTGTATGAGCTTGGGTCGAATGGCAGGGAGGATGATTCGCTCTCAGCCAACGCTGCAAGCGCGGCTTCTTCATCGTAATAGGATGGCATGAGCACAACCCTTTCTACGTTTGATCCCCTCATCTTTATGGGGGAGTGTCACGAAATGGGTCGGGAGAGGAAAGGCGCGTGACAAGGGCAACGAGCCAAAGCTTCCAACGCATCCCACTTCCCGGGAAGGCGGATCGTGTCGCGATGGGCGCTACGACCGAACAGAACTAGGATACGAGCGGGCGAATCGATTCGGAAGAGAAATGGACTATTCGAGTCCAAAATAATTGAGAGGCTGCGGAAGTTCGTTGAGAGGGCGTTTTTCTGGATTCCCGCGTAACTTTCGCCGCTCAAGTTTGTTTAGAGATTGAATCGCCGATCAGAACTCGTGATACAATTCACCCTGTCGTTCGGGCGTATCGGATTTAGCAGGAGATAACAAGATGAACTCGATTGGTGTAGCCGCGCTTCTTTCAGTCGTGCTTTCGGGTGCGACGGCTTTCGCGCTGGTGTCTTCCGGCGTGGTTTCGGCCGAGCCGAAGGTCGCCGCTGAAGTTGAACTGGATGATGCAGACGACAGTGATCTTAGCGATCGCTTGGCGGATCTTGAGCGCAAGCTTGCGAACAAGCCAGCTGAGACAGCGAGTGGATTGAATGGTTTGGTCGATGATCTGCGTAGCGAGAACTCGCGCCAGGCTGAACAAATCAAGGATCTGCAGGCTGAGATCGATGCGCTTAAGTCGCGCCCAGCGCCCAGCGCTTCAGTCGAACTGAGCGAAGAGCAGCTTGCCGGAATCATGGCGAAGCTCGAATCGAAAGTTGGCGCTAAGGCCAACCCCGAACAGATTCGCGCTGGCATCGAAGCCTATGAAGAAGAGCAGGCTCGCATTGAGCAAGAAGAGCAAATCGCTGATCGCCGCGAGCGCTTCCAAGAGATGCGCACTGAGCGTCCCGAGCAAGTTCGCACGTATCTTGAGGCCCAAGCCGAGCGCTTGAATCTCACCACCGCTCAGATTGACACGGTGGTCGATAACGTCACCGCTCGCATGGATAGCCTTTCCAGCTACGGCGAATCGATTCGCTCGCAGCGCGTTCAAGGCATCGAGGTTTCAAACGAGTCGATCAAGCAGGCAGTCGAGCTGATTCAGCAGCAGAACACCGACTCGGTGAAGCTCGCGCTGACTGAGGAGCAATACGAAGGCGTGAGCCGCCAGCTTCTCTGGACGGACGCAGGCACACTGATGCTGCACGACATCAGCCCGCGCGAGATTGGACTGGAAATGGATCTCGGTCGGCGCGGCGGCGGCGACAACGGCGGCAATCGTGGCGGCGGCAACCGCGGCGGCGCACGTCGTGGCGGCGGCAACGGCTAAGCCTATCGCCTCATCGTTGAACACAACGCAAAGCGCTGGCACTCCGGATGGAGAGCCAGCGCTTCTTGCGTTTGAGGCGTCGCAGTGAGCGACGCTTCTCTACTTCGCGTTCTCGATCAGCACGGCGATGCCTTGGCCGCCGCCGATGCACATGCTGGCGATGCCGTAGCGGGCGTCGCGGCGCTTCAGCTCATGCACGAGCGTGAGGATCAAGCGCGTGCCGGTTGCGCCTAGCGGGTGGCCGATTGCGACTGCGCCACCGTTGACGTTGAGGCGATCGCGATTCAATCCGAGAGCCTTCTCGCAGGCGACGACTTGAGGCGCGAAGGCTTCGTTGATCTCGACCAGATCGATGTCTTCAATCTTCAGCTCGCAATCCTTCAGCAAGCCTTGGATCGCGGGCACAGGGCCGATCGACATCACTTCCGGGCGAACCGCCGCGACGAACCAGCCGCGAATGTAGGCCTTGGGTGTAAGGCCCTTGCTCTTGGCGTGATCGCCGGTCGCGACGACCAGAGCCGCAGCGCCGTCAACGATTCCGCTCGCGTTACCAGCCGTAACGAGGCCGCCTTCGCCGAAGGCAGGGCGCAGGCCGGAGAGTGCTTCGATCGTGGTCTCGGGCTTGATGTGATCGTCGGTGTCAATCACGCGCGAGCGCTTGCCGCTGCCGACTTCAATCGGAGTGATCTCGTCTTTGAAGAGGCCGTTCTTCACCGCAGCAGCACCGAGTTGGTGCGAGCGCAGCGCGAAGGCGTCCGCTTCTTCGCGCGTCACGCCTGCTTCGTTCGCAGCGTTGTCGGCGGTCTGCGCCATGAAGGTATTGCAGTAGGAATCGTGCAAACCTTGGAAGAGGTAGTCCGTCATGCGCGGCTGCGTTCCAAAACGCACGCCCGCGCGAACTTCATTGCCGTACACGCAGAAAGGCGCTTGGCTCATGTTCTCCATGCCGCCAGCGACGCCGATCGCGTGCTCGCCGAGCAGCAGCATTTGCGAGAGGTTGACGACTGATTGCGCGCCCGAGCCGCAGATGCGGTTGACGGTCAGCGCGGGAACTTCGACCGGGATGCCCGCGTGCAGCGCCGCGTGACGCGCGCCGTAGTGCGCATCAACGCTGGTCTGCATGGCGTTGCCCATCACGACGTGCTCGATCGCATCGCCCGCAACGCCTGCGTCAGCGAGCGCCGCTTTGATCGCATGCCCGCCGAGCTGATTGGCGGAGATATCTTTGAACGCGCCGAAACCCGGGGTGCCGCAGTATTCGGCCATGGCGGTGCGCTTGCCGCCCAAAATCGCGATGTCTTGCTTCACTTTCATCTCAGCCTCGCTCTCGTATCTGTTGTCGCGGGAATAACTAGCTCAAGCGCAACCACAATCTACGCAGCTGCGCTTTGCCAAGCATAAGCGCTGGCTTGCAGATTGGGAAGGTTCGAGCTGAGGGAGATAAGTCTAGCTGGAGACCGTGAACAAGCTCAGGTGTTGCAAGGCAGGTGCCGCTCTAGTCGCGCTCGTTGGACCAGTCGGAAGGGTGGATGCCATGGTCGAGGCTTTTGCGCCGTTCATCCTGGACGATGCGATTGACGTAGTCCTCCACCTCATCTGGGTCGAGCTCCTGCATGCGCCGCCGCTCTTCAGGATTGAGTTCGAGCGGCAGTTGCCCTCCGCTACGTGTGATTTTCAAGCCCATGTCGCTGCCTGAACCCTTGGCTTGTCGCATCTCATCTTCAAGCTGAATGCGCAGGGCGGCCATGCGTGCGCGGTAGAGCGCGGTTGACTCCGGCGAGTAGCCTTCACCAGCAGAAACTTCGTTGGGAGCCCGATCCTCGGCGTCAATCACCTTCACTTCCGTATGAACGCGGGGCTCCGTGTTGAGCGGGCTGAAGCTGTCGGGTGACTCTGCCGGCTCGCTCGCGCAAGCGCCAAAGAGCAGCGTGGCAATCGCAGCCATGCAGCAGACCAAGTGACTATTACGAGGCATAAGAGTGCTCCAATGTTGAATCTGATCGATCGCCAAAACTTCGCTTCTCTGCGCTACGCACTTTACTTGATCAGCCCATTTCTGCGCAAGTCCTGCCAGATGGCAGAGCCGAACTCGCTCTCGCCAATCTGCTGAAACTCTTGGCTTGAGAGCCTCTCGTACTCGTCGAAGCCATCATCCAGCGCGCTTTGAACAATCTCAGCGGCGAGCTTCAGCAAGCCTTCGCGTGTCTCAGGAAGTTCGACGCCAATCTCTGACCAGTCCATCAACCTTTCCTTCGGTAGCGAAGGATCGCCGGAAAGCCAAAGGCCGAGAGCGCGCGCCTGCGTGATCCGTGTTGAGGGTTCATCCCCAGTAATCATCTTGTTCAACTTGAGGAAAGCAAAGTAGCCAAGCATGTAACGGTATCCGGTCAACACGTCTGATATTTTTTGGAACGAGATGCTTAGGGGCGAGCGTGCAATCTTCGCGCCCGCTTCAATCTCGAGCATCAGAGCGGCATGTGCTTTGATCGCCTTTATCAATTGCGCTTTGCTGGCTTCATCATCGCCCCAAACCTGCTGCCAGTAAGCGTCGCAAGCGAGTGCCGCAGCGTGATGCGCTCGGTCGTCTGCGCTTGTCAGTTCGGCGTCCAGCCATTCTTCAATCAGGCCAGTAGTCGTTTGCAGCATGTCGAGCTTAGCGGCGAATGCTTGATAGCGCGGATGCTCTTCCGGCACCTGGCTAACAATCTGGGATGCGAAGTTGATTGCTGCTTGCATCTGGCCAGCCGCTGCAAGCTGTTCGATATTCTCCATCAGCATGTCCGGGTGGCCCGGATGCTCTTCAAGCAACTGGTCCATGATCGGTCGAGATTCATCGGTGCGATGCAAAGAGCGCAGGCTGACAATCTCCACATGCCGCAGTCCGAGCGTTGGAATATCGCACTCTAGCCCTCGCCGAGCCGAGTCTAGAGCGTGCTCGTAATCCTTTTGGCGCAGGTAGCTGTACGCGAGATACTGCCACGCATCTTGGTCGTCTGCGTAGAGTTTCACCGCTGCTTCGAGGTAGCGGATGGCCTCGCTCTCATTGCTTTGGGCAAATGCGATCACTCCCAAATGATAGAGCGTCAGGAAGTGATCAGGTGCGAGATCGAGCGCGAAGTAGAGCGCTTCCTTGGCGTTGGCGAACTCGCGTTGATGGAAGAAGATCTCGCCGCGCATGTACCAAGCGCGCGATTCTTGCGGATTAAGTGAGATCGCTGTTGAGAGCTGTTCGAGGGCCTTTTCAAACTCTGGCGGCGACATACGCCGATAGGCTTCCGCGAGCATCATGTAGCCGCGCGGGTTGAACTCATCGCAGCCGATGATGGCTTCTGCCCATTTCGATGCTTGCTCTTAGTCGTTACGCGATGCGGAAACTTCGTAGAGGCCGACGTAGGCATCCTGCATCACTGGAATCAGCTTCGCCGCTTCCTTCAACGTTTCTTCTGCCTCATCCAAGCGTTGCGCGCGCTGCAGCATGACGCCCTTGATGTGCAAGAGCTTGGCGAGCTGGCTCTTCTGATCACCGCTGCGCTCAGCTTCGGGCGGGACCTCGTCGATCAAGCGATCGGCCATGGCGAGCCCCTCGCTGAGCTTGCCTTGCATCAAGAGTGCTTGGAGCACGAATGCGGCTTCGTCAGCATTCGGCTGAAACCCTAACTCTAGTGCAGCGTTGAGGTCTGCGATCCAATTGTCTTCGAGCTGGCAGATCATGAAGTTCCACGCGCGGTCAATGTAAGCCTCGGCTGTGGGTAGCTCGCCCTTTGGAAGCGATGCTGCGAGTCTGCGTGTGTGAGGAATCAATTGGCGCCATGCCTCACCCTCCGCAAAGTGATGGATTGCGCGGCGAAGGTACTTGAAGGCGCGCACGTCTTCTGTCGCGCAAAGCGCAGCGCCAGCTTTGACGAAAATTGGCGAGACGCCTTGATCGTCAAACACGTTGAAGAAGAACTCACCCAGAGCGGGAATGGAAATCTCGGGGTAGGGCATGTGCCCAAGCGCTGCGAGCGCAAAGGTCAAGACATCGCGCTCATCTGTTGACCATGAATGCGTGTAGTCGAGCTCGTTCGCGCGATTCAAATAGCCGGTGACGGTGTCGGCCAGCAGTTGTGCTACGCGCTCATGCTGGAAGGGCAGGACTTTGCTGACGTAGTCCTCAGGCGCGAGGGGCGGGAAGCCGTTCTTCTCAATGAAATCTCTGTAGCGATTCGGACGCGAACGGCCGCTGCGAAGATCTTCGATAATCACTTCGACAACGTGAACCCAAGCATCTGCAAGGGAGGACTGCGCATGCGCAAGCTCGTCGTACCTCTCGCTGCGTTCATCTGCGTCGACTTCCATCGTCGCCAGAAAGAGCTCGGCGCTGCGATAGGAAGCGCTGAGCAACGCGAGATCAAACGCGCTGTCGAGCAGCTCGCTGCGCAAACGAATCAACTTTTCTTGCTCCGATTGCGGGACCAGCTCAACGTAGCGGCCATCAATCGGCGCGCGCGTTGCTTGCAGCCAGGAGTGAATCAGCGTGGCCTTCGTCTGGGTTTGCGTGAGCGCTTGTCCCACTTGATCTTGCAGCTCGAGCGTCAGCAGATTGGTGCGTGCAAGGGCAACGTCTGACTTCCAGCGCTGCGCTTCTGGGGCGAGGCTGAGGAGATCGATTGAAGCCTGAAGCTTGGCTCGCAGCTCGGTCGTCTGGGCGAGATCTATCGCATCATGGATGGCATTGATGTCCCGCTTGCGTTCCGCCACGAGTGATTCGAACTCAAGGCGCTCAGCTTCTTCAATCTCTGCCAAGCGTTCAGCTTCTTTGCGCTCGGTTTCTTCGCGCTCGGCTGCCAGTTGGGATTGGTAGATGAAGTAGCCCGTCGCCAGCACGGCGAGTGCAACGGCTGCCACAGAAAGACTGATTGGATTGCGGCGCACGAAGCGACCGACGCGCTCAGCTAAGCGGTAGCGGTGAACACTCAGCGTGCGGCCTTCGCGGTAGCGGCGAAGCTCGCGCACAAGGATGTGGGGCGAGCTGAGTCGCTTGCCACGATCGCGCTGCATCGCGCTTTCGCAGAGGCTGATCAGTTCCTTCGGTGCGTTCGGCACGCGCTCAGCGAGAGGCTTGGGCTCGCTGGTCAGCACGTTGCGTAGAACATCGGCAGAGCTTGTTCCGCTGAAGGGTGGGAAGCCGCAGATGACTTGATAGAGGATCGCGCCGAGCGAGTAAACATCTGAAAGCTCATCGACCTCGTCGATTGCTCCCCGCGCTTGCTCGGGCGGCATGTAAGAGGGCGTGCCAAGCACGGTGCCTGCGAGGGTGTAGCTCTCGCTCAGCTCAAGCGTGGGTGAGCTTGAGCTGCGACTTGAGGCGCTCGTGGAATCGCTCCCGCCTGCTATCTGAACAGACGCAGAATCGACGAGATCAGATCGCGCTTCATCTTCTTGGCCCGGTGCTTCGCTGAGTTCATTTTCTTCTAGCTGCGCGACGGCGCGCATCACTTTGCTGGCTTGCGGGTCGCTCTCGCCGCGCACTTTGGCGAGTCCCCAGTCGACGACGTGCGTTTCGCCGAAGCTGCCGATCATGATGTTCTCGGGCTTGAGATCGCGGTGAATCACGCCCTTTGAATGCGCGTAGGCCAGCGCTTCGCAAACGGCGATGAAGTTGTCGATCAGCTTGAGTCTTTCGCGCAGACGCTTGCGCGGATCCTTCTCGCGGCGATCAACTTCGCGCAAGGCGTTCGCCAGCGACTCGCCGCGCACGAATTTCATCGCGTACCACGAGCTGCCATCTTCATGCGTGCCGACTTCATAGACTGGAACGATGCCCGGGTGGTCGAGTCTGCCGGTGATTTTGGCTTCCCGCAGAAAGCGCTCTGCTGGCGGCTGGCTACCAGAGCTTGGGTCCTTGGCCGATCCGCTATCGCGTCTGCGGCGGTGTTCTTTGATCGCTACTTCGCGTCCGAAGACTTCGTCGCGTGCGAGCCAGACGCGCCCCATGCCGCCGCGCCCGACTTCGCGACCAACGGTGTAGCGATCGCCGAAGTGCGTGGGAGCGGGCATCTCATCATCGTCGCGCATGGCGGAGTCGATGGTCGGCGCTTCGCTGAAGATGGTCGGCTCAGTGGGCGGCAAATCGCCTTGCCCAGCATGGGAGAAGAGCGCGCTCTGCTCTCCCTCGGCGGCTGCACGAGCATTAGTTGAGTTTGGTTGTTTGTCGTTTTCAGAACGCTCCGACATGGCGGAACCTCACGATGTCTCGGTGTATTCAGAACTTCGTCTTAAGGAGGGGGGAGTATAGCAGTCAGGGACGATGCGCTGAGAGCTAGCAAGCAAATCTGAGCGCTTAGTCTTCTTCGCTTGGCTGAAGCTCGCGCAGGGGCTTGACGCCCATGCGGCGCAAAATGCCATTCCAGCGCTTGTCTTCGCGGAAGGGTTGCAGGTCACCTTCGCCGTGCACGAAGTTGGTGTCGCGGAAACCCTCTGAGGCGGCTCGCACCATCAGCTCGAAGCCGAGATCCATCAACTCGCTTCTGTCTGTCGGCAGCGTCGAGGGACGCATATTCTCGGGCATGAGATGCGGGATGATCAGCGCATCGTCGAGCATGAGCATGCGACCGACGAGCGTTGCCATGATAATGGAGAGCACGCCGTCTGGCCGTCGCTGATACTGAATCAGGTTCAAGTAGTACTGATCGTAGACGGCATGGTAGAGCTCAAGCCGAGCTTCGAGCTCGCCTTCGACGGACTGCAGGAAGGCAACATCTTCCTGCTGGCCGGAGGCGGCGCGTTCCATTTCGGCGCTCGCCCATGAAGTCGGCGCCTTTCGGACCGCGTCTAGACCCTTGTCGTGCTCACCCCAGATGTCGAGCCAATAGGCGTGAATGGAGTTGGCGAGCGAAACACGCAAGAGCTCTTCGATGCTTGTTGCGTCGTAGTCGACCCAATTCTCGATGGTGTTCTTCGCGTATTCGAACTGATCGCGTGCTTGTTTGAGCTGTTGCCAGCCGGGAGTCTTTTCGACTTCAAAGCTCAACGCTAAGTCGAGCGTTGCAATGGCCCTCTCAAAGCTGCCGGTGCGAGCTTGCACGATCGCCTTGCCCCACAGCGCCGAGTTGTTGCGCTCGAAGAGTTCCAGCGCTTGGTCGTAGGCCTCAAGTGCCTTGTTGTAATCATTGAGCGTACGGTAGCAATCGCCAATGATTGAGTAGCTGCGTGTGTTGTGAGGCTCTGTCGCGACGAGTATCTCGCCGTCTTCGAGTGCGCGTTCCGCTTGGCCCGCATTGAGGAAGGCCATGGTTCGGGCGCAGAGCGCGTCGAAAAAGAGGGGGTCGATCTCAAGCGCAGTATTCAGATCATTCAGCGCTTCTTGCGGTCGATCAAGCTGGGTCAGCGCAAGTGCGCGATGGTAGTAGATGTGCGCGTCACGCGGATCGAGGCGAATCGCGATGCGGAAGTCATCGAGCGCAGACTGATACTCGCCAAGCTGCGAACGTGCATGGCCGCGACGCAACCACGCAACTGAAATCGAAGAGTCGAGTGAGATTGAACGGGAGAGATCGTCCAGCGCCTTGTGAAAAAGGCGCAGTCCGGCATAGCCCGCAGCGCGATTGATGTAGGCGCTTGCCTCTTTCGGCTGTAGCTCAATCTCGCGCGTTGACCACTCGACAGCTTCGTCGTAAAGCTCAAGCTCGAACAAACAAACAGAGCCGTTGTGCAGCGCGTAGGTCTCCTTGGGATCGATCGCCAGCACCTCGCGATAGAGGCGTAACGCGCGATCGAACTGCTTCATGTGAAACACTACTGAAGCGTAACTCGCCAAAAAGCGCGGCGATGGGGCAACCCCATTGTTCATCTCCATCACGACTTCGTGAGCTTCAAGCGACTCCTCCCAAGCTTTGCCGTGAGAGGCGAGATCAGCGAGCTTGGAGAAGAGGAATTCCTGCTTGTCCTGCTGCGCGATCTTGGTGGCGTGCCGCATGCATTGAATCGCGGAATCGGTATCGCCAGTGGTTTCGAACTGCCAGGCGCGCTTGTACCAGTCTTCCCACTCGGTGGGCTCCGTGTCAGGAATAGCCGTGCGCAATCGTCGGGCATGGGTTTCGAGCTGAAGCCATACCTGCGAGGTGAAGTTGTACTCGAAGTAGGTTGAGATCGCTTGTAGGGCTCCGTAGCTATTGGTCGAGCACAACGCACGGCCAGCAATCACCTGGATGTTGTCGACGATCAGCTCGTCGCGCGAATAGTGAAAGAACTCCGAGAGCGCTGGTACCGCAAGCTGCGTCGAGCCGATCTCGCCCAAAGAGTAGAGCAGCACATAGAGCGCATCGCGTTCCGAATCGGACCAAGTGATGCTCTCTTGACTTTGCTTGACCTTCTCAGTGTAGGGCTGCAAGCGCTCCACCAAGGCCTCGGCGACTTGCGGGTGGCGCAGGCCAATGAGCTTGCGCACGTAGCCTTCAGGATCAAGGGGCATGAAGCCGTAGCGCGAACGGAAGGTCACCTCGCGCTTGTCGCGCGAGCGGCCCAGCTCCATGTCGTCAATCGCACCCATCGCGATATCCACCCATGCATCAGAAAGCGCTTCTTGCGCGCGGGCGAGTTCCGAGGTGAAGCGCTCGTGATCGTCGTTCGGAATGATCGATGCGGAAAGCTCCGTACGAGCAACTGCGTACTCTGCGGCAAGCATCGCGAGCTTGGCAGCGCTGAGCTTGGTCTTGATCACGGATTGGCGTAGCTGATCGAGATCGCCGACGGATTCAGCTTTGACGAGGTAGCCGCGCACGCGCTCGCTGGCTTGGTCGAGTAGCCCAAGCTGCATGCGCGCAATCTCAGATAGCTCGCTCAGAATCTCAATGACATCCGTGCGAAAGCCGGGCGACGTGAGGTCATTCGTGCGCTGAATCGCCGCAAGCGTTGACCAAGGCCCTTGCAGGTCTTTATGGCTCAGACGCTCCGTGAACTCCTGCGCCTTCGCTAGCGTGGCCTCTGGATCGCGCGCGTTGATTGCTGCGAGCCTTGCTTCAAGTTCAGCGACCCGCTCCATCCGCAGGCGGGCGACTTCTGCCTCTCGCGCTTGCTCAGCGCGCTCTGCTTTCAGGCGGCCATCTTCTTCGTAGCGCTGCCGTGTTCGCTCGCTATTCACCACAGCGATGCCAGCAATGCCCGCAACGATGAAGAGCGCGATTCCCGCAACGACCAAAGAGCGCTTGTTGCGCTTACTCCAGCGCTTCATCTGTTCGCGCCAGGTGTAGTGGTAGAGCGTGAGTGAGCGTCCATCACGGTAGGCGCGAAGCTCGTTGCTCAAGCTCATGACTTGACTCAGGCGCTCTTCGAGTTTGCGCTCCATCGCGCTTTCACACAGGCGCACAAGCTCCGGTGGGGCGGCTGGCTCCAGCTCGAGAATGGGGCGTGGCGGAGTGGTCAGCACCTTCTCAACAATGGTCCCGCTATCCGAAGAACTGTATGGAGGTTTGCCCGCGAGAATCTCGTAGAGGATCGCGCCGAGCGCATACACATCGGCGCGCTCGTCGACTTCCCGCAGCTTGCCAGCAGCTTGCTCTGGCGGCATGTAGGCCGGCGTGCCAAGCACTGTGCCCGCTAAGGTGTTCGAGTCGCGGTCGGCTTCGGTCCAGTCATCATCGTCGGTTGGGGCGAGGCTTGCCGAGTTCACCATGATCCTGGTGTCGACGCCGTTCTCTGAAGGATCGAGGCGGTCCGCAGCAACCTCAAAGTCAGCGTTCGCCGTGACTTTGGCGAGTCCCCAGTCCAGTACGAGAGTTTCACCGTAATCCCCGAGCATCACGTTGTCGGGCTTCAGGTCGCGGTGAATGACGCCACGACTATGCGCGTAAGCCAGCGCATCGCACACGGCAATCAGGTTGTCGATCAGCTTGAGTCGCTCGTGCAGGGAGGCGCGTTCGTTCGCCCATTTTGCTTCGCGAATGCTGCGAAGCTCATCCGCTAGCGAGCGCCCTTTGACGTAGCGCATGGTGTAGAAGGCGCTGCCGTCCTCGTTCTCGCCGACTTCATACACAGGAATGATGCCGGGATGCTCAAGCCTGCCGGTAATGCGCGCCTCACGCAAGAAGCGCTGCATGGCCGAAAGATCGGAGAGCTGAGCGCGCTTCTTTCCACCTTTGCTGGAGCGACGCGAGAGCATTTCCTTGAGTGCGACTGAGCGCCCGAGCGAGCCGTCGGTGGCGAGCCAAACGCGCCCCATGCCGCCGCGCCCGATCTCGGAGTTGACGTTGTAGCGCCCGCCGATCGTGTCGGGTTTAGGGTCGGGAGTGCCGGTGTGTGAGGCTAGCGTTGGCGCATCGCTGTTGTTGATGTGAGAGCCCTGCTTGTGCGGCAGGCGGTTGCTCTCAACAAGCTGATGCAGACTCTCTTGGCGACGCGAAGAATCTTGGGCGTCATTGCCTGGCCGCACGCGCTGAGTTGAAGCTTCAAGCGCGGAAGACTCATGCAAATCAGCTTCGTCTAACGCAGCTCTGATTGATGCTGCGCTTCCTCTGCGCTCAGTGTGGTCTGGTTTTCCCATGTCAGCAGATGCACCAGAAAAGACGTACAAGTCAGCCAAGATTCACGTCTGAATCCCGACCATCAAGTATGGCGGCTACGCAAGATAGGCGCGAAACGCAAGTTCGCTTCTGCTGGCAGCTACTGCGCCAAGTTGGTCGCACTTTGCTTCTCATCCGGCATGGGGAAAGTCGCGTCAGGTCGCCTGCGCTTGCTTGAGGAACGCGCACGTGCTCTCGATCATCGCATCCACCGAAATGCTGGTGCGCCGCGTGCGGCTATCGCCATCCTTCAGCCTCATGCGCGGCGTTGGAATTGCTTGGGATGCCGCCTGCCAGCGTGGACCAGACCAACTCGGATCATCGCTCTGCGAATCATTCTCCATGCGGTTCCACTCTTGCATGAGTGGCGACATGTCCGGGCGCAACGTGCCAAACCAGGGCGTGGTCGCAAAGAAGCTGCGCGTGTTGTAGGAGAGCGTGGCGAAGGGCTGGCGATTAGGGCGCTCGCGAATGATCACGAGCTGCCGCTCAAAGTCGCGCAGCGCCGTGCTGTAGGCTATGCGGTGCAAGGGCTTTTGCGAAATCAGCACGCCGAGATCAAGCTCAGGCATAGCGATGATCTCCGCTTGATCCGAGTTCACCACGTCGATCCCGCGCTGGATGTAGGCAAGCTCGCCTTTCCAGAGTTGATCGTAGCGATCGAGATCGCCGAGCAGACCTTGCTCGCACTCGCGGAAGAATTCGAGGTAGCAGAAGTTGCGGTGCGCCCACTCGCTCAGCTTGCGCGACTGCGAACGGTGGGGGCTGCGCGCGTGATCGAACATGTAGGTGATGGTCAGGCTGAGCTTGGCGGCGTCTTCGCCCTCATACCAGCTAAAGTCGCCGGTGTAGGCGCAGCGTTGCAGCAGGTCAGCGTACTCCAGCGCGCGCTCCGGCTGGAGCAGCACGAGCATGCCCAAACAACCGTCTTCATCGTAGTGGTTGTTGGTGACGTGCGTGATTCCGGCGAGCTCCTCCGCAACATTCGCTTCGCGCAGAAAGCGCAGGCAAATCGCGGTGCTGGAATCCGCCCAGTATTGCTTCGGCGTGGTCGTGCCCGGCCAATGCGAGAGCTGCTTGGGGATCGGCCCGCTACCGTCGATCATGATGGTCGTCGCGGGATCCATGTTGTAGTGGTAGTACTCAAACTGGAGCTTGGGCATGTCCATGTGAACCTCGCGCTGGCAGGTAGGGGTAGCCACTATTCAGAATAGCTATGAATAGTGTAGGCGGAGCGTTCGCCACGCGCCAGCCATAAAGAAAGATTGCGCTTATCTAAGTGGAGGGCGTAGTTATGGCTTGGGTGAGGGAGAGCAAGAGCTCAACGCAATGCTGCAGAGCACGCAAAGTTTCGCAATGCGCGTTGCGATGCAGCAAACCGAAGTGTTGGCACGAAAGTAAGCCTTCGCTAAAGTGCGTCGATGCGGCGAGATCGCTGCCCACTCCGGTTCTCTCGGCTGGGGTTTGCCACTTTACGCGCTCATGCGAGCGAGAGAATTCGGAATTCAACGCAAAGCCGCAGAGAACGCAAAGTCTCGCAAAGCCTGTCGGATAAAGTACTGCCAGCCAGCTCCTCCGACTCCTCACTGCTGGGCTGAGTGCCCGAGAATGTTCATGAACAAGAAAGCGCGAAGCGGCTCGTGGCCTGACGCGCTCAGCCGCGAAGGTCACGCTCGTATTCAGAAGTTTCTGGGCGCTGCCGGAATTGGAGAACATCATTCGCCCGGCTAATGACGCCTACTCCGCCAGGCTTTGCGAAACTTTGCGTACTCCGGGCCTTTGCGTTGAGCTCCGATTCTTCTCGCTCGTATGAGCGCGAAGAATGGCGAAACCTTAGGTTAGCGCAAGGCTCACTTTTAGCTCTTCACCTCGTCCAGCCATTCCAACAAAGCTTGGCGGCCATCCGAACGAGCGAGTGCCATCACATGATCCGCGCCGCTGATGCTGACAAAGCGCGCGTTCTCGCCGATGCCAGCGGCGATCTTTGGGCCAAGCTCGTAGGGCACGAGCTGATCCGCGTCGCCGTGGATCACCAGCACCGGGAAGCTTCGCAGCTTGGGGAAACTGTCGCGCGGGTCGTGACCCTTGCTGATCAGCGCCCAGGTGACTGGCTCCGAGATGAAGGTGCCGCCGCACTTAAGGTTGCCGAGATAGCGGTAGTCATCGAAGGTCGCGTCGAGCGCGAGTCCAAGCACGCCTTCCTGCGAATCCGTGCCGAGCGTATCCATTGAGATCGCGCCGCCCAGGCTTTGCCCGAGCACAATCAGCTTGTCGCTAGCGATGAAGTCCTGCGAGCGCGCCCAATCCAGCACGGTCAAGCCATCTGTCTGTAAGCCTGCGCGAGTCGGGCTGCCGCTTGATTTGCCGTAGCCGCGATAATCGAAGAGCAGCACGTTGTAGCCGTGAAAGCAGAGCCAATCGACGAGATCAACGTGGCGACTCATGTTGTAGGCGTTGCCATGAAAGTGAACGACGGTTGGCGCTGTGCGGCTTTCACCCTCGATCGTTTCGAGAAACCACATGTTGAGCTTTTCGCCATCCGGCGTGGTCGCCCAGAACTCGGTCGCTTTCGGCCCGCTGGCGGGAGCGGAAAGCTCCGTATCGCGTTCTGGAAAGAAGAAGAGCAAGTCCGCAGGGTGAAAGGGCTTGAGCACGAGCGCAATCAGATAGAAGAGCGCAACACCTCGCAGCACGCGAAACCAGATCGGCTTGCGCTTGCGCTTAGCAGGCTTTTCGGGAGCGTTTGTTGCAGGCTTGGGCTCAGCATTCTCGGCTGTGCTCGACGCTTCATCTTGCGTCGTCTCGTTGGGATTCTCACTCATGAAGGTCAAACTCTTGGCAGTAACCACGCAGCCATGTTGAAGTAAATCAGCACGGTCATGATGTCTGCTGCTGTGGTAATGAAAGGCCCTGCGGTAAGTGCCGGGTCGAGCCCGACGCGCTTCATGAAGAGCGGGATCAGCCCTCCAATCAGATTGATTGTAGTCAGCGCAATGAACATCGCAAAGCCGACCACGAGTGCTACATCAATGTGTGAGAAGCCGCCCAGAGCGCTTTGATCCGCGGAGCGCAAAAGCAGTAATCCAAGCCCCGAAACCGCAGCAGCCATCAACAGCGACATCAGCGTTCCGACGGCCATCTCGCGCATGATCATGGAGCTCATGCTGTCTTTGTCCGGCTCCAACACGCTTTGCGCGCGAATCACGATACCCGCGATCTGCGTCCCGCAATTGCCACTGCTACCTGCGAGCAGCGTGAGGAAGACCGCGAGAATGCTGATGCGGCTAATCAGCGGGTTGTAGTACTGCTGCAACATGACCGACGCGATGCTGACGACGGCCAGCGATGCGAGCACGATCATGCGCTGCTTGAGCTTCGAGAGAATCGAAGCATGGAAGTAATCGTGCATCTCAGCAGCAACACCGTGCATACGCAGAATGTCTTCCGATGCCTCTTCTTCCAACACGTCCTGAATATCATCGAAGGTCACGATGCCGACCAGCGCGCCGTCGTGTTCGGTGACGGGAATAGCCAGCAGGTCATAGCGCTGCATGGTTTCAGCGAGCTCTTCCTGATCCATGTCGACTTCAACGTGAATCACCTCGCGGGTCATGATCTCGCGGACTTTGTCTTCCGGCGAAGCTGCGAGCATGTCGCGCAAGCTGAGCACGCCGACGAGCTTGCCTTCGCTGTCGATCACATAGACGAGGTAGATCGTTTCGACTTGTGCCGCGCGCAGGCGAATCTCCTCGAAAGCGTGGGCGATGTCTTTGTCGGAATGAACCGCGAGATACTCCGGCGTCATCAGACGGCCGGCCGTATCGTCGTCGTGCTCAAGCAGCGCTAGGGTGTTCGAGCGCTCAAGCGGACGCAGCTCGGCGAGCAGGACGTCGCTCACCTCATCCGGCAGCTCGTCGAAGAGCCAGGCGCGATCATCGGGCGAAAGCTCGTTCAGCACAGCGCGACGAACGGAGGGCGGCAGCGCATCAATCAGCGCAACTTGATCGTTGTGCGTGAGGTTCTCGAAGACGTCGATCTGTTCGCTGAGATGCAGCGCGCCGAAGAAGACGATCTGCTCTTCTTCCTCTTCGATCTCTTTGTAGATCGAAACGAGGTCCGCGCCGTGAAACTCCGAGCACGCTTCGCCCAGCGCTTCAATCTCGCCTGCGCGGAGCATGGAGAGAATCTCGGGAACCAGAAGATGTGCGACGTTGAGGGCCATGGGGAAGTCTTTCGGTGCTGCTCGTCAGGGATATCCACTCGATCGAGGAGACACCTAACTTCGCATCGGCAGCGCTTCGCCACGCCCAAAGAAGTCCATAATCAACTGCACGTCTTTCCACACTTCCTTCTTCGCCGAAGGATTTCGCAGAAGGTACGCCGGGTGGTAGGTGCAGACGACCTTGCGACCCTTCGCATCCCAAATCTTTCCGCGCCGCTTGCCGATGGGCTGGCTCGATTCGAGCAGCCATTGCGCCGGGAAGCGGCCAAGCGCCAAGATCACCATCGGATCGACGACGCGAATCTGTTCTTCGAGGTAGCCGCGACATGCTGCGATTTCAGCGTCTTCTGGATTGCGATTATTCGGCGGGCGGCACTTGAGCACGTTGGCGACGTAGACGTCCTTCGGATCGTAGCCCATGCCCTTGTCGAGAATATCGTCGAGCAGCTTGCCCGAGCGCCCAACAAAAGGCAGGCCTTGTTCATCTTCATCTGCGCCTGGAGCTTCGCCGATCAGCATCAAGGGCGAGTTCGGATTGCCACGCGAATACACCGTTTGCGTGCGCGTCTGGCAGAGCACGCACTTTGCGCACATCGCGACTTCCTCGGCGTGAATCTTGAGGTGACTCGCGCGCATGCCGGGGATTTCCGCTAGCTGGCTTGCGGCCACGCTCGCCACGTTCACGGGATTCGAGTAGGTCGTTGGCTTCGCCGGGCGCTTTGCGCCTGCGCCTACGCCTGCAGTGCTCTGAGATTCGTGCGCCATCATCCCGCTTCCCGCTGACTGCGGCCGTGCGCCTAGCGCTGTGCGCAGGGCCTCTGCGATTTCGCCGGGTGCAGCGTCAACCAATGCGTGCGATACTCCAGCCGCGCGCAAGAGTTGGAGCTGCTGGCGTACGTTCCAGGCCAGGTCCAAGGGATCGAATGTTTCTTCATCCGCTTTCATACTGGAAGCCTACCACGCGCGTGTCATGGTTGCATGAATGCTTTCGGCTGAGTGAACCCCGGTTGAGTCACTTTCGTTTGGAAGTAGGCTTAGGGCTCGGTGATAGCCCTCATGCAAATCGCAGAGCGCACACTCGCGTTGAGGCAAGAGCCCCGGGCTCTAATGGAGAATCGAATCATGTTCAATCTCAAGCTCGAAGGCCGCTCAGGCGAATCCATGGTGACGAACATCGTGCTCGTTGCGATGGGCGGGATTGTGCTCTTGGCGCTCAGCCTCGTGCTAATGACGAGCGATGGCTGTTCTGAAGGCGTGGGCAGCCGCTTGCCTCTTCCCGAAGCCGCCTTCAATTATCAGCAGCGGACAGAAGACCCCTGGCTCGATCCGGGCTACGTCTCCATCAAAGCTGAGGGCGACGACGGTTTCGGCATGGAAATGACGCTCAGCCCTGAAGAGGTACGCGAAGCGAGGCAATCGAAGAACGCCAACATGCCGCTACCGGTGAATCCCGGCGACGACGCATCGAACGCTGAGCGCTCTACCTTTATGCGCCAAGAACTCATCTGGCGCGGCGAGACTCTCACCCCTCTCGCAGAAAGCGAAATCGATCTTGCAGGTAAGCTGCAGCACGATCCGATCGTCAAGATTCAACCCGAAGTGAAGGTTGATGTTTGGGGCACGACCGACCCCGACCTTGATCTGAAGCGCGAGTTCGTCGGTGCATCGCGCAGGCCCTTGCAAGCTCCCTACAAGTCAGACGAAAAGAATGGGCCGTACTACGAGCCGATCCAACAGGAAGAATCGTGGTTCGCCTTCGAGAACCTGGTAGCCGAGATGCTCACGCTGAATGCGTCTTCCTTAAAGGAAGCGTCGAACGGTCAGCAAGTGCTCGACGTTAAAACGCCTGAAGTGATCAAGGATTACCGCGGTCGCGTGTTCGATTCGCAGGGCGTGCTCTGGTCATTGCGCAAGCAGCCATTGCGCACGGGTGCGTTCGAGTATCAAGGCAAGACCTACGAGCACGCGTACTACGGTGTCATAGCATTCTTGCGCCGTGGCGAGCTGGCAGGCGAGAAGGACTGGGTGCATTCCTGCATCTCCTTCACCACGCTGACCTTGCCGAAAGAGCTGGAGGAGTATGCGCTGGAACCCGGCGAGATGACCGGCAACGACGACGCGCTGGCCAAGGGCGAAGTCTTCGTCAAGCTCTCGGGTGTCTTCTTCCGTCGCATCGTTTACTACGAGCCAGTCGCGACGATTGAGACTCGCGATACGACGAAAACCGAGGGCACGCTTGAGCGCGAGTTCTGGGCGGAGACCTATCTGCCTTGGCTCGTCACGCCTTCGATCGAGCTTGCGCAGGCCAACTGGCCACCGGAAGCGGAGGCTCGCGAGATCGTCAACGCTCACGCCGAGAACAAGTATTCGCCAGAGACTCGCGACAAGTTCGATGAGCCAGGCTACTACCTGCTGATGCGTTCGCTCAGCGATTCAAACTTGAAGTATGCCGAGCTGCCGGAGGAGGAGATCAACTACCGCCGCCTGCTGACGGCGAGCGAACGTGCGCGTTATCGCGGCGCGAAGATCGCAGTTGGCGGCTTCCTGCAAGCCGACTACCAACCCGTGATCCTG
>Ga0213866_10000268_pt1 | contig 43282 bp, 41 predicted proteins | sample PICome_11_FD_160079 | JGI IMG/M metagenome (GOLD analysis project Ga0213866, IMG submission 160079) | Coastal seawater microbial communities near Pivers Island, North Carolina, United States - PICO284 | ecosystem: Environmental > Aquatic > Marine > Coastal | place: USA: North Carolina...
TTCACCTGCTGAAATATCAAGCGCGACGTCGGACAGAGCCAACGTCGCGCCGAAATTCTGAGAGACATCTCTGACTGAGAGAATGCTCATCAATAATTATTAGTCGAATTTGACTTTCTCCATTACCTTCGCGACAGGGATGAAAGTCTCATTGGTTACCTTGACCAATTCATCACGACCCAGTGCTTTGAGCGCAGCGGGATCCTTACAGTCCAGAAGCGCCTTTTGAAGTTTCGCAACAAAACCTTTTCCAAAGGCCTTCTCAAGAGCGGGGTGTGCCGTAAAGTTATAATCGGCAAATGGTGGAGTTTCCCAAACGACCAAGCACTTCGCGGGATCAATCGTACCTTCCTGCAACATGCTTTCATATTTCCCGTAGCTGAGAACTCCTGCCTGAAAGGTTCCATCCTGAACCTGTAGGGCGGTCTTATCATGTGCACCGGAGAACCCGATTGGCTTTCTCTGGAAAAACTCCATCGGAGTCTTACCGGTCTTCTCCATAATAAAGTGAGAAGGCATGATACAGCCTGACGTCGAACCCGAACTTCCATAGGTGAAAGTCATGTCGGCAATAGCCGTTGGGAACTCCTCCGACTTGGTCAAACCGGTCGCGACATTTGCCACGAAGTAAGATTTGAAAGCCAAATCCTTTTTCCCAGCGGCAAGTGCTTCAGCTCCTTCGACAGCCTGCCGGGCCTGCTCACCGGAAACACCGCCGAACCAGGCCAAGTGAATGTCACCATTTTCAAACTTCTCCACCGAAGCCCCGTATGTTGCCGAAGGAACAAACTCGACTTTCACATCGAGAGCCTTCGCGAGGTAATCTGCCACTGGCTTAAAGCGCACAGCCTGCCCTGTGGTATTTTCGTCGGGGATCGCAGAAAAACGAAGCACGGCGGTTTCATTCGAAGTGTCACCTTTCTTTCCCTTATCCCCACAGCTCGAAAGCGTGAGCGCTGTTGCGGTAATAGCAACGCTACCGAAGCAGCTAGTTAATTTCCGGATGGCCGACCGGCCCTCTTTTTTGAACTGTTTCATTTTAGTTTTTATCTTTTCGGTGTGGCCAATATCTTGAGCGACAGCGCAGCCAAAGTTTACGCCCTCGCTGCAGGGGCTCTATAAAAAGACCGATTTTCTTTTTCTATCTTGTTAAAGGAACATCCGGAATGTCGCTAAGACAGACCAACCATCATAAATGTCCCGACCTTCACGATTGATGTCGTCATACTCCACTCCGATCAGGGAGTGAATATTGTCCTTACAAAAGTGATATTTGAGGCCGAGATAATAAGCGTGATGCTCATCTCCTCTTCCTCCCAGCAAATTGACTTCGTCGAACTTGGAATCCGCTCGGCGGGCATACCGGCTGTTTATCCGGACTCCTTCTGGATTTTCCGATCCCTGATATTGGTATCGGAAGACCCCTTCGAGCTTATCCTCAATCAGCCAGAGACTCGGCAGAAAAACAAAGCCCCAGTAGTTGCCCTGACGTGATTCAGACACTTCTTCGGGATTTTGGCCGTAAACACCCTCGGCCAGAAACTGCCAGCGATCACGTCCATAAACGAAGGCCGCCGAGGTGGACCACTCTGTCCCTCCTGCCAGGCGTTCGAACGAATCTGTCGAATCAGAGTTTTGATAGTAAGCCGTGAGGAACAGAGTCGAAACATCAGCTCCGGTGACCGAGGTCAAATCATGCTGATAATTCATCCAATACATCTGCCCATCGGACCACGGTGCCCAAAAGTCGTCTTGTGTTGTGGAGAAAACTCCAACCTCGGCATACCAATCCTTTTGCCCGAACTTCATCCAAGCTCCGGTCGCGTTTGCGAACTCGCCATTGGATGGCCAAATCTTATTCGATAGAGCGGAGCGCTCCACCGTCTTCAATTTGTTTGATGACGTGTGCCACTCATACGAGGTGTGGGTTTCACGAGCGCCATATCCGAAAGTGAGCGTCTCCAGGGACTGGATCCCAAATGCCGCCTGCGCATCAAAAGTAACATACATGTCCCACATTTGCTGGAATCGCACATCACGGGTTGTTCCTCCTCGCGGGATATCGTCATTGGAAAGTTCAGCCTGAGCCTTCAGACCAAAATGATTAAAAACTGTCGCTTTGGCCCCGAGGCGAAATCGACGGAAGTCCGCAGTATCGTAGTCGATGTCTCTTCCAAAGGCATCGGTGCCGTCAACGTGGCCATACTGCCAGTGCATCCGACCAAAGAGCGAAAAGCTCTGAATGTAAGGGTTATCAGGATCCTTGTAGAGTTTGCCCAAGTTTCGGTAGGCATCGCAAAAGGATCTCGTTTGTTCATCTGGAGGAGTATTTTCAGTTAGCGGGTCGCTGATGCTGACACCTGCCCACAAAAAAGCCGTCATACCAAGTGTTACTGCTCCGGTTAGACGGCGTGTCATACTGTTGTCTCTGAAGGTGGACCCACCCTCACAATTCCGTTCTCGTTGTATCTTCATACTTCGCAGGTTTAATAGCAAAACGGATCTCCTTTCAAAGAAAAATAAAAAACAAGTTGCAGGCACCTCTCCCTGCACGACCCGAATTTGACTTCATTGATCACGAAATCAACGGCCTCTTCGGGCGGGAGGTGCCTAGCAAGCTCGGAAAGAAGTTCCTCCCACAAAGAAATGCGTGCCCCATCATTCTTCACATCTTCAATGAGCCCTGCAAACACTGCAGGAGAGTAAGAAAAGCCCTGTTGCACAGCCGCCTGCGCACTGCTTTTCTGACGGTCCTTGGCAAGTGCTTCGAAATAAGCCTTAAAGTCCGCCTCGCCTCGCTCCCATGCCTCTGTAGATTCTTTGGGTATTTCGAAAAGTTCGCGAATCGCCAGGTCCGGGTGACCGCGCTCCGGCTTCCCGAGCTTCACATCCCGGGTGAAGCTTGGTCCCACGAAAACCTTGCCTCAAAAGACCGCAAGGATTGAGATAATAAAGGGCTTCATTTTTCTTAAACAGCTGCCCGGTAAAATTTCGGCCTGCCCTTCTTTGATGTTGGACAGCCTTATTAGTTACATCATCGCGACACGATCCCGGATTTAGATGAAGCTGGACTGGGCCTTCCCTCTAAATACTCCAAAGCTTTTTCGAAGTCACGCCACTTGAACTCAAACCCTTCATCCTCAAGTCGCTTCAGTAGAACCCCGCGGTTCTTCAAAACAAGCTCAGTTTCCGACCCCATCAATAAGGTTCTGATCTCAAGCATCTACTTCGTCGCAGGAAGCCCGGCCCTCCTCCCCACGCTCTTCCGGAAGCCGGCCATGCAGCCGGCATTATCCGTTGGTTTTGAGGCAAAGAGGTTGTAGAAATCCTGGATTTTGTCCCTCCCGATCATCCACTCGATCACACGGCAAAATCATCAACATGGATCCAGCTCATCTTCTACCGTCCGTTTCTCATCTTTCCGCCTAAGCCAAGGGTTGCAAAATTCCGAAGATACTCGAAAGCCGAGCCGGATTCGAAACCCCGGGCTGTTCAACCGTCCAGGCCGACCTGAGCCGGTAACGACGATTACAAAGGCAGCAAGTAGGGCTTTCATGTTTGTGATTTCGGGACATAAACAACACCCCGCATTCTCAAATAACTTACGCTCATTTATCTGCTATACGCGCTCGATTAACAATCGCCCGTAGAGCAGCACCCCCGTTCCGAAAAAGTACGGACTTCGCTCAACTTTGACGTTTCATAAACTGGGATGGCGTCATCCCTCTCTCTTGTGAGAAGGCTTTCGAGAAATGAGACAGGGATTGATACCCCACCTCAAGGGCAACCTCGGTCACGTTCATGCGGTTCTCCGAAAGCATTTCAGAAGCTTTCTCAATTCGAAGGGCACGCAAATGAAGCAGCAGCGTTTTCCCCGTTTCTTGTTTCACCAAACGACTTAAATACGGAGGAGCACATCCCACATCGCGAGCCAATTTCTTGAGGTCCAGAGACTGATCGATCCGCCCTTCCAAAAGAGTCAGCGCTTCGCGAACGTGACGGTGGGCATTGGACCGGATCATGGAACAAAAGAACCTGGGCTCCTCCTTGGGCTGGCGGAAGAGATGCAGCGATAAGACTTCCAGCGTCTTGGCGAGATACCACGCCTTTTCCGCTGCGGGCTGGATGGGAGGACGGATGAGGTCACCCAACAAATCCGACTCACGCTCCGACCAGCGCCGAAGAATTCCCAGATTTCTCCTCATAATCGGTCCCACCGGCCCGAAGACCCGCTCCACCGATTCACTGGGAATCACCAGAACCAAAAACTCATGCCCGGACTCCGAGGCAAATCGAGTCGCCGACATCAAGCCAGCCTGACTGCCCGTGGTAAATAGCGCCGCCGTCGCGGGAAGCAGAGTCAACCGCGTTCCCGCGTCCATCATCAGCCCCTCTCCCTTCTGGTTTAAGACAAGGTGAAGCGACGAGCGCTTCACGACTTCCGCCCACGTTCCCGCTTCACCGGGCTGCCCGGTGAGATGCCAAATATCAAAGTCCAAACTACCGGACTGACGATGGATCAGCGTTTTTTGAATAACTGTTGTTATTGAGACTCAATACCAATAGCAACCTTTTGTTTTGTGGCAAGGGGAGGAAAGCCGATCTCTCCTCTCAAATAATCCGCTTTGGCCTTTTCCCATTTTCAGGTTAAGCAGGGTCCATGTATTTGACCGGATTCGCTGATGAAGCAGCACAAGACCTTGCCACCCAAATCAAAGCGACCAAGGAAATTGGTTGGACACGCATTTCAGCGCGAGGTGTGAACGGGGCAAATCTTCACGAACTCCCTCAAGACGAATTCGACAAAGTGGCCGATCAGCTTGACGAGGCGGGCATCACCATCCCCGAATTTGGCTCCCTGATCGGAAACTGGGGCAAGAAGATCACCTCGGATTTCGACATCACCTTGGCCGAAATCGAGCGGGCCATCCCCCGAATGCAGCGTCTCGGCACCAAGTTAATCCGTATCATGTCATTTGCCCAAGAGCCCTGGGGCAGCGACCAGCAGGAAGAAGAGCGTTTTCGCCGCCTCCGCGAGATTCATGGCCGTTTTTCCGAATCCGGGCTTCAGGCCATTCATGAAAATTGCATGAATTGGGGTGGTTTTTCTCCCGATCACACTCTGCGGCTAGTGGAGGAGGTCCCTGGCCTCAAGCTGGTTTTTGACACCGCCAACCCCGTTTTTCAGCTCGACCGCTCCAAGCCCGAGCCCTTCCACTGGCAGGACCCCATGGAGTTTTACCAGAAGGTCAAGGACCACGTTGTTCACGTTCACATCAAGGACTGCACCAATCCTCCGGCCGGCGAAACCGAGCCCGCCGAGTACACTCTTCCAGGCGACGGACAGGCAAAAGTCCGCGAGATTCTCAAGGCTCTCAAGGACGATGGCTACGATGGCGGCCTCGCCATCGAACCACACGTTGCCACCGTCTTCCACGCCACCGAAGGTGAGCAGCCCGATTGGCAACAGTGCTATGATTCCTATGTCGAATACGGTCACGCCATGAACAAGCTGATGGAAGAACTCGTCTAACCTGATTCGATGGACCAGCTTACCCCATTAACGCTCATTGGCGGTATTCTTGTGCTTTTCACCGTCCTTGGATTTCTAAGGAGCTTTGCCTCCTTCTTTTTCAACTTAATCGCACTGGCCCTCGGGGCACTTGCCGGCTTGTGGACCTACAACAACGGCTTTGAAATCGCGCAAAAAGTCATTGCGACACCACAACCCTGGATGTCGCCCGCCATCGGAATCGCAACCTTCGTTCTCACAATTGTGGTGATCCGAAAAATCCTCGCCTTCCTTGCCGGCAAAAGCGGAGAAGGCAGTCAAACCCGCTCCGGAGGATTCGGGATGCCCGGGGGAGCTTTCGGCCTTCTCCTCGGGGGAGGATTCGCCTACTTCATGCTCACCGGAGTCCGTTACGCGGGCACGGTCTCCGAGCTCGATCGATTGACAAAATATGTCAGCGGCACGGTCGACGCCTCCAGCTCCGAGCCTTTTTTTGGAAGATTAAAACAGTGGATCGACAGCAGCGAAATTGGGGAATGGCATCAAAAAATCGACTTCCTGAACGACCCTGTCGAGGCCACTGCCGCCAAACTTGCAATCGTCAAAGAAGAGAATCTCGAGAAATTCACCCAGATCACCTCAAAGCAAGGTGAGGAATTTATTCCCAATGCAATCCCGGTCGATCCGGCTATTCAGGAAGCCTATGACCGACGAAACTTTGGTGCTCTTCTTCGCAATGAAGCAATCCGGAAAAAACTACGGGAGACCTTCACCGACGAGCAGCTCAAGGACCTCGACATTGAAAGAGCTCTGGGGCTCCGAAAATAGCGCCGGCAACTTTACCGGGTCAGGGACATCATCGCGGTCAGCAAACCCACAAAGTTGGGATTCCAATGATCCTGATGGTGACTGATAAAGGGACCCGGAATAGGAACAATCCAGTAGGGCGTGTCATTGTAGCAAGCCACACCTAGCCTTGTGAAGCGATACACCTCTTTCTCTCCCTTTACAATAAAGCCATTCCCCTCCCGCGCATTCCGATTGTCATGGTAAAGTTGCTCAAGGGACCTTTCCTGATCAGCAACCTTTTCAAACCGGTGGCTAAACAAGGGTTTAAAATGGCCGACCGTTGACCGATGAGCCGCAGCCTGGGTGCCACGCAACTTGTCATTCTCCGGATCCTTGCGATACATTCCGGCGACCCCCGTGTTGAAAAAATTTATCCCGGGAACCCATCTGCCCATGATGTTTCCGATAGGCCAAAAGACGCTCGTGATGAAATCGCGCTGGCTAGTCAACGAAACCATCAGTGGTCCTCCTTCGATGTTCTTGATGCCACGATTCTTAAAAGTGGAGAGAAGCTGGCGGGCATAAATCGAAGACTCCGCGGAGTTGATCGAGACCATCAAATCGGCCGGGAAATCCTTCCGCTTTAGTTTTCGCCCACGAGCCGAATCCATCGCCACCCTGGCAGAAATCGCTTCCGCCATCGCACTTTCCAGCACAGCCCCACCCAGAGAGTGCCCGACCATCACGATGCGATTTTCCGGATTGGCTCCGCGTGCCGCCGCCCCCAACTCGTGCAGCACCTCGGTGCCTGCCACCCCACCGACTCTTCGAGCAGCAGCATGCCGGTGAAAATAGTCCACTCCGACGGGAAAGGTTGCCAGTGACCTCCCCCGCCAGCTCACAAAAACTCCCATTGTCTTCTGTCCGCTAGCCTTGCCAAGGTTCTTGAGCATGTTACGAAAATCATTGAGATCATCATTGCCCGTGATCCACCTGCCCGAGGCGTTGTGATTCCAGCCATGGGTATAGACGACCAAAAGAAGCGGCTCGGTTGACTCGGCCTTAATCTTGGCAGTGACCCGCTTTAACTGGTCAAAGCTGATCAATTCCCCCTGATCATCGATCTCGACGTGACCAAGCGAAATTTTCGGAGCGAGCTTTTCAAGAGTCAGCCCCGGCGACTGCCGGTATCCCGAACTTCGAGTGCAAGCAGAATTCAAAATCAAGAAGGGCCACAAATAAAGAAGAGCTCGCATCGCAGCTATCAAAGCCGGATCATCTGGAGCTGCCAATCGATAAAATCGAATCGCGTATCATCTGAGGCGATGTCTTTAGGAGCGAAGTACCTCCGGCCGGAATCGAACCGGCACGACCTAGGGTCAATGGATTTTAAATCCACAGCGTCTACCAATTCCGCCACGGAGGCCTTTCCCTTCAAAAGCGCGCGCAGTCTTCGATAGCGAATCAATCTTGGCAAGTCTGGAACTACTTCAAGCCGATTTTGAAATACGCAACCCACCAAGCCAAAGCACGACCAGAGCCGCGACGGAGAGGGCAATCCGCACGATCAACCACCCTTCCAACTGGAAAAGATTACGATTTTCGAGCCGTCCGACTTCCCCAACAAGAGTGCTTTCATCCGAAAGAGGAAGTCGTGACCGGACCTTCCCCCGGCGATCTATGAATTGCGTCATCCCCGAGGTTGAGGCCACGGCAAGCCACCATCAGGGTAATCTTTGCAAACCGACGTTTCAAAAGTTGATTTGGAAATACTCTCACATCGAAAGCCTAGCCCGATTTCGGAGAAAGATCAACGGGACCGGATTGGATGGAAGCTGGACCCCGTCAACATTTCATTCAAACTCGCCCCCGTGACCCTGACTCCGCGCGGCATTCTTTTTCTTTTGGTCGCGCTTACCCTGACCGTCGCGGGATTTTTTCGAATCGATGGCAACCTAATCGCACTTGGTAGCGCCGGGCTCTTGCTGGCCACCCTGGTATTCATCCTCGGAAAATGGAACCTCCGCGGCATTCATCTGAAGATCTTTGCCCCTTACCGCGTCTTTGCTGACACCTCGTTCGATCTGCGGCTCACACAGCTGAACAAGCGGAGCTTGTTTGATGCCTGTAGCACGGACCTGGAGCTCAACCTTTCAAAGACCTCCCGGATCGAAACCCACGCCACCTGGATTGCCGCGCGTTCGTCGTCGACAAGCAAACTCCGGGGAAGCATCAGCAAAAGAGGAGCAGTTTCGGAACACCCCTGCACCCTGCATTCGACCTTTCCGCTGGGCCTGTTTCGCTTTTCGAAAAAGCTCACCCTGAAACATGAAACGCTTGTCTTTCCAAAGCCCCTCGTTCCCAAGGAATTCTTTGCAAGTGGCGAGTTTGATGACGCCTGGGACGGCGAAGGCTATCAGGCCGGCGATGCTCCCGGTGAACCCCGTGGACTTCGGCCCTACCAACCGGGCGATCGGGCCAAGCAAATCCATTGGCCCGCCACGATAAGATCGCTAGCAAGAGGTCGAAGTCCCAGAGTCCGTGACTACAACCCGCCCGGTCTGCGACCACGCCAGGCCGTTGTCATTTTCCACAGCTTTGGAACCGATCACACACTTATTCGAACCGACCTTTTTGAGCGCGCGCTTTCGTTGGTCTGCGGAACACTGAGACATCTCCGGGGTATTGGAGTTCCGGCAAATCTGCAGGCCGATTTTCTGGCCTGGAAAAGCCAAAAAACCTTTCACACTGAATCCTGGAGTGAAACCCTCACTCTCCTTGCCCAAGCGAGGCGGGCGGATCATACCGAGGCTCACGACGTGATCGCCGAGATCGAATCGACCCCCGCTGAGGATGCACTGGTCATTATTTCCGACATGCCGTTGGAAGCCTGGAAGCACATTATGCCAAAGCGCCGGATGCTCATTGTGGATGTTCAACAACACCGCTTTGGGCAGCGCGATCTTAGTTTTACCTCCCGCAAGCCAAGGAGCTTGAAGACTCTGGCTTAGAGGCCTACTTTCCCGCAGCAATCTGCCTCGCCAGATCCTCGGCGGTGATTTTCACAAAGGCCCCCGGTTCTCCGGAGTAGCGGATCTTGTGCTCACCATCGAGAACGTAGACAAAAGGCCATTGCTCCACACGATAGAGTTTGGTGATCGATTGAGTGGAATCCGAAAAGTTCTTCCAGTTCACCGTTCCTTCCGCGATGTGCTTTCGCAAGGTCCGGGGATTGTCCATGTTGACGCCCAAAATCTGGATATTCTTGCCAGCAAAGTCCTGCTGATATTTCTTCATGAGCGCGAGACTTTCATCATGAGCCGGCATAAGCGCGTGCCAGAAAAAGAGGATAGTAACCTTCCCGCGATAATCACTTAGCGAGGACTTTTCCAAGGTCACTTCCACCCCGGTGAAATCCGGAGCTTCGGCACCGAGGTTCAGCCGGCTCATGCGGAACAGCTCGTCCTTAATAATGGACTGTGTGGTGGTCCTCCCGACCGTCAAATCGGGGGCCACGATCGCCTTGCGGAGTTTTTCCTGTCGAATTGCCATCCCGCGTTTACCGCCTCCTATGCGTCGATGCAAGATCGCCTGCGCCAGCGCGGCAGCGCCCCGAACCGCCTCGGAAGGATTTGCCTTCTCAACCGTCTCAAGAAGAGCCATCGAACGCGGGTCCTGAATGTGGGTCAGCGCAATACAATAGGAACCCAGCTTGGGGCTCCGAAGATGATGGCTTCGGACCGCCTCACGGATAAGGCTCGCCGGACGGGTCGGAGCGCCGCGACGCGGTGCCCTGATCACTTGCTTGACCGCATAGGTGGAGGCATTCACGAGCAACCAGGCTGCGGGCTCGAGGGTCCACGATTTATCCAGATCGTTCCGAATCTCCTCCCACACTTTACGACCTGCCTCGCTCTCATCCGGGCGACGGAGCCATGCTGCGTTTTGCGCGTTATCGTCGGGAGCATTGCGGACGTCTAAAATCCACTGTTGATAGGCTTGGTCATAAGCACGCGAGATCAATCGCGCCCTTTCGGGGGAGCCGGCCAGGGCCACGCCCGCAGTTATGGTGAGGATCAATAGAATCGTTTTCATGGTGTCTCAAAAGACTGCACGGTTTCACGGAATTTGCATAACCGAAAATATCAGGAAGCCTTCGACGACTCGCTTTCCTTAGCCGCGAGGCGCTCGGCCAACTCATCATGGTAGTCGCGACCCACAATGTATCCGATGCACTTTTCGGAACCACACCGGCAGGGGTGGTCCTCGTAACAATCAACGTCGAAGCCATAGTCAAAAGTGATCTCTTCATCGACTTCAATATCCCTAAGAGCCTGAAGAAAGATTCGTTTACCATCCTGAATCGCCTCGCTGTTCGGGTCACATGAATGATTGATCAGGCGGGCCGGATTCCACTCGACGTTTCCGTCAAGGTCCCACTTCTTGGTGAGATTGAAAATGTAAACCGCAGCCGCTCCGTTTTTCTCGTGCTCTTCGAACTGCTTCCACGCCCGCTTTTCGCTCTCCTCCTTGTCGATGCGATTACCAACATATTCGATGAAGTATTGCTCCCTCTTGATCGGCTCGATGCAATAAACACCTTGTCCGTGAATCTCGGATCCCCGGACTTCCACAAAGTCACTCTGACCCCGTTTGCGGAGCTTTTCGATGCGGAGCTTCTCCTCGTGCCTGGAGAGCTTGCGGTCCTTTTTTTTCTTTTTGCCCATTTTAATCTGAAACGGATTTATTTGAGTTCCAGCTCCTCGGTCTTAATTTCGGGAAACTGAAATTTCTTATCCTCCTTCGGAAGAAACTTAAAGACCTTCCTCAGCTGCAGCGCATTCATTCCATTCCCGTTCACAAAAGTCCATCTCTCTTGATCCTTCGGAGAAATTGCAATTTCAAAATCCCACTTGCGGAAGCTGCGGAGTTTCGCGGGCTTTGTCGAACGGTCAAGGTATTGAAAATCCTTCACGGTCGGAACAAATACCATCCACTTGCGATAGCGGGCCACTTGCTTGAGCTTGCCATCCTCGCCCATCACCTTTTTGCCGTCGACGATGAGATCTTCAAACCCATAATCCACCTCAAAAGCAATGTCGGCCCTGCGGGTGATGGCAGCCTGAAAGGTCACGCCGTTTTTCCCCATGTCCTGCATCTGTCTTAAAAGCTGGGCTTTCAGTCTTTGCGGCCCACCAAAAGGACGGGCCATCACCTGCAGAAATTCGGGATTCATCGAATCCAGCGCCGCCTGAAAATCCCCCCGGATCGTTTTGTTCACCACTTCCTGAACGGCGGCCTGGGCCCGTTCCTTCACCTCCATGGGAACGATGTTGCGCTTGGGAACGGTTGAAGCCCGAACGTCATCATCCTGACAACAGACGTTGAGGGTGAGGATTGATAGGAGTAGGAGTGGTGTTTTCACCCATTTGGAATGCCCTGAGATCCCCGCCACGTCAAGACTGCGGAAGCACTCCGGCATTTCGGATGAATTAAGGATTCATTACAGTCTTTCCTTTCCCGAAGTCCTTCGATATCTCCTGATTCGTATGGCGAAAAAGGCATTGGGAAAAGGACTGGGAGCACTGATCAAGGGCGCATCCTCTGATACCGTCCCTGATGCCAAGGTCGAATTAAGGCCCGGCGAGAGCGTCACCCAGGTGCCCATCCACGACCTCGTTCCGTCCCCGCTCCAGCCGCGAAAGCGCTTTCCCGAGGGATCACTCGACGAACTGAAGCAATCCATCGAGCAACTCGGCATTATCCAGCCGCTCATCATCCGGAAGGTCGATGGCAAGATGGAACTCATTGCCGGCGAGCGACGCTGGCGGGCCTCCAACCTCCTGGGACTGGAAACCGTCCCCGTCATCGAGCGACCATCGAGCGACCGAGAGGTCCTCGAAATGGCCCTCATTGAGAACCTGCAACGCCAGGACCTCAATGCCATCGAAGAAGCCGAGGGTTACGTGCGCCTCGCCAAAGACTTCGGGCTCAAACAAGACGTCATTGCCAAACGCGTTGGTAAATCCAGGGCCAGCGTCGCCAACTCGATGCGCCTCCTCGACCTCCAGCCCTCCATCCAGCGGCACCTTGCCGATGGCCACCTGACCGTGGGCCACGCCAAGGCCATCCTCGGCGTAAAAGATCCCGGCGAGCAAATCGCCGTCGCAGACCAAATCCTCCGACAAAACATGACGGTTCGCTCGGCCGAGAAATTCGTCCAGAACTACCACAAGACCGGACAGAAGAAATCCAAGAGCAAATCCAAGGTCGTTGATCCCCATATCACAGCCATCCAGAATCGCCTGCGCGATCACTTCGCCACCCAGACCGTGGTTCATCACACCGACAAGAAGGGTAAAATTGAGATTGAGTATTACGGCAACGATGACCTCGGGAGAATCTTGAACCTTCTCGGTCTAGACCTAGACTGATCCCGTGATCAAGACCATCTTCGCCGGCATCCTTGTCCTCATCCTCTTCATCGCTTGTGGCGAAAAAGAAGAAGAGCCCAAGCCCATCACAGCAGCCGCCATCGCGGGCACCATTTCAGAGGAAAGCGTCTCGGAATTCTCCGGCAAAAATGCCTTCGCTCACGTCGAAGCCCTCACCGCATTTGGTCCCAGGCCCATCGGCTCGGAAGCTTATCAAAAGAGCCTGCAGTATCTCGAAACCGAACTCGCAAAACTGGGCTGGAAAACCAAGCGCCAAACCTTCACCGGGATCACCCCAATCGGCCCGCAGGAATTCACCAACCTCCTCGCCCGCTACTCACCTGATTCCGATCCCGACTGGAATTCCTCCACGCCCTTCCTGCTCTGCTCCCACCTCGATACCAAGCTCTTTGCCGAGTTCGAATTCCTCGGAGTCAACGACAGCGGCTCCTCCACCGGAGTCCTCGTCGAAATGGCGCGTGTCCTTTCTGTCAAAAACGAAGGCGCCAAAAACGTCGAGCTCGTCTTCTTTGACGGCGAGGAAGCCATCCTCAAAAACATCCAGTCGAAGGACGGACTTTACGGAAGCCGCTACTACGCGGCCCAGTTGGACAAACGCTTGATCAAACCACAGATTGGCATCGTCCTCGATATCGTCGGAGATCCCAAAATCCCCCTCCTCATCGGTGGAGACACCCACCAAAAGCTCGCATCCCACACCCTGTCTGCAGCCTCAAAACTCAACCTGCAAAACTGGGTCCAGCCTCACGCCGGCACCATCCTCGACGACCACGTACCCCTGATGAATCGCGCCAATCTCGCGGTGCTCCACCTCATCGGCAACTTCAGCGATGCCGACTACTGGCACGAAAAAGGTGACACCCTAGACAAGATCACTCCCGGCGCTCTTGAGAACACCGGCAAGCTCACCCTCCAGACTCTCCACCAGCTGACGAAGTAGAATGGTAGCACCCTCTTGTGTCATCAATTAGCCCGTTTTCGCCAAAAGAGAAGGCTTCCACCCGCCAGCGACAAGAGGAGCGTCGTGGAAGGCTCCGGCACCGCCCCTGCCACAATTGCAGTGTTCGGCTCACTTTCCCAAGCCGTCGCCAAAAGAGTCGTTCCCCGCGAGGTCGTGTCCGTGAACAACGCATACCCATAATGAAGACCTTCTTCACCTTGAAAACGAAATCCAAGATAGGCCGTCTGATTAAGAAAATTGCGTTCAGCTTCTCGTGGATCAGGAAGTGGAAATCCTTTGGTGAGTCGTCTCGTTCCGGCGCCTGAGTCAGGAGAAACAAAGCGAACTACCGTTGTTTCAGAGTCTGGGCCAATCAGTTGGCTCGACCTATATGGTAAGAAATCCACTCCATACATGGCAGGTTCCGACCATTCATACAAAAGTTGCGTAGTCGAGGGTGAGAGAAACTGAACTACCGGAGTCGAAAGCCCCAAATAAACAGCCTCTACTCGCAAATCCTCCACGCCATTCCGATCAAAATCAAAAGCAACGGTATTGTTAGCCGTAAGTCCGACAATCGTCTGTGGCTCCGCGTTATAAATCACCGCAGCTTGCAGAGCTGGAAAAGTGACACTGATTAGAGCTAAAATTTGTATTCTCATTATTTTGAAAAGCTCGTTTTTAGTTGTTGGTGGGTGAAATTTCGCGGACTCGGTAAAACTGGCCGTCTTCAATGGTGTGAGCGGCTGTTTTGATCTCAACCGATTGACTCAAGTGAAAGGGAGCATCCACGTTGACCCAAGTTTCCAAGTCAGCGGACCGCTGCATTTGATAACGCAGCCCCACGAAACCCTTCACGTAGAATGTGGCCAGAGTCGAAATCCCTGTTTCGCTTGGACTCCCGGGAACGAACTCCAATTCCGGGTATTGAACGAGCCGATCTCGTTGCCCGAGACCGCTACTGAAATGGCCTGTCCCGCCCCAGTCTCAAGCGCGAAGTCACTGCTAAAATCATTCAAAATTTTTTCCTCCCTGATGTAGAGATTACCCGACGCGGTCTCGGTTTCAAATGAAATGCCTTCCGGCAATAAATATGACATCGATCACGACCAACTCGGAAAAATTTGCGCAGACAGGCAGCCCCGTCTAACTTGCCGTGAATGAAAACGCTCCTCTTCCTCCCCTTTCTTGCGCTCTTTGCGGTGAGCTGCAGCAATTCGCGCACTCCTGCGGCCCGGATCGCGAAGAATCCCAAAATTTTCCGCGCTCTTAAGCCAGAGCAACAAGCTCTCGTCGAAGTTGGTAAAATCCAAAACGGCATGACTCAACCTGCCGTCTTCCTCGCTTGGGGTAGCCCCGACCGCCAGGCCGAGGGCGAAAAGAATGGCAAACGCTACGAGCAGTGGATTTACAACAGCCTCTCACCCGTCGTCGTGCAATCGGCCTTGGGTGGTTGGGGCGGAGGCTGGGGTGGGCCCGGTTGGGGAATTCGCCGCGGTGGAATCGCCGGTCCCGGCTGGGGTCCGTGGGGATGGAATGGCGGAGTTGGCACCGGTGTCGTCTACATTCCCGAGGCTTCTTCCTGGGGGAAATTCACCAATGGCCGGGTCGAAAGCTGGCAGCGCGGCCGTCCGCAATAAGCAGGCTGCCTAAAGTTCGCCTCGCTCTTCTTTCTCCAACTCGATCCGGTCTTCGCGGTTTCGCGCCTTGACGCGCTTATTTCGCTTGCCCCAACGCTCAACGATCATCTGGCGCTTCTTGCGCCGGAAGTTGAGTTCCTCAATCTCCTCATCGAGCCGAAGGTATCCTTCATAGCGGGCCGGGTCCAGCTCACCCGCTTTCACCGCCGCCTCGATGGCACATCCTTTGTCGCCCTGATGCTTGCAGTCGCGAAACTTGCACTGGTTCGTCAAATCCTCCACATCCGCAAAACTATCACGGAGGGTATCCTCGTCCGTCCACATCTGGACTTCGCGAATTCCCGGATTGTCGACCAACATCCCGCCATCCTCCAAAACCACCAACTCCCTCGCCACCGTAGTGTGCCGCCCTTTGCCCGTGACCTCATTCACCTCGCCGGTCCACAACCATTCCTCACCCAGCAGTTGATTCACCAGCGTCGATTTCCCAACTCCGCTGGAACCCACCATGGTCAGGGTAATCCCCGGTTTGAGGTAGGATTTCAGCACCTCGAGCCCCTCGTGCCTCGTCGCGCTGGTCACGTAGACCTCGGCATCGGGAGAAAGATCCTGAATCTCTTCACGGGCCTTTTCGTTGACCCCGGGTTCAAACAGATCCGATTTATTCACCAGCACCACGCAACGTGCGCCGCTCTTTTGTATAATGGTGAAATAGCGCTCCATGCGCCGAAGATTGAAGTCAGGGCCCGCATCGGTCACGACCACAACAATGTCGACATTCGCTGCCATCACCTGCTCCTCGCTGCTTTTACCGGGAGCCTTGCGCGAAAAACAAGTCTGCCTCGGAAGCCTCGCACGGATGATGTGTTCGTCATTCTCTCCGGCCCCCAAATCGATGGCCACCCAGTCCCCCACCGCGGGAAGCTCGGCGTCGCAGGAAGCATCGTGCCAGACTTTGCCCCCCACCACACAATCGACTTCCTCGGCATCATCCAGGAGAGCCGAGAAATTAATCTTCGTCTCCCGGATCAGCCGGCCAGGCACCCAGCCATCCTTTACAACCTCCTCAAAGGCCTTTCCAAAGTCATCATTCCATCCGAGATCGCGTAGCGTCATCGCTAGGAAGTACAAACCGGAATCGCCTTAAGAAAAAGTTTCATTTTCCAGTCCTGCCAATCACTGTTATTGCTTGGTTGTGGGATACAACGATCGTGAGTACATGCAGCCGGGCTATCAATCCGGCCCGCCCCGCATGCCCGGCCCCTTCGAGGGCGCCCCTGTCAGCAAGTGGCTTCTGATCATCAATGTGGGGATCCTTTTCATCCAAATCCTCCTCACCGGCCCGGGCCAACGACTGCAGGAATCAGCATTCTATCGCATCGGCAGCTTCAGCATTGAAGAGGGAATTTACGGGTTTCAGATCTGGCGACTGATCACCTTCCAGTTCCTGCATGCCGGATTCGGCCACCTCCTTGCCAACTGCCTGGGCCTATTTTTCTTCGGCCCCTTTATCGAGCGCTGGATGACCAGCCGGGCGTATCTGGTCTTCTACCTTCTTTGCGGAGTGGCCGGAGCCCTCTTTTACACCCTGCTTTTCTTCCTCCCCGGATTCTTTGATGGTTACACTCCGGCTGTTCAAATGGTGGGAGCATCTGCTGGCTTGTTCGGAATCCTGGCAGCTTTCTACTTTGTCGCACCCGATGCCCGCATTCTCCTCTTTTTCTTCATCCCTCTCAAGATGCGAACCTTCGCGATCGGCTACCTCATCATTGAATCCCTTGCCGTTATCTTCAACTGGCACAATGCCGGAGGAAGTGCCGGCCACCTAGGCGGAGCGATCTTTGGATTTGCTGTCCTCAAATTACCTCCGCTCAAGGAGTTCGTCATTAAACTTTCACAAATTGGGTCTGGAACGCAGAAAAAGGGTCCACGGCGCACCCGTGACGCCACCGTTGTTCGTGAAAGCAAGCGCTCCCCTCTCGAATTAACCAGAGAAGTGGATCGGATCCTTGATAAGATCTCCGAGCAGGGCATTCAGTCTCTTACCAAAAAGGAAAGGGACATCCTCGACAAAGCAAGACGCAAGTAATGACCGACGACGAAATGATCAACTGCGCCGAGCCCGGCCGCCAAATCGAGCGCCTTCGTGCCATCATGCACCGGCTTCGTGCTCCCGGCGGATGCCCCTGGGATGCCGAGCAGACCCACGAGTCGCTGGTTTCCAATCTTATCGAGGAAGCTTACGAAACCGTTGCCGCCATCCGTGCCAATGATGAGAAAAACCTCAAAGAAGAACTCGGCGACCTCCTCCTGCAGGTCGTCTTCCATGCCGAGCTGGCCGAGGAAGGAAAGCGCTTTGACCTCGACGACATCGCGCGGGGAATCAGCGACAAACTGGTCCGCCGCCACCCCCACGTTTACGGCGACTCCAATGTCGGTGGCACCGATGGCGTTCTCGCCCAGTGGGAGGACATCAAGCGAGCTGAAAAAGGCCACGAGGAAAAACCCTACCTTCACGGAGTGGGCAAGGGGTTGCCCGCCTTGCTCAAAGCCGCCAAGCTCCAGAAGAAAGCAAGCAAGGTCGGCTTCGACTGGCCGGACACCACCGGCATTGCCGGGAAAATCGACGAGGAACTGGCCGAAGTTCGCGAGGAACTGGCCAAGCACGTGGAAGGGATGCCTGCTTCCAAGGAACTTCAGGCCGAAATTGGCGACCTTCTTTTCATCGTCACCAACCTCGCTCGGAAACTCGATGTCGATCCCGAGGTCGCCCTCGAAGGGACCAACCAAAAGTTTCTTCACCGCTTCGACCAAATCGAAAAGGGCCTCAAGAAAGACCAAATCTCCCTGGAGGACGCCACCCTGGAGCAAATGGACGCCCACTGGAACGCCGCAAAGTAGCGCGGTTACAAAAGGTCTCGCCCAGTACCATGGCGTGACATTTTTTCCGAACCATCATTCGTCCATGAGAAAAAGTTTTCCAGCACCCAAAGGCCTCGATTCCCGCTCTTATGCCAGCCGCTATGCCGATGGCCGTAATGGCCGCTCGGGCCGCGAAAAGGACATTTCGAAATCTCGTGTCAAATTCCTCGGCACCGATAAACCTCTCGATGCCTGTTTGCGTAAAACCAAGCTGAAAACCGACGAGGGGTTTTCCGGGATCTTCTTTCTGATCCTTTCCCTCCCAATGCTTCTCGTGATTTTCTATGTCATTTTTGGAGACTGAATTCGCCATGCTCCCAAGAATTCCAACTCCCGGTCGCGATCGCTCGATAGACTATGTCGGGAAATTCGCCGCTTCCCGGAAACAGCCGAGTGAAAAAAACTCCAGCAAGTCCAGAGGCGCGGGACCGGAATTTCTGCCCGGCGAAAAGCCCCTGCAATTTGGACTCAAAGAGCCCGCGCCGTCGCCTCATCGCATTGGCCTTGGCCTTGGCTTTATTACAGCCGTCTTTCTCCTCGCTTCGCTGCTCTTTGCCTTCCTCCTCTGGATGCAGAGCTGGTAGCTTTCTCGAGGTCCTCAATAAAAATCATTGCCCTTCCCGCGGCTCTCCCTTAACTCTCCCCCGTCAGGAGTCACGGAGTGTGGGCTGGTGGACCCGGTCAGGACGAAAGTAGCAGCCGCAGCTTGTCCCTCATTGCCGTGGCTTCCTGGCACTTTTTATTTTTAGCTGCCGCGCTTCACCGCAGGTGGCTTTTTTATTGGCCGGATGCGGTGCTCCTTTCCTAAGATCCTCCCGAAATGTCAGCCCACCTCTTTCCCGACGGTTCCGCCCTCCCTTCTCCAGGCCTCGGCACCTGGAAGATCACCGACGAACTCACACCACAAATTGTCCACCAGGCCATCGAAGCGGGATACCGCCACCTCGACTGCGCCGCCGACTACGGCAATGAACGTCTTGTCGGGAAAGGAATCGCTTCCGCCCTTAACGCCGGGCTGTGTGCTCGCGACGATCTCTGGGTGACCAGTAAGCTCTGGAACACTTACCACGAACCCCAACACGTCCGTGCGGCCTGCGAAAAGACCCTCTCCGATCTCGGCATCGGGCAACTCGACCTCTATCTCATCCACTTCCCCATCGCGCTCGAATTCGTCCCCTTCGACAAAATGTATCCTCCCGGCTGGACCGCCGGAGGCGAGGCCATGAGCCCCATCCTGGTGCCCTACTCCGATACCTGGCGCGCCATGGAAGAGCTCGTCGACGCAGGTCTCACCAAACGAATTGGCGTTTCCAACATCGGCACCGCCATGCTTCGTGAAGTCCTTTCCTATGCCCGCATCAAGCCCGCCGTCCTGCAAGTCGAAATGCACCCCTATCTTTGCCAAGAAAACCTCCTCCGCTTTTGTCAGGAACAAGACGTCGCCGTCACCGCCTTCTCCCCCTTCGGGGCCGACTCCTACCTCCCCCTCGGCATGGCCGAGGCATCCGAACGCATCCTCGCTCATCCTGTTCTCGAAAGAATCGCAACCGCCCACGGTAAATCCACCGCTCAGGTTGCCCTTCGCTGGGCCATGCAACGCGGCACCATTCCCATCCCAAAAACACAATCACCCGACCACCTTCGCGAAAACTTCGACATCTTCGAATTCGTCCTTACGCCCGAAGAACTCACCGCGATCTCGGATCTTGACCAACACAAACGCTTCAACGATCCCGCCGTTTTTGGCGAAAAGGCATTCAACACATTCTTTCCCATCTTTGACTAAATGAAACCTCTCACAGGAAAAACAGCCCTCGTCACCGGAGGAGGAAGCGGAGTCGGACTCGGCACCGCCCAAGCACTCGCCGAAGCCGGAGCCACCGTCACCATCTGCGGACGCAACCTTGGAAAACTTCAGGCCGTCGCCGGAGACCAACTCACCGCCCGTGTGTGCGACATCTCAAACCGCGCTGAAGTCAACGCTCTCATCGCGGACTTCGGCACTCCGGACATCCTCGTCAACTCGGCTGGCGTCAACATCGTAAAACGTAAAGTCAGCGAGATCGACCCCGCCGACTTCGACAAACTCCTCGCCATCAATTGCACCGGCTTCTTCAACCTGATTCACGCCGCCCTCCCAGCGATGCGCGAGCGACAGGACGGGCTCGTTTTCAACATTTCCTCCATCGCCGGAAAGCGCGCCTACCCGCTCGCCGGCATGGCTTACGCCACCTCCAAGTTTGGAGTCTCCGGCATGGCCTCCGCCATCAATGCAGAGGAAGCTGACAACGGGATTCGTATCACCAGCATTTTCCCAGGAGAGATCAACACCCCCATCCTCGATGAACGCCCCGTCAAAGTCCCCGACGAACAAAAAGCCCGTATGGTCCACCCCGAGGACATTGCCTCCCTCATCGCCGCCATCGCCCAGCTTCCCAAACACGTCGTCGTGCCCGAACTGGTGATCAAACCCACCTATCAGGAATTTATCTAGCAAACGCAAACTTGCCAGCGCCCGTTGCCACAATCACCTCCATAGGAAAAAGAAGACCTCTTGCATGAATCCGAGCAATTTTGGCATTACTAAAGCAACCCTGGAGAACGGTCCCAGCAGCGAGCTGGTTGCTTTGATCGAGAAGGGCTAACTCGGCAGGACGAACAGGGCTGCCTCAGAGAAATCCTCAGATTGGATTGCGCTCGAGGACACCCAGTTCCGAAAATACCTCCAAGGCAATGGAAATGGCAGGCATTTGAAGGCGCACAATCAGCAACTAAGGTGCGATTTGTAAAAACCCTCCCTATACCCGGCGGTCTTCCCAAGTATAAACAACGTTTTCCCCGGGGTCCAAATCCACAAAAAACCCTGCCCAGTTAGCTCGGGCAAGGTCTGTAGGATAGTTTTCCGGACGTCTTATTTTGTTTTAAGAGCCGTCTCGATGGCCTTCACCACCTCGTCCGACATAGGAGCGTTTCTGGCTTCAAAGCGAGCGATGACTTTCCCGTCGGCGTCGACAAGAAACTTGGTAAAATTCCAACCGATGTCCCCTTTGAACGAAGATTTCTCACCAGCGAGTTGAGTGTAGAGGGCATGACGTTTCTTGCCATTGACATCGATCTTCCCAAACATCGGGAAGGTAATATCGTAGTTGGTTTTACAAAACTTGGCGATCTCTGCATTGCTACCCGGCTCCTGTCCTCCAAACTGGTTGCATGGGAAACCGGCGACTACCAGCCCCTGTTTGCTGAACTTTTTGTAAAGATCCTCTAGCCCCTTGTATTGCCTCGTAAAGCCACATTCCGAAGCCGTGTTTACAATGAGCATAGCCTTCGGCTTAAAAGCCGCCAGCGTTGTTTCCTTGCCTTTAATCGTCTCGACTTTGGTTTCCAAAATGGACGATGCCTTTACAAGACTTCCACTAATCAAGCAAGCCAACATAATGTTTCGAATTGTTTTCACAGGATGGCGAACTTGGACCCGATTTCCGTAGCGTCAAGAAGACTAATTCCCTGCCACGCGTGATCGGTATTTTATCCTGCTGGCGCCCCCGCTGAGAATCCACCCCAATCCCTATCGGATTTTTACTCTTTCCCATTCCACCGGCCCTCCAAAACCCGGCACGAAGTATCCTCGAAACACCTGAATATCATCAGCTTGCCTGATCGCATAGATCGCCTGAAGATCCGCCTTCGAGTCGCCCGCCTCCAGAAAGCTCGCCGCCGAAATCGCGCTTGCCGGGATGCCTTTTCCCGCAAATTGACCCCTGGCAATCGTTGTGAAATTGCTAATATTTTCCTGCACCGGATGAGGCTCGCCATCCTTGTCCACACAAACATACAGACCCATTCCCACACCCGGCTGCCAGGGCGTGATGAATTGCACGTACGAAGAGTCGAGCTGATCAGGTTCGCCATCTGCGTGCTGGACACAGGATTGCAGGACACAAAAGAAGAGGGTTACGGATAGAAGAGACTTCATAAGATACGGAGAAAAACAAATGGATGCCTCTCTTTTCCAATCAAAACATCCACCAAAAAAATAGCGAAGTGGAACCTCCACTTCGCCGTTAAATTGACTAGCGGGACCTTTAGTTCATTGGAGCCAGTTGAATAGTCACCCGGCGGTTGGCCTGACGACCCGCTGCCGAGTTATTGCTTGCAACCGGCTGATCCATGCCACGCCCACTCACTTGAAATCTCTGTGGAGCCACTTTCTGGGTCCGCAAAAATTGCGCCACGCTGTTGGCCCGGGCCTGTGAAAGACGGTAGTTGTAGTCGCGCCCGCCAACATTATCAGTGTGCCCGGTAATCGCGACCATTGTCTTGTCGAACTTGTTTAGAACCTTGGCCACAGAGGCCAGAGTTGGATAGAATTCTCCGCTAATCCCGGCGCTTCCGGTCGTGAAGGTGATATCCCCCGGCATAATCAGACTGATCTGGTTGCCATTTCGGCTGATGCCCACTCCGGTTCCTTCAAGCTCACGGCGGAGCTCGGCTTCCTGTTTATCCATGTAGGCCCCGATCCCCCCACCGGCAAGAGCGCCAATTCCAGCACCGATCAAGGCCCGTTGCTTTCTCTCGGTGCTATCGCCTCCGGACAAGGCTCCGATTCCAGCTCCAAGGAGTCCGCCAATAATCGCTCCGGTAGTGGCTTTGGCCTTCTGAGATTCACCGGTATAAGGGTTGGCGGTCTGGCAGGATGTCAGTGTCAGACTTCCGGCCAAAAGATAAGCGACGAGTTTTTGGAAAAACTTCATGGAAGAAATGATAGCCTCAAAAATTACTTAATCCACCCAAAATAACAGTTCGCCACAGAGAAGAGGGCCTAATACCTTGCAAAACCATGAAAACTGCCTTTCCCAACCCCACCGGAGAAGTCTTCGTCCTCAACGATTCATTTCTCTTTCAAGGCAAATCAGCCTCCCGAGAGAGCCCCAGACTTCGAATGATTCTCCCTGTGCAACGGAATCAAAGCGCAAAGGTGCAACGCCTCCTGAACTTCCTTCAGCCCGGCACTTATATTCGCCCGCACTGTCATCCACTTGATTACGCCAGTGAATCGGTGTGCCTCCTGAGCGGTCATTTGGAGATTCTTATCTTCGATTCGGAAGGAGGGGTTCGCGCCCGCCACCATCTGCGCACAACCTCACCGCTCATCGACATCGAACCAAGAACGTGGCACGGAATGATTGTCCATGCGCCGGACACTGTGATTTTTGAAGTCAAAAAAGGCCCTTACGACCCAGAGACGGACAAGGAGTTCGCCCCGTGGTCCCCCGTGGAAGACTCCCCGGAAGTCGGCCCATTCCTCACTGGACTCCAAGCGGAATCCTAAGAAGCCGCCTGAAAAACACCGAATGACCGCTACCGAGGAATTTCATTTCACGTAAGGCACGACGAGGGAAGAGAGCAAAAATAGGGACAAAAGAGCTCGCGGCTGGATTTGAAAGTCCTCGCAGCTCATCAGATTTGCTTTCCAAACAATCAGCGCAGCCGCAATTCTTAATCACATCAAATCTGAAACACTCGTTGGGAAATTTTCAGAAGGTCTCTAATAAGGGAGGTGCTTCCGGCGGTTGGCCAACCAGACACATTGGTAGGGCGCCAAAATTATCTCACCTTGCTCGTCCTCCAGAACGTCTCCCGAAATCAAGTCCAACCACTCCTCGGTCGAAATTAGGTTAATGGAGGCCACCGGAATCCGTTGTTCTTCGCCCGAAACGTTGTTCAAACAAAATATGCTATTCCGCCGATCGATTGATTGACGCCAAAAAGCAAAAACCTGATCGCCCATATGCAGAGTAAACTGGGTCGCGTTCGGATGAAAGGCAGTCTGCTCTCTCCGCAAACCGATCAGGTGCAGCAGCTTCCTCAAGACCCTGGCGTGAGATGAAGACTCATCATCAAGTTCGTCATTCAGATCATTGGCCTTCCATTGACGACGATTGATGCGACGGTTAATCCCGGAATTGATGACGCCATCCCGATCATTACGCGTTCCCAGCAGACTGTGAATATAAAACGCGGGCACTCCTTCCAGCCCAAGTAAAATGGTGTGGGCACAGAGGAATTTTTCCTCGGTCTCCAAGGCATCAGAAAGACTAATATTAATTTCGTAGGGGCGCTTGCTCCCATCCGGAAGGGCCCGCTCGGAAACAAGACCTCCGCAATCAAGCATCTTGTTCACCATCGACTGGATCTCATCTTGCGACAACAACCCTTCGGCCGGTCTGAGCCCTATCCCATCGTGCGACGCAATAAAATTAAAATACATTGTCCCCGGCTGGGCCGGGGGCATTCTCATCAGCCACTGGATCAAGCAGCGGCAATCCCCGAAAGTCAAAGAATACAAGAGAAGCGGAGGAAGCGAAAAGTTATAGATTCCATGTGCCTCATTCCCGTTTCCAAAATAAGACAAATTTTCCTGATTTGGAATATTGGTCTCGGTGATGATCACCGCATCTGGTTTCACATGCTCAATCAAAGTCCGAAACAAGCGAACCAGTTCGTGGGTCTGGGCGAGATTGATGCAGTTGGTTCCGATTTCCTTCCAAACGAAAGCCACCGCATCCAAACGAAAGACTCCAATCCCGTGATCGAGATGGCTTCTTATAACCTTCACCAACTCAACCAGAAGATCGTGATCGCGGAAATTGAGATCAACCTGGTCGTGCCCGAAGGTGCACCAGACATGTTTCATTCCCGAAGGCGTTGGCGTTGGACGCAACAAAGGACTTGTCCGGGGCCGGACCACTTCGCTGAGATCCTCCAGCGGTGACGCTTCCAAAAAAAAGCGGCGACCCGGTTCCTCATCCTTCTCAAATTGCTGAAACCATTCGTGCGAACTTGAACAATGATTCACCACAAGATCGGACATAATCCGGTAGTCCTGCGATAAATCCTCAAGATCAGACCAGTCCCCGAGATCAGGCTTCACTTGGGTGTAGTCTGAAATGGCGAAGCCATCGTCCGAAGTCCACGGAAAGTAGGGCAGGATGTGGACAATCGAAACCGAATTACCCAGTCTTTCGCGGACAAATGTGGCCAACTCTTTTAGCGGAGCGCCTTCCTTCGGCAGTATCGAATCCCCATAAGTGATCAGCGCGATATCCTTTTCGGACCAATGATTGGTGAATGGGAATGGTTCGAAAAAATGCTCGCGCAAGCGCATTGCATCTATCAAACGTTCCACAAGAACCGAGTGATCCGTCTCCCCGTAGATCGTGGTAAGGTGGGTCTCGATACGCAGGTTGAGATTATCCAGAGGACTCATTCTTTGCTGAATTCTTTTTGATCGGCTTCCACCGCTTCGATTAAGCGTTCATAAATGTTCGGCACCGCACTTCGAACCCGCGACCAGCTTGGAATAAAGGGCTTCTCGTGCGGCGAACTCAAAAACTTCTTCCCGGCCGCGATAATGTTTTCGGCAAAGAGCTCAACGGCTTCCTCCTCTTTGTGCACATCAAGATCGAGCCCGTTGATGATCGCATCATTCTTGTAGCGCTCCACGAAATCGAGCGCATTTCGGAAGTATGCAGCCTTAAGCGTCCGGAAAACTTCCTTGCTAAAAACCACCCCCATCACCGCCATCTTGCGGTAGACCAACTTGCAAATATCGATCGACATCTTGGACAATCCCTTATCCCGGTCATCAACTGAAATGTCCTGATGTTTGTGATCATAAACCTCTGCAATATCGACCTGACAAAGCTTATTGTTGGAATAATTTCGGAACATTTCCGAAAGCGTCCCCATTTCGAGCCCCCAATCACTCGGCATGCGGATATCGGGAATCACGCCCTTGCGGAAGGAAAACTCGCCCGCCAAAGGATACCGAAAAGTATCCAGGTAGCTCAAATAATTACTGGGACCACAAACCTGCTCAAGAGATCGCAAGAGCGGGGTAATCAGGAGTCGGGTGACGCGACCATTGAGGCTCCCATCGGCAATCCTCGGATAATATCCCTTCGCAAACTGATAACTGAATTGCGGATTTGCCATCGGGTAAATCAGCCGTGCCAAAAGAGATCGATCGTAAGTCACGATGTCGCAATCATGCAGTGCGATTGCCTCGGCCTTGTCGGTGGCCAACATGTAGCCGAGACAGTACCAAACATTTCGCCCCTTCCCTTCCTCCTCCGGTGCAAGCCCCTGCTCCTGGAGTTCGACATCCAGCGCCCGCAAGCGCGGACCATCGTTCCAAAGTACCCGATGATGCTGTGGCAACTCTCCGAAAAATTCCAGGGCCTCGCGATACTGGGCCTCGGTCGCCCGGTCCAAACCAATTACGATTTGACTCAAGTAAGGAACCTTCTTCACCTCCTCAAGAATCTTTGGCATGGCCTCGGTCTCGAGTTCGGAAAAGAGCGATGGAAGCAAGAGGCCCATCGGTCGCTTTTTTGAAAAGCCCACGAGCTCGGCCTCCAGATCCTCAAGAGGTCTGTTGGTCAGGTTGTGAAGGGTGGCGACAGGCCCGCCTTGATGGAAATCAGCCATTGTTTGTTGTTGATTGTGGGATTTGAAGTTGGTCGAAAATTTGAGTCATCATTTCAGCCCATCCCCGTGGACCGGTCTCGGTGCTACGAAGCATACCCTCCGCTTCCAAAACAAAATCACCCGGGGCCTTGATCACGACCCCGATGTCCGCCGCTTCCAGCATGGCGAGATCATTGGGGCGATCTCCCAGCGCGATGATGGCGACCTTTTGGTCCCGAAAATACTTCAGCGGCCTTCCCTTGTCCGTCTCACCCAGCACGTGAAGAAAACGCCCTCCACGCAGCGTCATCAGACCGCTCGCCTTTACCATTTTACAAAACTCCTCCTCCTTTTCCGGCGTATCCTGCCACACCAAAGGCTCGCTGAAATGCCGATCCGCCGACCTTTCTGCCGATTGACGCCCCAGACCGGTCCACTTTATAATTTCAGGGATACCAACGTCGGAATACCCGGTGAATTTGAACTTCGACCGAAGCGGATTAAGAAAATCCAGAATATCAGCCCTCGAAACACCAAAGACCTCAACCTTCTCGCCATCGTAAATCGCCGAACCATTCTCTACGATGTACGGGTCCACATTCCCAAAATCCCGCCGCATCGCCAGCCACTCCGCCCTTGTTTTACTGGTATTGACGACCAGCGGGATCGCGGCCTCGTCCATCCGGTCAAGAACCGGCAAAACCGCCTCATACGAATAGTCATCATGATCAAGCAGTGTCCCGTCCAGGTCGCTCACCACCATCAATTTCATCGTTTCGCCAGCCACGCGCGTCCGTTCTAGCGGATCCCGTGCCAAATCCCGAACGCAAAAAATTCCGTGCCTCCAATCGGAAGCACGGAATCTTGAATGATTGAATCTGCTCCGACTATCTGCGGCGGCGAAAACCTAGAAAGAGTCCACTTAGACTAAGCAAGATAGCTGAAGTTGGCTCGGGAACAGGAGCAACCGTGGTCACACTAAACGCCAACTCATATTGATTGCCGAATGGCTGCGCACTTCCCTCAAACAAACTTCCATCGCTTCCAAAAATACCTCCGGCAGTTGGACCATTCAAACCAAAACGACCAAGAACCGGAACCCCTGATGCTCCGGACGTTGCAATCAATGAATAGACAGTATTATCAAACAAAATCCCCCCCGAAAAACTAGCAATCTCTTGAGCTCCAGCGTTAGCAAGAGTGATCTGGTTCGTAGATGCTGCAACCAAAGTACCAAGACCCTGCGTTTCTGCGTTCCCATCCAAGTCAGTCCAGATTTCGATGGTAAACGGCCCAACACTATCCCCTCCTCCGATTGTATTAGCGGCAAAGATGCCAATCTCGAAAAGCTGGGTCTCAGCACCAAGTGCATCGGTCGTAAAAGTCTGGGTCATGGTGAGGTTTGCCTGAGATCCACCTCCGCTTGACGGACTATCGAGGATAACGGCCCCTTGGGCAAAAGAGCCGGCGAAGAAAACGGGAAGAAAATTTCGTAGTTTCATGAATAAGCGCTTGGATTTTTCTTTCTTCCTCTTTTACCTCAGATCAATCAGCTTTTGAGGAATTTTTAGAGGTTTGTTTCTCAAACCAGTCTTCTCTCCGTGAAGGTCGTTTGAAAGCTCCTTCATCACCGATCTTGGTTCAGAGATTAAGCTCGCTACTCTCAGGACCCAGCTTCCACCCCGTCCCCCCTCAAACAAGAAAACAGCATCTCAAAGCAAGAACTGGTGCCATAACAAAACCAGTTTCCACTTTTTGATTTGCCCTGAAAATTGCCTAGAATGACGCGTGTTCCTTCATCGACTCCTCCTTGCTTCGCTTCTCGGCCTGCCTTTAGTCAGGGCCAATCCAGCAATCACGGAATTTCTCGCCAGCAACACCAACGGAATACTCGACGAGGATGGCGACACATCAGACTGGATTGAGATCCACAATCCAACCTCCTCTCCGCTCGCTCTCACTGGCTGGCACCTCACTGACGACCTTGCTAATCTCTCGAAGTGGACTTTCCCCGCCACCACCCTCCAACCAAACGCCTATCTCATAATTTTCGCCTCGGGGAAAAATCGCATCGGAACCAACTCCGAATTTCACACCAATTTCAAACTCTCGGCCGGGGGCGAATCGCTAGCTCTCGTTTCTCCCGAGGGAACCCCCTCCAGCTCTTTCGAATTCCCACCTCAAGTGGCTGACTTTTCCTATGGCACAACACCTACCAGCAACACCCTCACCCTCATCTCTGATTCAGCCCCGGCTCGCGCCCTCGTCCCTGACTCTTCTGACAACTCCGCCATCGGCACAAGCTGGAGAACCCCCGTCTTCGACGATTCCACATGGCGCCAAGGCAATATCGGTGCCGGCTTCGAAAGAGGCAGTGGGTTCGAAAATGAAATCAGCCTCGACCTCGAAACAGATGCTTGGGGAATCAACTCAACTTTCTATCTTCGCATTCCCTTCGCCGATCAAATCGATATCGCAGGCATCGTATCGCTCACCCTGAGAATGAAATTCGACGACGGATTTGTAGCCTTCCTAAATGGAACTCCTGTTGCCGCCATAAATGCCCCCTCGTCCCTCGACTGGAACTCAAATGCCACTGTCAGCCACCCCGATTCCCAAGCACTCCAATTTCAGGATCTCGACCTCACCGCCTACCTCAACCTTCTCACTTCTGAAGACAACCTGCTCGCCATTCACGGACTGAATCAATTCCCAAATAGTGGCGATCTTCTCATCAGGCCTCAATTGATCGCCACCACAACTGAACCTCTCCCCCCATCAATCGGATACTTTTCCTCGCCCACTCCGGGCGCAATCAATACCTTCAACAACACCAGCGATCCCGTTGGAGCCCCTTCGGGAAATGTCACCCTTTCGGAACCCTCCGGAGTAAAAACAGGAACCATCACTATTGCTCTCACCTCTGAGAACCCTGGTGAAATTCGCTACAGCCTCGACGGCAGCACCCCCAACCCCTCCAGCCAGCTCTACTCTGCGCCCCTGACTCTCTCCAACCCCGCCAGACTCAGAGCACGTGCCTATGAGCCCAACCGCTCCGCCGGCCCGATTGCCGCCGGAGACTACGCATTCATTGACTCCTCCTTAAGTAATTATCTCTCCGATCTACCTGTCCTCGTCATGGATAACTTTGGCGCCGGAGAATATCCCAACAAAGGTCGATCCAACGACGGCCGGGACATTCAGCAACTCCCCCGTCAAGCCAATGTCATGAGCATTTTTGAGCCCACGCCAAACGGAGAACCCTTTTCTCAACCAGCCACCTTGGAGAGCCGTTTCGGATGCCGGGTACGAGGCTCTAGCTCCAGTCAATTCCCCCGAAAACCGCTCTCGGTCGAGTTCTGGGAAGAAGATGATTCAGAGCGGAAACTTTCCCCTTTTGGCATGGCGGAAGAAGCCGACTGGGTCCTGAATGCTCCCAACCCAACCTACGATCGTGCCCTCATTCACAATCCCGTCTCCTTTGGCTTCGCCAAACTAATCGGAGCGCTCGCTCCGGAATCAAGGGTGATTGCCGTTTTCCAAAATACCGACGGGGGGAAAATCGGGATCTCTGATCTTGAGGGGGTTTATATCTTTTCCGAGAAAATCGAACGCAATCGTGCCGGAGCAGATTTTGAGAAACTTAATCATTCGGCGAGCAACGGAGGATGGATGATCAATATCGACCGAATGCCTGCCATTCCCGAAGGACTGCCGGCCAGCACCATCCAACCCAATTTCCACGCCGCCGGACCAAACGGAATCCTCCAAATCCCCGACGACGAACAAAACTCCGGCGGATCGCAATCAGTCGACGACATCTCGGAATTTTATCACTCCTATCTTAACTTCCACAATCCCGACGGCTACTCTATCCTCACCGATCAACGGAGCATTGTCCAGTCGAAGGTCCGGACCATGGATACCACGATCTGGTCCGCGAACTCCTCCGATCCCGCCACCGGATACCGCGCTCATCTTGATCCCGATAGCTGGGCCCGCGCCTTTACTGTTCACAATTTCGCAAGAAACCAAGACGCCCACGTTCTCTCAACCTATATTTACCAGGAGAATCCCACATCACTTATCAAGATGGGTCCAGTCTGGGATTTCGACCGCGCCTACACCTGGAAGGGATCAGCTCAAACCACCCCGCTCTGGGCAGCCGATCGTGACTGGTATAAGGGCCTCTTTAATGACGCCGACTTTAGACAAACCCATCAGGATCTCTGGCAAACAGCGCGGCTCAAAACGATCACCAATAGCGCCCTTCAAAACCTCGTCGATACCGCAGCTACCGGCCCCAACGCCGGACAAATCTCAGCCAGCGGTCTTAACTTTGCCACATGGCAAAGCCGGATCACCTCACTCCGAAATTGGGTGATCAACCGCGCCAACTATTTGGACGCCCAATACGAATCACTTCCATCCATCTCTCCCTCTCTCGAGGAATTTCAAAACTCCATCCAAGTCAACATGTCACCAACGGCGGGTGGCACCGTCTATTATACGACCGATGGCACCGATCCCCGTGACCACGATGGCGAAATTTCACCCGTCGCCTCCGTCTACTCTTCTCCGATCACTTTAAACTCCCGCACCCGAATCATTGCGCGCACCAAGGATGATTCTCGCTGGAGCGGCCCCGTCGAACGCAATTATTTCCGCACCAAAGACCTCCCCCGCCTCGTTGTCAGCGAGATCCACTACCATCCTCTCGACCCCTCACCAGCGGAGCTTGCACTTGGATTTGAAGAAGCAAAAAAATTTGAATTCCTTGAAATTATGAATATCGGGACCTCGGGCATCGACCTTTCGACTCTCGTTCTTGATAGTGGGATCTCTTTCACTTTTCCGGAAATCACGCTCCCCGCCGGCGGCCGTATCATTGTGGCAAATAATCTCGATGCCTTCACCTTCCGCCATGGCCCTGATCATCCCGTCGCAGGCGAGTTCTCGGGATCACTTGGAAACTCCGGCGACCAAATCATCATCAGGGACACCCTTCTAAACCTAGAACTCCTGAATTTCTCTTACTTGGATTCTTCACCATGGCCGGCTTGTGCTGATGGTGGGGGATTTAGCCTCATTCTCAAAAAACCCGAAGCCAATCCGGATCATAATCAAGCTTCCAATTGGCGCTGCAGCTCACTTCCGGGAGGCAATCCAGGCTCCTTCGACAGCCGCCCTCCCTTCACTGGCATTGCAAACCTCGACAATGACGGTGATGGACTGAGCGCTCTCCTCGAGCATTTCCTGGGAACCTCAGATTCACTCTCCAGCGAGGGCTCGGGCAAATCCCAACTCAGCTCCATAATCCTCCCCGATGGCTCGATCTTCCCAACTTTTTCCATCACCTATCCGGTTGGATCGGATGACATCACCCCCGATGCCTTCTGGTCAACCGATCTCATAAACTGGTCAAACTCAATCGATAGCCGGATCTTCCTGGGCGAGATCCATCATGGCGACGGAACCGCCACCTCGTCTTGGCGTTCAAACTCAGCAGGCAACGTATTCCCGCAGTTCTTCCGCCTGCGGGTGACCAAGAATTGAAACCCCGGGCCTACTAAGGGCGCTCCACCCGAAAGTAGAGCCTACCAGGCACCCTGCCCGTGACATCAATTTCGACCCGCCCTCTGCCATTTCCATCAGTTACGGGGGAGGTGCCGTTCAGGAAAAACAATTCAGACTCATCGAAGCCTGCCAAATTGTCAGAACTCTTGACGAGATACTCGGCATTAGAAGCTCCCTCAAAATTAATAAAGAAGGTGAAATCATCCACGAACCCGGAGCCTGTCACTCGCAAACCTCCACCCGGAGGAGAGACCGCAGTATTATTCAAGCGAATGTAATCGACTTCCCAATCACCGCTAATGTCGGCCGAATAATCTCCGAGAAAAAGTCCGCCACCCATAAAGACTGATGCCTGATCTCCGGAAAATCCACCACCCGGATTGATGCTCGTTCCCAAAATCAAAACCCCATCTTTCCAAACCCAATACATTTCATCTGACTCCACATACGCTACCCGAAACTGATGAAATCCGTCAGTATTACTTCCAACCAAAGTTTCGTTTTCTCCGAACCCCGTCGTGATACTGTCCTCATTAATATTCAGCTTCAGAGAGTCCATTCCCGGAGGGTTGACAAAGATTGAAAAGCCCCCCAGATCGAAGTCTGGATTTGCCTGCGATCCCTCGATGAGCTTTACCGAAACCTCCAAAGTAAAATCTCCGGATAGCGATGTCCGGCTCACACTTCCAGTGTAGTCCGTTCGAAACAATGCCTCGGGAGGGCCCGCGTTTTGATTCGATTTGGCAATACCACCCTCATAAACCTGAGGAATCCACATCGTCTGATCCACTCCGGTTGCCATCGCCGGGTTTGGAAACCAATCACTCGCATTTCCACCCAGATCTAGATTCAGTGAGGAAGGATCCACATTCATTTCATAAAGGAAGTCAAAGTCATCAGATGCCAAAATCCCGGATACGCCCTGGAAGCCCAAAACATCTACCATCGCTGATTCTGGTGCCCATCCCGCTCCACCCGAATTCTCCACAAAGGCGCGATAAAAATAGGTCGTATTTCCCGTGAGCCCCGACAGCTCCTCGGCAAAAGGGCCTCCCACAGTCCCCAGAAAAACCGACTGATCCCAAGCTCCCACATCAATACCACCGTCGCGCAAGCCATAGAAAATCGTCACCTCGGGCTCCTCGTTTCCAGTATTTATCACCTCACCCAAAAAAGTCGCAACTCCCGGGGAGGCAGACGTTCCCGCTGACACAACAACCTCGGGATCCAGAACCAACAAGGTCGTCACTGAAGCAGTGGAAGGCGACCAGGTCCCTCCCGCGCTATTCTCTGCAAAGGCCCGATAGAAGTATGTCGTGTTACTCATCAACATCTCTACTGTTGTCGAGAATGACTGGCCTTGAGCCCCCAGATTGACACTTGCATCCCATCCGTCGGAATTTGTTCCCTCATCAGTCGAACCATAGAAGATGGTCACCGCAGGAGCTTCATTTCCGGTATCTGTCACTTCTCCGTTCAAAGTCGCAGAACCTGCACTCGAAGATACCCCGTCTGACACCACGATTGCTGGCGGCAAGGTGGATAAGGTCGTGAATGATCCAGGCACATTGCTCCAATTTCCCCCAGCCGTATTTTCGGAATACCAACGGAAAAAATAGGTCGTATCGAGTGTCAGACCAGAGAGCTCAGTTCCAAATTCACAATATCTCACCCCGAGTGGGATAGCATTCTCCCACGCTCCAAAATCAGTCCCGCCGTCGGCTGTCCCCCAATACAGAGTGACATCTGAATAAGCGTTCCCGAAGGTCGTCATCTTACTCGCAATCGTAGCTGACACGGCAGTAAGATTCTCTGCCGCTCCGATGGCGAGAGTAGAAACCGTTACTGGCTCAGGGTTAATGATGACCTCGAAACAATCGATAGCGGTGGAAATTTCCTGACTCTCCAGAGCCTGGCCTCCCGAACTCGCCCATTGCAAAAAGCCAAACTGAACAGTTCCCGTGCCAGCCTGCAAATTAGGACCGATGGGATTATCCCGGGTTGTCGCAAAGTTCCCTGACGTCGCATTGAGCTCCCCCCAGATCCCCAATGATCCATTCGAGGCATTTCCCAACTGGGAAAGATCAAATTCATTGCGGTCATCGACTGCGTTCATTGGATTGGAAAAATTTAATCCTCCATTTCCGTTCCAATCGTTGCCCGAATGATTCCAGCGATAGTATCTCGTCACCTCTCCGCTCCTCACTCCAATCACCGGTGACCAATTTGGAAAAGCAGTCGTCTCAAGATTAGCATGCCAAAGAAGTCCCTGAATTCCGCCGACGACACTCCCCAAATCGAAACTCTCACCATACATAAAAAGGTGCCCAATCGTGTAATTGGCACCAGCTTCCCAAGTCAAATCAAATTCATTCGCCATCGAATCCACCGTCACTTCATTGCTCACCACATTCTCCCAGTTCAAACTGTGTCCCGATTGCACCGCATCATCGAACGCCACCGAGCTCGTGATCCAATTCGACACATCACGCGTAGCCGCCCCTCCGAAAACAGTCTCGCCAGAGACTGGCTGGGCGAGATACAAGTTCATCAAAGCTAGCGCTCCAATTCTGATCAGGCCCTTTGCAGTTTTCATGAAAATAGCTTGCCTGACTTACCAAAAATCGCAAAGGGTGGCAACTGGTCTAAAAAACCAACCAAAACCCATCACTCCGATAACTCATCCAAGTCAGCGCTCTCGTCCATCTCCACCGAGACCCAAAAATATTTATGCCCGGGAACAAGCCTGGCTTTCTCCTCACAAAGTCAACCATCGCCATCCTTTTTCGCTACCCCGAAAACCTTTCCCGCTCCCGCCTTCGCTTGTCCCACCTAAAAGAGCACCTTCACCGACTTCACGGCATCGATCTCCGTACTTCCTTGTAGATCAATCCGAAGCTTGGCCAAAGGCGCCTCTAACAAAGTGAAAAACCACCCACCCGGACCACCTTGTCCCCACGATAAATTTCACCCCATCCGTCCCCCACACGAACCTCACTCTCGAACAAAAATGGCTTCCTCGATTTCGACCGCTTCGACCGCTTCGACCGCTTCGACCGAAAAGATTGCATCTTCTTCTCCTCAAGCAGTTCCTCAAAATTAACTCCACCTCACGCTTTTTTCCTCCAAGCAACCGGAGCGATTGCCTTCCCTCCTTGGCGTGACTCTCGTGAATCAAGCCATGACCCTTTTTAGCAACCAAGATCCCCAGCGCGTTCTCAACCTTCTCAAACCCACCCAGGGGTAATTTTTCACACCCTTCGCCAGCAGTCCTGAAGCAGGCCATCACTAGATTACTCTGTATTAAATCCTTTTAGAGCATACGCCCTGAAACCCCAAATATTAACTGGTGTTAGATAAAGACCACCTTACCCTTCTTTTCGATGCCACGCCTTCCCCAACGCCATGCCCTTCCCTCGCAAGCAGCCAGCATCATCGAAGAAATGATTACGCACGGCGAACTGCGTGACCTCATTCCCGGCGAACGCACGCTTGCCGCAAAGCTCCAAATCGGGCGCGACACCCTCCGCACCGCACTCGAGATCCTTGAGAAAAAAAACGTGATTTCCGGACGGCAACACGGAAAACGACGCTCCATTCTCAACCCATCTACCTCCCCTCCACACACCTCCACCAAAAAGGTCGCCTTCCTCTCCCCCAAAACACTCCTCCAATTCCCCCCGCAACTTTTGGCCGAATTCGATACCCTTCGCGAGCTTCTCCAAAAGCGAGCCTACGAACTCGAACTCGTCTCCCCCGGAATTTTTCACCTCCAAAACCCATCCGCCAGATTGGAAAAACTCATAAAAGATCACGAGGCCGATGTCTGGATTCTCTACCAATGCGACCGAAAAATTCAGGAATGGTTTTGCCAGAACCAGATCCCAACCCTCGTGAGAGGATTCAGCCACGATGCCATCGATCTTCCCTGCATCGACGATGATTGGCGCTCTGCAGCCTTTCACGCCGGCCTCCATCTCAAGCGCATGGGACACCACCGCATCGGACTTCTGGTACCCGACACCAAGCTTGCCGGTCTCCGCGCCACCGAAGCCGGACTAAAGGAAGCGGCTTCCGAAGAACCACAGCCGCTTTCCATCCACACCATGACCGACAAAGGTGACCTGAAAAGCGTCACCCGAGCCCTTGACATTGCCTTCGGTCTCGACGAACCGCCTTCCGCCCTGATTGCCACCCGATCGCGCCACATTCTCACCCTGATCTCCTGGCTCGCTTCTCACAGACTTAGCATTCCCCGTGACATCTCCGTAATCGCTCTTTCCTCGGAAGCATGGTTTGACCATCTTATTCCCGCTATTAGCCACTACCGATCCGACCCCATCATGATGGCACGTGCGGTCAGCCGCAATGTCCTCCAAATTGTCGAGGGAACATCCTCAACGGCCAAAACAAAACTGCTCTTCCCGGAATTTTTCGATGGCGGCTCGGTGAAAAAACTAGCTCGCTCCTGACATGCCCGAACTCGCCGAAGTCGAACTTGCCCGCCGCCAGTGGGCCGTATTCCAAGGAGACACCATCACCGATGTTGATGTCCACCCCAAGGCACGCATTTATCGTGATTGCCCCTCTCCAGCCCTGCGCATTCTTAGAGGAAAATGCCTCCTCTCATCCAAAGCCCATGGCAAGCGCATGCTCTTCACCTTTGGTCCCGAACTCCACCTCGAAGTCCACCTCGGCATGTCCGGCAAGCTCTCCACCGTGCCGCCTGATCACGAAGTGCAAAAGCACGATCACCTCATTCTCCGCACGCCAAAAGTAGCCCTCGTGTTTAACGACTACCGAATGTTCGGCCGCGTCATGCTTCACGATTGCGAAAACCCATGGGCCGACCTGCCGCCTCAACCCCAGGACTCCAAATTCTCCCTGGCCCGTGTTCACAAGCTCATCGAGCGCCATCCCAAAAAGCCACTCAAAGCCCTCCTCTTGGATCAAAACGCCTGTCCCGGAATTGGGAACTGGATGGCCGATGAAATCTGCTGGCGCCTCGGACTCCATCCCGGCATCGCCACCGCAAAACTTGAACCCGCTCCACTTCGCAAGGAAATCCGCTTCGTCACCCTCGGTGCCCTCAAACACGTCGCCGAAAAAAACACCACCGCCTCATCCGATGGCTTCGCTCCCGGCAGCTACGTCGCCAACGTTCCTCCCAAGACTTGGCTCTTCCAACACCGCTGGAAAAAAGGAGGGATATGCCCCAAGTGCAAGACCGACCTCTCACGCGACACCATCGCCACCAGAACCACAGCCTGGTGCCCTACCTGTCAGGCTGAGCCCACTTAGAAAGCCAAGTGATCCTCAATCAAAAATAGATATCCATGGACTCACATCTTCAAACTTCCAACTCTGTTATCAACAGCCAAAAACTCCGGTTGTCGCTTACCCACCTCCTCCCGTCCCGGAGTGGTCTACTTCGATAAAATCCAGGACACCAGCCTCTTCAACTCCTCCCTTTTCAAATCAGACAGCTCCCCAACCCTGTCCAAAAAGGTCGGACCAAAATACTCCCGCCGTAATCCCCTCAAACCATCGATAATGTTTTGAACTGACCCCTTCTCCAACGATAAGGGTTCAGCTTTTAAACTTCCCTTCGTTTTCTCCATCCACGCCAGTAAGTTCACCCGGGCTATGACTAGGGTCTTCGCAAATAAACGCAAGTGCCTCACTCCTTCCATCCTTCCTATTTGTCTGCATGCCCCCAGTGATTCATCTCGTAATTTCATAAGGAAAGAGCGACTGGTTAATAAACCCACCCGGAGCGCCTCCCCAATAAGCTTTAACTGTTCCACGCTTAGCTTCTTGTCATCTCCAATCACTGCGTTCCTTACTTTCCGGAAATACACTCCCCACAAAAACTGAGCAGGCAAACCTTGAACATTTTCCATTTTTAGTTCATCCTGCGCGCTTCCCCGTTTTTCAAAGATGAAATTTCTCTCAATCGAAGAATCCAACTCCCACGAACTCGAGTCCCTTCTCCATCTCGCTTCCGAGATGAAGGCTACCCGTGGCGCGCACCCCAACCAACCACTGGCGGGACAAACCTGGGCCCTTATTTTCACCAAAGCCTCTACCCGGACCCGCGTCTCATTTGAAGTCGGCATCCGCGAACTGGGCGGTAATGTCATGTTCCTCTCCAAGAACGATATCCAGCTCGGTCGGGGAGAACCCATCAAGGACACCGCCCGCGTTCTGGGGCGCATGGTTCACGGTGCCGTCATCCGAACCTTTGCCCAGCAAGATGTGGAAGACTTCTACTCCTACTCGGACATTCCCACCGTCAACGCCCTCACCGATGAAGAACATCCCTGCCAAATTTTGGCTGATCTTTTGACCATTCGCGAGAAGCTCGGCACCTGGGAAGGCAAGAAAATCGTCTTCATCGGCGATGGTGACAACAACATGTCCCGCTCCTGGATGTGGGCCGCCAAGTATCTCGGCTTTCAATTTGTTGTCGCTGCTCCCGAGTCCTGCCTTCCTCCCAAGGAATTCATGGACCGCCTTGATGCTTCCAACGTCACCCTGACCACCGATCCCGCGACGGCCGCCAGGGATGCCGACGTCATCAACACCGACGTCTGGCTTTCCATGGGGCAGGAAGGTCAGGATGAAAAAGAAGCGCTTTTTGGTGACTACCAGGTCAATTCCGAACTGCTCTCCCACTGCGCCGACAAACATATCGTTCTGCATTGCCTTCCTGCCTATCGCGGCAAGGAAATCACCGAAAAGATTCTGGAAACTCACGCCGATACTGTTTTCCAACAGGCTGAAAATCGTCTCCACGCCCAAAAAGCGGTCCTTGCCACTCTCGTCGAATGATCACGCAGGAAGTTGGCAGGGCGTGGAAATTTCTTCAGGAGAAAGGGGTCAAGGAAACTCTCTTCTCTCGCGAAGCTCCTTTCCTGATTCAGTTCGGAAAGTATGGCATGTGCGGAGTCATCTCGGTGGTGGTCCTTGCCCTCGTCATCTACCTCGGAGAGGCCTTGACTCCACAATATTTTTCGAACGATCTCCCCGATAAGACCATAGCATGGAATACCGCGGTCCTGCATTTCATCGCCTTCGTCCCCTCAAACTTTGTGGCCTACGGGCTCAACCGATGGCTCGTGTTCACCCCCGGAAGACATTCCGGCAGGAAGGAACTTAGCCTGTTCACCATTATCTCACTTCTGAGTTTTTCCATTGGAGAAATTCTTCCATTTTGGCTCATCAACAACTTGGACCTGCCACGTAACGTTGTTCACTTTTCCTTCATCATCTCATCAGCAATGATGAATTTCGTCTGCCGGAAATTCCTCGTCTTCGAAAAGTAGCCTGAGCTCAGGCAGGGTACCTGCTTTACTCGCCTTCCTCTTCACGCAGAAAGTCCGGCTTCTGATCAAGATACTTCTCCATCACCATCTCGGTAAAAGGGTCAAAGGGTTCATACCCATCCTCAAAATTTCGGTTCAGGATCACTGATTTCACCTCACCCTTGGCCCAAACATAGCTCAGCAGCGGATTCGTCCATCCCCAATGATCAATGTCATCATGATCAGCCGGATCGACAAACCCCCTCTCCTCCTTAAGAATCCCCTGAAACTCGCTCCTAAAAGCCATCCAGCTTTGCAGGTGCCTGACATGCAGAAGGGAAACGCCCACCACCACTGCAGAGACCGAAAGAGCCCACTTCCTGGTCAGCTTGAACTTCGAAAGGCTGAACAAGGAAGTGACCGCCATCAACAAGGGCAAAGCAGTCAAAGTGAGAGTCCGGGTCGAAAAGGAAATCCCACCCTTAATCCCGGGGAAAAGCAGGGAGAGTGCGCCAATCACCAGCGGCACAATCCACGCGGCCAGCAATGCCCTGGAGGAATTGAACATCACACCAACTATATTTAAGACTACAAAGGAAACTCCAATCCAAGGATAAGGATGAGAAAGGGACGCCAAAATCGCGCCCAGGAAATGCCCCCGGTTTTCAGGATCACGCGGGAAGAAAATCCACGTCACCGCAATCACGACCGAAGCCAAGGCCAGGGCAGCCAGAATTCCGCTCCCCCATCGCTCGCGAGGATGCTTCTCAACCCACGCCCGGAAAGAAAAAATAAGCGTGAAAATCGCTCCTGAAACCAGCGTCGTTTCATAAAGTTTGAGATGGGCCACCAGAAGCAAAGCGGTCAGCAATTGCTCCAAAATCGTGAGCCGCCTTCGGAGAATGCCAAAATAAAAAATAGGCCAGGCCAGCGAGAGCAAGGTCAGATGCTCGCCATAAATCAAACACCACGCCGAGAGATTCAAGCTCACCATCGAAATCAGAAAAAAGAAGATGAGGGCCGGTCGGTCGCGAGTTGCATAAAGAGAGATGGCAAAGGAAAGAACCCACGGAAACCAAATACCCAAACCAAAGAACATCTCCAGCGTTGCTTGGTCGGTCACCCCCGACCGGACCGCCATCACCAGGGGCCATTGGGTGAGATACTCAGCATGAGCCCTGGAAGGCGCAATATTGGTAAAGGTCGCGTTATCCAGGATAATCGTAAAATAGAATGAACCATCGCTAGCGAAATAAGTATCCGCCGCGAACCCGATCCAAAGCGCTCCCGAGATCACCGAAAACAAAGCAATAGCCAGAACCTGGATCATGCCGGGTGTTAGTGAGGTTGGCTGAGAACTCGAATTCATCACTGAGATTTCTCGAGCCCTACCTTCTCAGCCACCAGGAACTCAGGACGCCCCTTCACTTCGGTATAAATCCGATTGAGATACTCCCCGATCACACCCAGGAACAGCAACTGAACCCCACCCAAAAAGAGGATGGTCACAATCGTTGCTGCAAAACCGGGCACGATGGGTAGTCCCATCTCACGGAAGGGGGCCGGATAGAGTTTTTGCACGATGAACAACATCGCCCCCAAGGCGGAAAAAAACGAAACCAGGATGCCCACATACGATGCCAGCCGCAGCGGAACACCGCTGAAGGAAAAGAGTCCGTCACTCGCCAAACCGAGCAACTTTTTAAGCGTGTATTTCGGCTCCCCCGCGAAGCGCGCGCTTCGCTCATATTCCAAGCCGGTCTGCCGAAATCCCGACCATGCCCGCAAGCCACGAAGAAAGCGGTTCTTCTCGGGGAAAGCGACCAGAGTGTCGACCACCTTCCGGTCGAGCAGACTAAAATCGCCTGAATCAAGGGGAAAGTCTTCGATCTCGGTCATCGATTTCATCAGGCGATAAAAACAGAAATAAGCCGCGCGTTTGAGGATCCCTTCCTTGCGCTTTTTACGCACCGCATAAACCACCTCAAAGCCCTCGCGCCACTTCTCAATGAGATCGGAAATCAGCTCGGGGGGATCTTGAAGATCGGCATCGATGATCGCAACAACCTCACCGGCGACCGATTCCAACCCTGCCGAAACCGCCGCCTGGTGCCCGAAATTCCGGCTCAAAATGACGAGCTTCCACCGCGGGTTCCTTTCGTTCTGTTCCCGAAGCAGATCCACCGTCCGATCGCTTGAACCATCATCGACACAGACGACTTCATAGTTCTCGGGCCAATCTCCCGAGATTTTTTCGATCCGCTCAAAGAGGGTCGGCAGCGATTCCTCCTCATTGAAGCACGGGACGATCACGCTCAGTGATTTGGGACTCTCTTTCATAGGCAGGGGTGATCTCTAACACCCGATCGGCAGACAGGCAATCCCTCACGGTTCCTCGACAACCAGATTGAACTCGGAAAACAAGCGCCCGGGAGCATCCGGAAATTTTGCAAGCAACAAGTCCAGCCATTCAGCTGACTCCTCCAGCTCCTCACTCTTACCGTCCGGCCCGATGATCTCGTCCAGATGGATCTCTGCGGGCGGGCCATACGAGAAAGGATCTTCCCAAAGGAAGGTGGCCACCCAGCCGCCCCGATACCAGGCCATGCAAACTCCGGTCACTCCCGTGTTACAGGCAAAGGACATCTGCGTTCTCTCTTCCTCGGAAGCTTTAAGAAGCGAACGCCCGGGCACCCCGGGCACCTCGGGAAGCCCCAACAAATCGCGCAAGCTTGGAAAAAGATCCAAATGCGATGCCGAGGCCTGAGGCGGAGCATCCACTCCTTTTGGCCATTTGATCAACAATGGCACCTGGGTCTGGGCCGGCAGCAACGAAGAACTGTGAAACCAACTCCCGTTTTCGTAAAATTCCTCGCCATGATCGCCGGTCACAATGATCACACTTTCGTCATATCGCCCCAGCCTCTTGAGCTCCATCACGAACATCTCGACCTGAAAATCAATCCACGCAACCGAGTTGTGGTAACGCCTTTTAATCGACGCAATATCCTCTTCGTTTGGAAATCCCGGCACCCCCGCATCGTCATGATAGTCGGTGTAGGGCGGCTCAAAATCCCCATGCCAGCGATATCCGTAATGAGTTGAATCGAGGGCAATAAAGTGGAAGTTGCCACTCGACGGAGCGCTAAGAAGCGATTCGGTCACGGACTCAAACGATTCTTTTTCGCGTTGCGGGATCTGCTCGTAGTAGTCCTGCCAATGAGTCTCCCCGGTCGGAGAGTGTGAATAGACCTGGAAGAACTCCTGGTTTGTTCCAAAACTGGTCGCTCCCATGTTTCGGTATGAAAGATCGCACACCGTCCGGACATTCATACGATACCCGGCCCTCTTGAGCGACTCAAACCAAATGGGAGTGGCAAGCTGGTTCTCGCTCACCGAAGCCGCCTTGTCCCCGGCCCAAAAGACCGGTAAAACACCGTGAAAAAGTCCATACCAAGATAAAGCCGTGGAATTCGAAGAAGCCCAGGTCGTTCCGAGCTTCTGACATTCGAAATCGCGAAAGTGTGTCAGAAACGGGGCATGCTCCGGCGCAATGGCATCCTGCCGAGTGCTCTCCACCATAATGATAAAAATGTCCGGACGCTTCTGCTCGCCATCAAACTCTTCCACCCGATTCTCCTCACCCAGGATCGCCTTCGCCACGAATT
>Ga0213866_10000269_pt1 | contig 43073 bp, 57 predicted proteins | sample PICome_11_FD_160079 | JGI IMG/M metagenome (GOLD analysis project Ga0213866, IMG submission 160079) | Coastal seawater microbial communities near Pivers Island, North Carolina, United States - PICO284 | ecosystem: Environmental > Aquatic > Marine > Coastal | place: USA: North Carolina...
AATATAGATTATGTGTTTATTTTACGAGAACCATATATAGCAAATAGAAAGCGAATATGGGAGAATTATGCGGGAATGTTTCCTACATTTGAATCATTTTGTCAGGTAATGGATCAATGTACAGAGAATTTTGAATGTTTGGTAATAAATAACAATGCGAAATCAAATAAATTAAATGACCAAATTTTTTGGTATAAAGCTCAGAATCATAGTAATTTCAAATTGGGTTCAAAAGAATTTTGGGATTTATCGAAAGACATTAATAGTGATGAAGAAGATGAATTATATGATCCTAATAGCGTTCAGAAAAAAGGAGCAGGTCCAAAAATAAGTGTTAGAAAAAATAAATGGTAAAATGTATTATCTTTTTAAATAGTTAACCCATTTTTGATATTCTTCGTCTTTTTTTCTTTTCTTTTCTAATTCTCTCTTTTTTACTATTTCTTGGTCTCGTTTAAATTGGTCAAGTATTCTTTTAACACAATGTTCATAACGAATGTGTTTTGGTCTTTGTAATTGTTCTTTTTTATATTCTTCAATTTCTTGGAAATGTAAATTAACCATTTCATGATGAAATTTGGAATCTATATTTGTTAAATCTAAATCCATTATACCTTTATAGCCAGGAATTATCAGTTCTTTCATTTAAAATACTGATAATTTATTTTTACCCGACTAAATTAATATTCTATTTTTTTTCTACATAATGGACAACATTGATTGCCTATTGTTAAATTTGATAAATATCTATTTTTTTTAATTATATATTCTGAACATATTTTAAACAATTCATTTTCATAATTAATGACTTCCATATTATTCATCCATTCAGGTCTTTCGTAAAGTAAATTATTTCTTAATTCTATTAATACATCATATGTTCTTTCGTCTTCTTCATAAGAATAATTTATTTTTTCTCTTACACCTTTGAACATTTAAAACGCCGACTTTTCTTTAAGAAATTTATTTATAATATAAGTAATATTATTTCTATATTTATCATAAAATTTAGGAGTATGATGCTCACAATTGTCCGATAAAGATAAATCATAATTCATATTTAAATTTGTAATATCTTTATAATTTTCAAATGTATTATTTATATCTATATTAATTATTTCAAACGTGGTGGGGTTCCTATACATTATATATTTTTACAAGCTATGTGTAATACAAAAATACTCTTTAAATATATTTATGAAACAGACTTTTTGGGTATATATGTATATAATTTAATCAAACTTCAATCCTTCAACCCATTTTTGAAAATCCAAATTATTATAATAGTTTTTTAATTGGCATTTTAGTAAATCATATTTACTATCTAAGAAGGTTTTATTTAATAATTTAAATTCATTAATACTATTTAAAAATAAAATTGGTATATCCTTAAAATATTCTTCATTATGAAAATTTTCCTTAACTACAATAGGTATTGCTCCAGCATAAATCGTATCATAAAATCGAAATGTATCTAAAGCATTCCCTCTTGGACAAATTACAAACTTAGAATTGCCCAATCTTTTAAAAAAAGTGTCTCTACTTATTGAATACTTTAAAAAAGTACCCATATTTTCAATTAAAATATCTTTATTATTTTTGACCATTGCAAGAATGCTTTTTCGGTCATTGTGAGTATTTAATGAAAAGTTACAATAACATAAAATATTTCGATTTTTATTTTGAATATTTGCTTTTGAAAAAGATTGAATAGAACGAAAGTCAGAACCCATTGGTAAAAATTTAATAATAGGATGATTATAATTTATATTATTAGCATAAATATGTTTGATATTTTTTGGAATATCAATATCTTTATCAATCATACAATCGCCTTTTCCTAAAATAATAATATAGTTAAATTGTTTTTCTTTGATTCTTTCTAGATATATTTTTATAAAATCTGGTTCATCTATACTACGATTATGATCTCCAATAAATAGAATACAATTTTTATTTGGAATTTCACTATCTTTATTTAATGTAATTATGTTATTATTATCAAAAAAATGTTTATTATTTATTAATAAGAAACGATTCATTATAATATAATATATATACATCAAAATAAATTTGTAGAGTTTAAATTATTCAATTTTTTTATAATAAATATTATATAAAAACGGCGTTTTAAATGTCCAAAGATTTAAAATACTGATAATTTATTTTTCAAATCCACAATTTTTACATACCCACCAAGTTTCTGGGTACGGACCATCATCTCTTTCTCTTTCAAATTCATGTTTCCCATGTTTTTTAACACAATCTCTCTTTATGGCTTCATTTATTTCTATTATATCTTGTTCATAATTATTTATTTCTCTTTGTAATTCCATTATTTTTTCCCTAATTTCCTTTTTTGCGAATTCTTGTTTTTCAGATCCTCTAATCATTTATATAATATATAAAATTACATTTAAATATTATATTATTATTATTTACTCTTCTTTTTGCTCTCCTAAATTAAATGTTACTGTATTCTCAGTTAATTGACTCAACCCTTTATCTGTATTTTCATCAGTCACAATGTTTTCACCTTCAAATAACTCCTTTCTTACATCTTCTAATGTTGTACCTTCTCCCATTGATGCCTCCTGTGTATTCATATTTGTAACCGACACTAATTCTCCTTCTTTAGTAATTGTTTGTGTTAACTTATTTCCACTTTCCTCTGCTTTCTTTTTATTTTCCTCAATTGCCTTCTGTTTTGCTTCTTTTACTCTCTTGTCAAATTCATCTTTTGCCTTTTCCTCATTCTTTTTCTTTTCACTCATCAACTCATTTAAGGTCTCTTCCATATATTCAACTCTTCCTGTTTTATAAGCCTCCGGATGGAAAGGAACCCACATACCAACAGGACCTACATAAACATCATGATTAGGATCAACTTGACGAAGCATCTTACATCTTAATTCTGCTTCTTGTTGAGTTGGGAAAACACCTCTTATTTTTATTCCACGAATTGATGTCTGAAACTTAAACTCTTCATCAAATTTCTTTTGTAAATCCTCTTCATTTTCATCAAGAAAATTCTTATATTCATCTTCCATAGTTGTTGCGACTAAATTATCTTTTTCATCTTTAGAAAATTCTTTGAAATCTTCAGTTATTTTTTCAAAATCCACATGATACTTATATGAAATAAAATTTAAAAATTGTAGAAATTTTTCCATTGATTTAGAAAAATCCCATTTCTTAATAAATTCTTCAAAAAAATACATTTCTTTTTGTTTTAGGATTTGCTCAGGTGAGATAAAAGACATACAAGCAAATTTTTGTCCTGCTATTGCTTTATCTTCATCTAATAAATCAACATATTTAGGGTTTTCTGTTCCATCTGTATTTTTTTGTAGTGTTACACCCTCTGGTGGCTCATTTGGATTGACAGGTTTAGAAAAACTCATTATAAATATCTATAATATTAATATTTAAGTGTTTTTACGAACTTTATTTAAATTATATTTTTTTCTTTTTTATTTATATAACTATGACAGGTGGAATGTTAGATTTAGGTGAACTCGTCAAGAGAGCTATCAAATATCTCGTAGAAGGCCTTATGGTTGCTATTGCTGCCTATGCCATCCCAAAGAAAGCACTTAACTTAGATGAAGTTGCTCTTATTGCTTTAACTGCTGCAGCAACATTTAGTATTTTAGATACTTATGTTCCTTCTCTTGCTGTTGGAGCTCGTTCTGGTGCCGGATTCGGTATTGGAGCAAATCTTGTAAAATTCCCTGGTGGATTTTAAATTAACAAATAAATAATATTTTCATTTTTTATATGAATATATTATTTTATGTATTTATTATTTATTTAATACTTATTATCATCTCGCCTATTCGATATATTTATGTTTTACCTACATTATGTATTTATCCTAATAGTGAAAAAGAAGTATTAGAAATAGAAAAAGAAATTAAATTAAGAAACCAACATGATATCGATTTTTTTCATTTAACAGATAAAAGTGTTAGTCCTGCTTTTACTTCTATTGTTCCATTATCTATTAAGGAAATAGATGATACGATTACACAATTTCATGTTGTTTTTATTATTTCCCTTTTTAAATATTTAATTAATAGACCTAGACCAAAACAAATAAAAACTAATTTGGATGTGCTCAATTCTATTTCTGCTAATACCCCTGCTTATCCTGCTGGTCATGCATTTCAAGCTTATTATTTGGCAAAACATTTAGGTAAAACTTATCCTGAGTTACAATCCCAACTTGACGCTATTGCTGAAAGATGTAATTCTGTGCGAATTAAAGCAGGTCTCCATTATCCTAGCGATGGCGAATTTTCTAAAAAACTAGTTAATATGTTTTATTAATATTTATACACTACATCAATGTAGTGAATGACAAAAAAAATAATTATATTTAGCAATAATATAATGATTTGGTTATTATTTTTATATTTACCGATGATTTTCTCTCAACCAACTAAAATATTAAAGTTCAATACAACAAATAATATTTTATTGAAAGGAGAGATAAATGAAGAATCAAGTAGTAAATTTATTCATGACTTAAATTTATTACCACGAAAGAATAATACTATAGTATATTTAAATACACCTGGAGGGTCAGTAACTCATGGTATGAAAATTGTTTCTGAAATACAAAAATATAATCTCAGTTGTGTTGCTGAAAGTGCATATAGTATGGGATTTATCATATTACAATCTTGTAAAGAGAGATATATATTACCACATGGTAAATTAATGCAACATCAAATGGCGTTAGGTATAGCTGATCAAAAATCTAGAATAGAAAGTTATTTGTCCTTTATAAATCAGATGGAAGATGAAATAGTTACAATGCAAGCAAATAGAATCAATATAACTGAAAATGACTTTAAAAATAAAATTAATAATGATTGGTGGTTATATGGAAATAATGCAATAGAAGAAAATTGTGCGGACGAAATAGTAAATATTGAATGCACAGAAACATTAACGAAGAAAACAGAAATTATAGAAAAAGGTGGATATAAATATACTTATTCAAAATGCCCATTGATTTCAAATCATATCAAAAGAGAGAAATCCAAAAATAATGAGGATGTTTTCTTTTTCCCTCTATTTTAAAAAAATATTATTTATTTGTATTTAAATATAACTTTGTAATTAATTACAATGACATGTTACAGTTTAGAATATATTTGGATAGATGCCAATAATAATTTGAGAAGTAAAACAAGAATATTTTATTTTTATCCAGAGGATAATGAATTGTATCTAGATGATTTGCCATTATGGAATTTTGATGGCAGTTCAACAAATCAAGCTACAGGTGATAATTCTGATGTAATATTAAAACCTATAAATATATTTAATGATCCATTCAGAAAATTTACAAATATTACTAGCAAATTAGTATTATGTGAAACCTATGATGCAAACAATAATCCATTGCCTTCTAATAATCGTTACTTAGCCAAACAAATTTTTGACCAACATGAAAAAGAACAACCGTGGTTTGGTTTAGAACAAGAATACTTTATAATAGACGCATTTACTAAATTACCAATATTTTATAATGAATCGAACACTCAAGGACAGTATTATTGTGGAGTGGGAGAATGCAATGAATTGGAAAGAAAATTAGTAGAAAAACATTTAGAATACTGTTTATATGCTGGAATTAGAATATCGGGAATTAATGCTGAAGTAGCACCAGGTCAATGGGAATTTCAAGTTGGGCCATGCACAGGAATATCAGCGGGGGATCATTTATGGGTAGCAAGATATATTTTAAATAGACTATGTGAAGAAGAACACAATCTAGCAATTAGTTTAGAACCCAAACCATTAAAAGGAAATTGGAATGGTTCTGGGTGTCATACAAATTTTAGCACAGTATTTATGAGAGAGGGTAGTGGTAGTAAAACTGGATTAGAGTATATTGATGAAGCAATTGAAAAATTAAGAGAAAAGCATATGGAACATATGAAAGTTTATGGAGAAGGAAATGAAGAACGAATGTCAGGTAAATTTGAAACAGCTGATTATAATACATTTACAGATGGTATAGCAGATAGAGGAGCATCCATTAGAAGAGGATTACAAACTGTTAAAAATAAAAAGGGTTATTTTGAAGATAGAAGACCAAGTTCAAATTGTGACCCCTATTTAGTAACATCAAAAATTATGGAAACTATTAGTAACAAATAATTTTTTCAATATAAATATATATATGGAAAATACCGTAGAAAAAGCCGATAATATTATGAATGGAGTATTATTATTAATATTAGCTATATCTGGTAATTTTATTGCCGAAACATTAGGATGTAAGACACAAAAATTATTAACTGAAAATATGTTAGCCAAGCATGTTGTCATTTTATTTATTATTTATTTTTCATTAGGATTTGCTAGTGAAAGTAATCCAAATCCAATGATTTTATTAAGAAACTCAGTATCAATATGGGTATTATTTTTATTATTTACTAAAATGTCTTTGAATTTTAATATATTTGTATTTGGTTTAGTTGTGTTATACCATTTTATTAATACTTATATAAATTATTATTCAAGTTTGGATAAGAAAAAATATAAAAAGGAAATAGATAATTATAATAAAATATTATATTATTTAAAATATTTAATAATTGGATTATTAATAGTGGGATTTGTTTTATATTTTAACAAACAAAGGAATGAATATAGTAAAAACTGGTCTACATTTAAATTTATTTTTGGAGTTAATAAATGTAAATCATTACAATAATTAGATTGTAGTGACTACTAAATAAACAATTATGGCTTGAATTAAAATAGTCAACATACCTAAAAATAAATAAGAAGCTTTTAAGACCTTAAGTTCCTGTGTTTGACTATCAGAACATTCATTCATTTTTATACATTTTTTTATAGTATAGTTCATTCTTTTTGTATATGGTATTAAAGCGTATACCATATATGAAGTAGATATTAATATCAACCCAATAGATACAATTTTAGCCAAATATGGTTTTACTTTTAAAGATTTTACACGCGACATATGGTAAAATAATAAACTAGTAGTTAGTAATACAGCAGATACACTTAACCATCCATCTAATAATGATTCAGGAAAATAAACATCATCAGAGTAAGCTAAATCAATTTTGCTTGTCATTATATTAAATTTATATTAAAATTGAAATATGAATGAAATAAATATTAAGTAATAAATGAAAAATGAATTCACCTTTGAGTATTATTGAACATAAACTTCCTATTGAGATTATAAATATTATACAAACTTATCTGATAAATGAAATAGCTTTAGAAGCAGTATACTATCATATTGATTATTTGTATGAAGCTCAAGATGATTATGAAGAAGCTTTGGTAAACGATAATGAATGTAAATGTTATAGATATTTTAATCCTAGAGCTAATAGATGGAAAACGAAAGAGTGTAATTTTTGTTGGATCATGGATTACACAACCGAATTCCATTTACCAGGTTATAAAACTTGTATATGGAATAATAGTCAATTATCCAAAATTTTAACAACATGGAGAGAAATAGAAAAAAAATATGATGAACAAGAAGATTAAAAAAAATACTTTAGTTAAATTTTAAAAACTTGCTTATTACTGTCTTTTGTTAAATTTTAATAATTTGCTTATTACTGTTAAAAGGAGGTCTAGTGCGTGAAAATATTACCATATCCCGTCTAATTTCACTAGACCCTTCCCCCTCACATTCCACGCAACAAAACCTAAAATTATGAAACATTATACTTGTTTTTAGAAAATTATCATAACAATTTGTTTCACAATCATATCTATCACATTTATAACGATAATCATGTTTATCTTTAAATTCTTCAAATACTTCTTTCATATATTCTCTATGTTGAGGATCATATGAAAATATTTCATCAATAAGCACCTTTGGAAGGATATCGAAAAGAGGATGTAAGAGAGCCATTTTGATTAGTTATCATATACATTTTTGATAAATTAAAACGATGTTATAAAAAAAACTTCAATTTTTTTAAATTTTACATTTTTTTCAAATTTTTTAAGCTCTTCTGCGCATAGCTTTTCTATAATCATAACGAATACTCCATTCACCTTCTCCAGCACAATTTTCACAACAAAAGTGATATAAATGATTCAATATAATGACTGATTGAGTGTCATCGCTATTTCTTGTTATAATTTGGCCACAATATTCATTGTCACATTCTTGTTCAATTAATTCATCAAATACAGGACACATATTCCATTTATGATGAGCAAACAAAAGATCATTCATAACATCTTTCATATATTCCCTATGTTGGGGATCATATGAAAATATTTCGTTAACAAGTACCTGTGGTAAGATTTTAGTAAGAGGATGTAAAGCCATAATGATTAAATATCAAATAAGAAAGATTAATAAGAGAGAAATAAATAGAAAAATAAACTTCAATTTTTTTAAATAGTAGGTATGAATTCCCAATTGAGTTCTTCACAGATTTTTTTCCAGATTTCATCTTGTTCTATTCTTTTTTCTCTATCCTTTAACATAGGAAAATAAGGAAGAAATTGATTTTGTTCTAACAATTCACATAATTTATAAACAGTATAATAATAGTTTAAAAAGTTAACTCGGTCATCAGGACAAAATTTAGCATAAGGAGCTTGAATTTCCATAAAAAGATTACATAATGATTCTTCAAGTTCGGGAGTCATGACAGGAGGTTTAATACCTAATTTGTCTTTAATAAATGGTATATGTTCATAATATTTATTATAACCAAGTTTTTTCAAAATTTCCTTTGCCTTTTTATTTGTCAAACCTCTTACGTCAATTCTTTCCTTTTTAATTTGATTTTTAATATTTTCTAATACATCCTCAGGAATTTGTGTAGTTTCTTTTGCTTGAAATTGTGCCAATATTTCTCTGAAATGATTGATTCTTTTATAAGCATAAAAACATGCTTCTTTGGGAGGTTCTTTATAGGAAGGTTTTTCATTTTCAACAAGATAAGGAATGTGTTTATAACAATTATTACAAACCATAATACCCTCATGATCAATTGGAATTAACTCACCTCTTTTACAAAATTGACAGATATCAGTTTCAAAAACGAATTTATTAATATCAATAAAAGACTCATCTAAATTAGAGAGATATTTTTGAATATTATCTTTATTTTCATTAGTTTGATTACTTTCTTCATCAGATTTAATTTTAAAAAAAGAATTTAATAATTTAGTTTTGTTGTTGTCCATAGAAACAGATTTTTTGGTTTCAAAATAATCAAATATATATTTATTATTATTCAAATAATATTTTTTTTTATTTATCTTTAATTCTTTAATCTGAGAAGAAATTTCCAATAATTTATCTTTAATTTCTAATTGTTGTTCAATCGGTAAATTAGTTTCAAGTAATTTAGTAAAATATCTTTTTTTAGCCCTAAGTTCTGGTATAATATCCTTTTTTTCCTTTTCAAATTCCTTCTCAATTTCTTTATGTTTACTATCAAGAGTAGTTATACTTTTTTCATCTAAGATAATTTTTTTATTAGTCTTATGTTTAAAAGATGGCATTTAATATAGTTAATTTATTTTATTATATTTAATATAAAATTTAATTAAAAAGTATTTCAAGTTAATTTTTTCATAATGTTTTCTCTATAATTAACAAATGATTATTAATATGGAAAGTTTTGATTTTGAAAAAATGAACTCTAACACTGTATCTATGATGAATTATTTAAATGATTATTTAGAAAACGAATGGAAAATTAAAAAAAAACAAAATTGCTACATTATTTCTAATCATTGCTCAAAAATATATACTTTAGATAGTTTACAAGTTAATGGAACAGCTATTTCAGATAGTAAACAGAAATATATATTAGCATTTATTTATAATGGATTAAATAATGGATGGACAATTAAAAAACAAAATTCTAAATATATTTTTTCTAAAAATCATGAAGGTAAAAAAGAAATATTTTCAGATTCATATATTAATACATTCTTGAAGGACAATTTTAATTTCAATTTAATTAAATAATTTAATGTAGATAAAAGTAATTTTGTCGGAAAAAAAAAATCTTTAGCAATATTATAACCATGGGAGGTGGATTAATGCAACTCGTAGCTTACGGTGCCCAAGATGTATATCTTACTGGCAACCCTCAAATTACTTTCTGGAAAGTCTCTTACAGAAGACATACTAACTTCGCAATGGAGTCTATTGAGCAAACTTTCAACGGACAAGCTGATTTCGGACGCAGAGTAACCTGCACCATCAGCAGAAACGGTGATCTTGCCTACAGAACCTATCTTCAAGTAACTCTTCCTGAGATCAACCAACAAATGGCTAACACCGGATCTGGTAGTGACGGTGTTTATGCTCGTTGGTTAGATTTCCCTGGAGAGCAACTTATCTCTCAAGTTGAGGTTGAGATTGGTGGACAAAGAATTGACCGTCAATATGGTGACTGGATGCACATCTGGAACCAACTTACCCTTACTTCCGAACAACAACGCGGATACTACAAGATGGTTGGTAACACCACTCAATTAACTTACATCACTGATCCTTCTTTCAATGATGTTGATGGTCCTTGTGAGTCCAACGCTCCTCGTCAAGTATGCGCTCCTCGTAACGCTCTTCCTGAGACCACTCTTTATGTTCCATTCCAATTCTGGTACTGCCGCAACCCTGGACTTGCTCTTCCTCTTATTGCTCTTCAATACCACGAAGTCAAGATTAACCTTGACATCAGACCTATTGATGAGTGCTTATGGGCTGTCAAGACCCTTAACTCTGCTAACTGTGGAGGAACTAGTAGTTCCGCTAAGGTAACCACTGCTTACAACCAATCTCTTGTTGCTGCTTCTCTATATGTCGACTATGTCTTCCTTGACACCGATGAGAGACGCAGAATGGCCCAAAACCCTCACGAGTATTTGATTGAGCAACTTCAATTCACTGGTGATGAATCTGTTGGATCTTCTTCTAACAAGATCAAGCTTAACTTCAACCACCCTGTCAAGGAACTTATCTGGGTTGTCCAACCTGATGAGAATGTTGACTACTGTGCTTCTCTTGAATGCGGCCAAACTCTTTACAAGACCCTTGGTGCCCAACCATTCAACTACACTGATGCCATCGATGCTCTTCCTAACGCCATTCACTCTTTCGGAGGTGCTGATGCTATTGCTGAGACTACTGGTTCCTTCATCGACTCCAACGGTCTTTTCAATGATGCTGGTGCTGTTGATGTAACCAGTCAAAACTGGTGGCACACAAACCCTGCTGCTCCAGGAAACACTCTCAACAACTACGATGCTCCTAACCTTGGAGGTCCTACTATTGTTGGCTCTGGAGTATCTGATGCAGGAACTTTCGTCCTTGCTGAGACTGCCCTTGATATGCACTGTTGGGGTGAGAACCCTGTTGTAACTGCCAAGTTACAACTTAACGGACAAGACAGATTCTCTGAGCGTGAGGGAACCTACTTCGACCTTGTTCAACCTTACCAACACCACACCAGAAACCCTGATACCGGAATCAATGTTTACTCTTTCGCTCTTCGCCCTGAGGAACACCAACCTTCCGGATCTTGCAACTTCTCCAGAATTGACAACGCTACCCTTCAACTTGTTCTTTCCAACGCCACTGTTGAGGGAACCAAGACTGCCAAGGTTCGTGTCTATGCTACCAACTACAATGTCCTTCGTGTCATGAGTGGTATGGGAGGCCTCGCGTATTCAAATTAAATTTTCTGGTTATATATTTTCATATACAGTATTTATTATATTAACTCAATATTAATGTAAAATAATAATTTTACTCAATAATTATTATTTTATTCATTTAGATTTCTTATGTAAATAGGTGTAATATATTATTTTTGAAAATAAAATAATTAACATACCCAAAAATGTAATTCCTCTCCAAGGAGAGTTTATTTTATCGTTTTCTTCGTATTTTTTTCCATTCAATTTATAATCCCAACTTAATTCCCCCAACATACAAATTCCATTATTTAATTGCCAACCTATTAAAATTACTATTATAAAAAACATAAAAAAAGAAAGAATAGGAGGATTTTTACAAAATAATATTGGCACCCAAATAAACAATACAATAAAATAATGAACAATCATTAAATTTTGTGAATTAAAATTTACAAAACAATAATAAAATATTAATAAACCAGATAAAATAGTAATATAATTTATTGATTTATCTAGTAAATTAAATGTCTTATAATAATATTTATTCATAATTAATAAATATAAACCGATTATTAGTAATGTATTACAAATTAAAGGGGTAGTTTCTTTTATATATGACTTTTCAGGGCTAATAATATTGATTAATTGTAAATCCATTTAAAATATGTAAATATATTATTTCATACTATAAAATAATTTTAATGGATAAGCTATGATAAGAATATAAATCATAAATGCTGATCGGCTTCTTGTATTTTTTATTTCATATCCCATTATTTCAATATCCCAGCTTAATTTATCAAATACACATACATTATTATTTAATTTCCATCCTAATATTACACAAACAATTACTAATAGATAATATGATAATAAACTAATATTATTAGAAAATAAAACAATATATAACATAATAACAAATAAGTAATGCGTATACATTAATATATTAGGAGACCATTTTACAAAACAACTATACAAAGTTAATAATTGAGAAATAACTGTAATATAAAATAAACCTTTGTCAAATGAACTAAATGTGTTTTTAAATTTAATAAATAATATTATCAATACTACAAAAAAAAATGATAATAATGGACATATGACATTTTTAAATTTAGATATGTAACTCTCTCTAGGTTTTTTTGATTTTATTTTAAACATTATATAATTAAACTCTATTTTTTTAATTAAAAATTTTTATAATTTAGTGAATTTATTTTTAGAGGATATATTATAAATAATATTGCTAATAATATTCTTTCGGACCATTGATTTTTATTAATATCCCATTTAATCCCGTTTATTTCTAGATCCCAACTTATTGTATCAAACATACAATTTCCATTATTCAATATCCATCCTAATAATATTATGATAGCTAAATTTATATAATAGATTATTAACCATTTATTACTAGAAAATAAAATTAAAAATAACATTACAACAAAACCATAGTGATCAAATAGTAATGTATTTGGACACCAATAAAATATACAACTATACCATCCTAAAATTACATTTAATACTGAAATTGTATATAGAATTATATCCAAATTATTAAAATTTTTAAATTCAAATAACAGTAACAATAGTAATATAGATACAAATATAAAAATGTTAAATATCAAATTTTTATTATTTTCTATATGTTCTTTTCTAGGATAAGTTATATTATTTATTTTAAACATTTATATATTATCTCTAAATAATATATAATGAAAGGACGAAACTTAGATTACGGGCATATGTATGAAGGTCAAATGGTTAGAACCGAATTAGATAATATCGAAAGAAATGCAAAGCAACTACATGACATGTTACATGATGGAGATGATTTACCAGAATGGGTAAATAAAAAAGTATTTTTAGCAAATAGTTATTTAAAATCCGCAAAAAATTATTTACACAATAAAATAGTCCATCGTGGACACTCTACCCAAAAAAAAAAAAATAAAAAAATAAAAAAAATTAGAAGAAGAAAAAATTAAAATTTATAATTAAAAAATTCGATATCTTCACTATAATATTTTCTTACTAATTCTTTAGAATCTTTGTTATAATATTTACTATAATGATCATGATTTGTTGGGTGAATTTTCTCGTCTATTATATTTTTTAATTTAATTTTTTCTTTTAAAAAATCATTCAATTCATTTTTTAAATTCTCAAATTGTAATATTTTATTTACTCTTATTAGATTTCCATTTTTATTCTTTATCCAGTTTAATTGATTACAAAAACAATATGTAAATACATTTACATCACTATGTAACCTATTTCTATCAAATTTGGAAGAATAAATATATTCAATCCAATTATTAAAATTATCATCTATTTCTTCATTTCCAGAAAAAAATTCTGGATGATAATTTTTATATTTATAATAAAAATACATCGATACCATTCTATCCCATGGATTTCTAACGACTGTAAATATATATAAATTAGAATAATTTGTTTCATTAACAAAAGTCAGCATTTTTTCTAATGTTCTATGATAACCATTTATTTTAACATTTCCGTTATTTTCTAAATTCTTAGTTATTATACCTCCACCTGATTTATTAATATGAACAAATAAATATTTATCATTTAATAATGACATTAATTAAATATCAAATATTTATTTTTATATATTTATAAACATAATTAGTTATTATTGTTATAACTATCCATATAAAATAATTTATATCCCACATTTCTATACTCCACATTTTTATTTCTTTTAATGGAAATAACATTACATATATAGCTCCCATTGGAGTAAAATGATCCTCCCTCCACCAAATATTTCCCATTTGAGGAGAAAACTGTATATATAATAAATACAATATTGTTGTTAAAATTATTATAAATATTAATATCATATATATATAATAATAATAAATGTGCGTTATATTATATACTACTATTAATGGTAAAAAAATCCTTGCCAAAAATAGAGATAGAATTTATCATCCTAATATTGAAATAATTCATGAAATAATAGATGGTATTGAAGTAATTTATTTAATGGATAAAAAAACAGGTTGGATAGAAGGAATGAATGAAAATGGTTTGGCACTATTAAATGCTACATTAAATATGAAAGATAGTGATAGTAGATCTTTCATAAATACACGAAAAAATGTATTAAAGAAGAAAAAGAATAAAATATTTAACGCTTTAAAAAATAATACTAAAAAAAATATTTTTTATAATTTGATTAATAAATCTCAAGACACAAATTCGGTTTTAGAAGGTAATACATTAGTTCATTGTAATAATGATATTTACCATATTGAAAATAATATAGATAATCAATTTAATATAAGAAATATTAAAAAATCACTTGTTTTAACAAATCATAGTAATTATTTACCAAATTTAGGATATACAAAAGGAAAAAAAGGCCTTTCTTCCTATTTAAGACAAAAACTAGTAGAAATGAAACTAAAAAAAAAACATAGTCAAGCAAATAATAATAATGAAATATACGATTATTTAATAAATAATGTTTTAAACATATATTCTCCTAACATTGATCCTAGACTCCAACCATATAGAGACGAAAAACTAGTCAAAAATTCATTTCCAAATTTAGAAAAAGATGCTGTAATTATATACACCACAGGTCAAATTCTATGTAATGTTACAGACAAAGAATTTGTCTATTATTATGATAAAAATAATAGTGCGAAAGTTAAATATATTAATAAATTACCTACTTCATATGTTCCAAAAATAAGAGTGATAATAAAAGAAACTGAAAAAAATATGGAGCCTCAACATATTATACCAGAGAGAAAATTAAAACAAATATATGATAAATTTAATTTTAAGAGTAATTTTAAAACTCATAAAAAATATAAACATTCTCATTCTAAGTTAACAAAAAAAAATAAAAAATAACATTTTCTTTTTATTATATATAATGGATAACAAAAATCTATTTTTTGGTTTGGGTTCCGTTCTAATAATTATTGTTTTATTAAATATTTTAGGTGTTTTAGGACAACCCTCAAAAGAAGTAGTCGTCCATAAATCTAGTGGATATTTACCTCCTGCTTATTATGGTCCTGCTACTAGAAAAACTGTAGTTTATGCTCCTGATTACTATGTAAGACCTAACCCTTATAAACGAAGATATTATAATTAAAAATAGTTTAAATATATATTCTTAATAAAAATTATAGCATGCAGATTTTTATTAAGACGCTAACAGGAAAGACTATTACGCTTGAGGTAGAGCCTGGTGACAGCATTGATAATGTAAAGCAAAAAATTCAAGAAAAAGAGGGTAAACTTTAACTGCCCTGAAAAGTAACTCACCGTTAATATTTGGGCTCTATTAACGGATAAATGATTAGAATCCCAAATGATTTAAAGATGTCTTGATGATACAGTATAAGTTTAATGGACCAACAAAAACTAATAATTTGGTTTGCTGGATTTTATGAAGGTGAGGGATCAATAAGTAATGACATAAACAACAGAAATAGATTAAGATTATGTATATCTCAAAATGATAAAACCCCTTTAGAATTAGGCAAAAAAATATGGGGAGGACAAATTAGACAAAGAGTCAGAATAACTGCAAAAAATAAAACATGTTTAGGAAATGAATGGGTTTTAAATCATAATTCTAGTTTAAAATTTATTAATGATATTAAAGATTATATGATTATTCCTTATAAAATTCAACAAATTGAAACGGCATTAGAAAATATGAATAAAAAATGGGACCAAAGATTTAAATGTTCGTTCTGTGAATGTGATTTTTCAGATCCTAGTGGCAGAAGACGCCATGAAAAAATAAACCATATAAATAAAGGAATACTCCATAAATGTAATATTTGTAAAAAAGAATATAAATCTAGAGATTCATTATCAAGACACATTAAAATAAATCATAATTCAGTTGCTAGTATTTGTGAAAACAAATGCGACACACCTTATAATGACGGGAACTCCCTTAGAGCTTAAACCACGACTTATATGTTGGAAACTCATATAATAGGCAGGGTAATGACCTCGCTCATCGTAATAGCGTTTAAGATTGGGTAATCCGCGGCGACAGCACCTAAGTCCGTTATGGTAGGACATGGTGTAGCCTCAACGACCGCACGGGTGTGGGCTTGAGAAGATACCAACTTCAATGATAGCTTAAGATACAGTCTAGTCCTTTTGGGAAACCTAAGGTGGAGGACGATCCCTCCTGATCAACAACGATTAATTTTTGCTGGAAAACAGCTAGAAGATGGAAGGACATTAGCAGACTATAATGTCCAAAAGGAAAGCACACTGCACTTGGTGCTTCGCCTTCGTGGTGGAGAATTCTCCACTCACTAAAAATAAAAATATGAATTATCTTATTAGTGCCTTTTTTTCAGTTAAAATAATAAAAATACATTTTCATTTATTACATCAAAATGTATTTAACCAAATAGAGCATCTATTAATCTTTTAGGAATAGACTCATGTTCCTGCTCCTTTTTGGAAAATCCAGGAAAAGGATTCACTTCTATTACCTTTCCACCATCGTGATATGGAATACTTAAGTCAGGCCCCATATAATCTATTCCTGAAAAATTCAATCCCAATATTTTATTCAATTGATAAAACATATTCATATTTACAGGATGAATATCATATTCCTCTATATATACTTGTTTCCCACCATTAGCTACACTTACCACATTTGTTATTTCTAATCTTTTTCCTTTTTCTAATATATCTGTTAATTCATATCCTTGTTGATTTATTAATTCTTCATTGACAAACTTAATTGGCTTTACATCATGTAAAGTATGATAATTACTTATTAATTGTTGTATGGTAGATTGACCATTTCCCGTTAATACAGGTTTTTGATCTTCATCGGCATATACAAATTTATCATTTAAAATCATAATTCTAAATTTTTTACCCTGAGTTTGTTCTTCAATTATAATCGATTTTTTATTTTCATTCAATAATTTTTTTAATTTATCTCTCAATGAATCATTGTCAATTATGTCTGTAAATACATCATTTCCTCTTTCTCCATAATTATATTTTACAACCAAAGGAAATTTTAGTTTATCATTTATATCAATTATATTACTTTCTTCATTTTTATTAATATCATATTTCATATAATTACAAACAGGAAATCCATAATTACTTAAAATATCATTGGTTTTCAATTTATCATTCGATTTATCAATGCCTTCTTGTTCATTAAAATTATTATAAAAACTTACTCTTTTACCTTTGTATATTAAACATTGATTATCTTTATCTACTTGAACTCCATATTTATCATAAACATTTTTTTGCATATTTTTACTAATTACTTTCATTCCTTCTATTGTTTTTGAATTAAACCAATATACAGTAATTATTATAAAAATAATTAAAAATAAAAAACATATTAATTTATTATTCATTAATATATTCATATATTAAAATTTGCAAGATTCTGTCAATATTTTCTCTCGAATACTGGCTAATTGTGTCATACTTTTAACTCTTTGTATAGAATAATTTAATTTATTTATCTCATTCATTAAATATTCCAAATCTTTCATATAATTATCTATTTCTTTTTCTCTCTGATTTACCTCTTTTTTTCTAATTTTTATTATTATTTCTGAAGGAGATATGTCTAAGGGTATTGGTTTTTTTCTTTCTATATTATATTTATTAAATTTTATATCAGGTTCGGGTTTAATTTTTAACCATTCCATGTTGATAATTTATATTATTAAGATATTATTAAATCAATTATTTTATTAATACATTATATATGGCTTCTGAATTAGAAAATTATTTAAAATCAATCACTAAATTTGAACAACCTTGGTGTAAAATAATGGGATTTTTTAATCCTTATTTAGATCCTTTTGAATCCTTCATTTCTAAACAAATTCCTGATTTTGATTACCAAGCTTTTAATAGATATACAGATCATAATTTTGTTTATGACAAATTATGGGTAGCCAAATCACAAGGATTATTATGTGGTAAATTATCAAATCTAAAAGAAAATTCTAACATTCATTTACCAATATTTATTAAACCCAGATGGGGACATGAAACCGCAACTAGTAAAAACTGTTATAAAATTAAATCCTGGGACCAAATACCTCAATATAAAGAAATTCCAGATATGATGTGGTCGGAATTTATAGATGCTAAAGAGCAAATGACTGATTATATTTTATTAAATGGTCAAATAGTTTATCAAATAACTTATGTTTATTCTGAAAGCCAAAATGAATTTATAGACGATTGGAAATTTATTAGTCCAGATAATAAACCTATTCCAAAAATTACAGACTGGGTAAATAGACATTTATCAGATTTTACAGGAGCTGTTAATGTTCAATATAGAGATGATAAAATTATTGAAGTTGGATTGAGATTAGCAAGAGGTGGTGCCTATATATTAAGCACAAAAAACAATTTTTTAATTGAAAATATTAATAATGTAGTAGAAAAAGGGCAATGGGATTATAGTATTACTGAAAAACAACTATATTTTGAACCTTTTTATTCATATAAAGTTTATACAACTATACCTGTAGTATATATTTTCCCACAATATTATTTAGATAGTATAATGAAAAAAAATGGATGTATGCCTTTTTATGAATATTATTTTGAACCAGCGGGTAAAAGTGGTTCAGTAGTTATCCAGTTTATGCATAAAGATTTTGAAAAGGGAATGAAAACAAAAAAATACTTAGAAACCGTGTATACTTTTGCTCAATGGTTCTTTCTATTCTTATTTATAAGTAGTCTTTATGTTTTTAGTATTAATAAATACTTAGGTATTCTTATGTTAATAGTAATAGGTATACTATTCAACACTAGATTTTTAAACCCATTAGGAGTCCAATATTCTCAATGGAAAAGTGTTAAACAAATGATATTTTGAATAATTTATAACCATCTATATCCAAAAGTCAGTTTTTCTTTATCTACGAATTCTGTATATAATGGACATATTTTTCTTTCATGTGTTCCTGTCCACCAATCTTCCCATATTTGAAACTTTCTTTTTTTGTCCATTAATATTTTAGAATTCATTAGTTTGATTAATCTCTCTACATTGTTTTTAATGTCCATTATTTTAACTAAATTACATTGAATACAAATATAAATTGGTAAATGAAAATGTCCTTTTATTGTTAATTCAAGTTTTATAGTTTCAACTTGAATTTTTAACTTCTTTATTAATAATTCTTCAATATATTGACAAATCATATAATATTTAAATCTTAATAAATCTCTATAACTTCCTAGTTTTTTTACAAATTCATTAGATAATAAGCTATATGACCAATTACTTTGTCTTTCCAATTGAGGCATAAATAGCAAGGTTTTTTTTCCATCAATTATATGTATTTTTTTTTCATCTATTTTTTCTATTATTTCATCTGTTAATTCAGTTACTTGTTTATCTATAATTTCTATTTTAGAATCTAAATCATTAAATAATGTTTCTATTATATTGTTAATTTCTTCATTCAAAATAGGAGAATTTCTATTATTAATTATTATGGATGCTATAGTAATATAATCTTGTTGACTATAATTAATGAAATTACCATCATTTATATCAGATATTAATTGTTGTAAATTTTTTTGAAAAGTTTCTTGTGGTATGGCAAATCCTATTGTCCCCCAAACTAATGTATTATTAGCTAGTAATGGTTCTTCTTGTTGAACATCAAAAGCAGGTTGTAGAAAATTAAGTTCTTCTTCGTTTAAATTCATAATCTAATAATAAAAAAATTGATTTAATTTTAATTCAATTTTTTTATAATTAAATTTAATAATGATCAAGGTATCCAATATCAAATTATCTGAAGAAACTATTATAAAAATAATAGAGGAATATAACTCCATTATACCAAAGGGGTGTGATAAGTTAAAAATATATCAAAAATGGGATATAGGATTACAATTAATATTAACTAATTACGTGCGACCTATTAAAAAGGTTTGTATTTGGAATAATAATTGTCTTAATATAAATGACTTATCTTATTGTGATAGTATAATATTATATCTATCAATGAAAATAGTTATAGGTGAAGATAATGTCAAATTTATTTAAGTTTCATCATTACATATTTGTTTTGTATTAAATGGTAAATCATTACATAATTGTTTATTGTCAGATTTAATATTAATTATGTTACATATATAATTAAGAGGAGATCTAACAGAATCATAAACAGATTCAACAAAATTAATATGAGATCCCATTTTTTTACATTCCTCCAATATTTCTCCATCCATTTTTTTACATATTAAATCCAATTTTTCATTAGTTTTTTCAATGTTTTTATTCATAATAATTAACATTTCTTTTATTTCTTCAAGTGTAGTTGTCATTTATATTATAAATAATAAAAAAAATAATGATAATTGAACTATTAATCCAGATGTTCCATCATGGTATAAACTCCTTATTAATCCAAGTCTCTCATAATAATACATCTCTAAATATGGAAACAATTTACTTGCTTTCATAATAAATCCGAATAATGCACTAACTACAAATGACCATACCATAAATCTAAAAATATAATTCAATGAACTATTACGAGTTGGAAAATTCATAACATTCAATATTATTACTTGAGTAATTGCTCCAACAAATCCAGCTATTAATGCCGCAGCTAATAAAGTGTGTTTTTGAAAATAAGGCTTTAAATATTGAATAAATTTCATATTTTTACTGAAAAATGGAATAGGATTATACAATGATAATATTCTAAGAATAACATCCCATAAAGCTGTTACTATAAAAGTTAAAATAATTAATTTATACATTTCGCATTTATTAGTATAAGAAATAGTCATATAAAAAATATGTATATTATTTTTTTATTTAATATATAAGATTTTTATCTAAAAATCACTAAGATCTAATTCAGTGCAAAACAAATTATTCATATTAATAACTTCACGCCTATTTTCCTCCTTTTGGAATATTTTTCCTATTAAAGTATCATCTCTAAAACGAATACTGAAATCCATATGTTTATTATTTCTTCCCATTCTTCCCATTGCTTGAATTGTCTTTTCTTGAGTCATATTTTCTAAGTCCTTTGATAAATATCCATGACAAAACTGATAATTAGTTCCATAAATATAATCACTATCAGCTATAATTAAATATAACTTTTGCTTATTTGCCAAATCTTTCATAATTTCAGTGTAATCTTTGTGTAAGTTTGTTGAAAATACACCAATTCCCATTAACAACAATACTTTCCATGTAATTTCAACTCCACCCATCAACATAATTTTTTCTACATCATCACTGTTAATATTTCCACTAAATTCTCTAGTTAGCACTTCTTTATTAGCCCATTTTTTTAAATGTGTTAATTTATTAGGAATATAAACTTCATTCAATTCTACATATTTTACTAACTTTGTTAATTCATCTATTTCACCCTTTAATTTCTTTGCTTCAGGACTTAGTTGCTGTTTTGCCATTTTATGTTCTTTTTCTGCTTCATCACCCATAGCATCTTCTAATTTCTGTGTTTTCTCTGAAATAACACTTAATAATTTATCATTATATTCAATTGATTCCAATAAATAATTCATTTGAGCAGCAGGAATTTTAGATGTTTGTAATATAAATTTACTTATTTTTTCAACATTTTGAGTAAGGAATATTGTAGGTCCATCCGTGAGAGTATGAGAATCTGCAGTTCCTACATAGACAGATGATTCGAAACATTTTTTCCTATTAGTTTGAAAATACTTATATAATATATCCCACTTTTCAGGGACAATATTTTCTAATATTTCTAAGTAATGTTCTTTAATTGAATTAATATTTAAATTAGATAAATCATCATATTTATATTCAATTGATAAATCATTTTCTTTATCTTCTGGAAGCAGACCTTCTGTTTCGTCTACAAACGAAATGAATTTGATAACTTCTTTCAAATCAAAATATCTTAATAATGTCATGTAATTACGACAATGAGATACACATGATTGTAATTCATTATAATCACTATATTTTAAATGTGGTAGTTCTACATTATTTTCACAATTTACAATTGGAATAGATTTTTCACAATCATGACTAACAATAGAATAAACTTGTCCACCTGTAAATTTTGATTTATAATCAGTAATAGTTTCAGGAATATCAGCTTCTAATGGCAAAGTAGCAGAGCTTAAAACAATATTAGGAATGATATTTTTAGACCATATATTTTGTATTTCTTGGTGATGTTCATGTGTTTCGTAATCTAATGTGATTGTAGGCTCATCCCAATAAAGAATGATTTCCTCACGAATTTTATTAAATGAGCACATATAATTCATAGCATATAAATAAGATTTTATGTCACAAATCATAATTTCCACATTTGAACCATCATCGTTTTTAATTTTCATCTTTCCATCTTTATATTTAAAAGGCTGACCATCTTTACCACATCCCTTTTTTCCACAACTACATTTCTTTTTGTCGTGATTATATTCATGTCGGAAATAAGAAGCTGCAGCATTATAATGTAAACGAATATCACTAGCATCATGACATCCAAACGCAAATGCTACTTTTTTTCCTACTGAAATAGCAGTTTTAGCCAATGCTAAACCAACATGTCTAGCAGCACAAACAAATATAATTTTATATTCTGATGCTAAAGCAATAGGACTTAAAGTTTTTCCTGTGCCAGTAGGAGCAGTATACAATATTAATTTTGGTTTCATTAATCTTTCAAATAATTGTCTAGCTTGCTTAATCTTTTTTTTTTCTAGCAATTTTTCTTCATCTTCCTCTTCTTCAGAATCATATTGTTCGTTTGTAAATATATTATTAAAATACGGATTATCATTTTTTAATTGTAAATACATTTCAGAAAATTTGAAGATTTGAAATAATTGTTTTTGATGTTTATATAATTTGTAATCCTTGTATTCAAAGAGCTCAACATTATTTTCAATCAAGTCAGAACTTTTTTCAAATAAAATAGAAATTTCTATAAATTTTTTATTAAATTCTAATACTTTGATTGCAAACATTTTTACCTTTGGAATAATATTTGTAACTTTTAATTGTGTAATTTGATATAATGTATAATAAAATTTATTAAATTTTTCCCAATTTTCCTTTTCTTTGTATTTTAAAATACCTTCGGAAAGATATAATAATATAAATTCAAATATTTTATCCTGACAATCCTTTATTTTACTTGATAAATTATCTAACTTTACTTTCTCAGTTGAATTAACCCTACTAAATTTAATTTTTTCTAAGCTTTCGTAATCTAACGCATATTTTTTCTTTAATTTGTCTATCTTCTCTTTATAATATTCTTTATAAATATGCTCCATTAAATTTTCATTAGGAACCAAACACAAATAATTAAGCATTGATTTTTTCTTATTGTAAATATGACTGGTATCATGATAACCCGTCATAATTAGTTTCATAATTTCTTTCTCATCTTCACCTATAGGAATTTCCGTAGATTCCCATTCAGTTTTAGTAAGCTTTTCTTGATTTAAATCCATCTTAAATTATACTTATACTAAAACTTATAATATTATATTTATTTCAATTTTTTATTTAATTAAAATTGAAAATAAATAATCATAATTAAATATTTATAAATAATAAATGAATTCTCTTATAATAAGTATTGACGGTAATATTGGGTCTGGTAAATCTACCCTTTATAATAAATTACAAACCTATTATAAAGATAGAAAAGATATATGTTTTGTTCCTGAACCTGTGGATGATTGGAAGGATATAGTGGATAAGAATGGAACTCCTATATTAACCAACTTATATCAAGACACAAAAAAATATGCTTTTCGATTTCAGATGATGGCATATATATCACGCTTAAATCTTTTAAGAAAGGCTATTAAACAAAATTATAAAATAATCATTACAGAGAGATGTGTTCAAACTGATAGAAATGTATTTGCCAAAATGTTATATGATGATGGTAATATTGAGCATGATGAATATCAAATATATAATAAATGGTTTTATGAATTCTTAGATGAAATTAATATAGCTGGTATTATTTATGTAAAAGCTAATCCTGAAATTTGCGACCAAAGAGTTAAAATTAGAGCCAGAGAAGGAGAAACAATACCCTTGGAATATTTACAAAAATGTCATAAATACCATGAAGAATGGTTATGTAATGAAAAGAAAAAAATGGTAATAGATGCGAATGTAGATATTAGAAACAATATAGATGCTGAGAAAGCTTGGATACAAGCCATAGACAAGTGGATTCAAGAAGATATTTTAAATGAAAAAGGAACATGGGAATGTTCACCTTATTGTCCAAATGGACCAATATGGGTGCCAGATGGTTATGTATTAGATGGTTTAAATTTGGTAAAAATAGATAAAGACAAAAATACGAAATATATCTTGCGATTTGATGGAGCATGTAGAGGTAACCCTTCAGATGAATTAGGATTAGGATGTATCTTATATGAAAATGAAACTAAAATAGACGAGAGATCACTAAAAATCAATGTCAAATCTGGAACCAATAATCAAGCAGAATATTTAGCCATGCTTTCCGGTTTAAAGATGTGTTTAAATAATAATATAAAAAATGTATTAGTTCAAGGGGATTCAGAACTAATTATTAAGCAAATCAATGGTCTCTATAAGGTAAATAACGAGAAATTACTAACTTACTATAATATAGCTCTTTCTCTTAAATTACAATTCGAAAATATTACTTTTCAACATATTAAAAGAGAACAAAATAAAGAGGCTGATCAATTAGCAAATAAAGCATTAGATGATAAAGATACACAAGAATGGGTATGGCCAGAAGGTTGTATGAGCTAATCTAAACCATCAGTTAAATATAGTTTGTTTAAAATAGATTCAGGCTTATACTTTAAAATATCTAATTCTTTTTTATTAGTGGGAAAGTTTTCATCAGAATAAATATCTTGTAAACATAACCATTCAAAAATTCCTCCAGGATAAATATATACTTTTGAAAATCCAAATTTAATTAATTGATCGTATTTATCATAAACACTCATATCGTTCACATTTTTTCCATAAATAATAATTCCGATCGATTTATTAGTTTTAATTAAATTATTAATCAAAATTTCTTCATCATTTATGTTTGTTGTATTTGGAATTAAACAAGATTGAAGATGAGAGGGTAAAGTATTTATTAAAATATATTTATTATTGTCTTTTAAAATTTGTTGAATATCCTCAAAATTAATTCTTTGAATTGATGTTTGATTACCCATTTTAAATATTTAATGTAAACTATTATTAAATATTTAAATATTTATCTAATTAATCAAATTTTAATACAATTTCCACTTTCTCTTTTTTTATACTTTTTGAAGCGGATACTGATAATTCTTCTCTTTTTTTTCGAGTTTTTTTTAAATTTGCATCTATTTTTTTATTTTTAGATGTGCTATTTCTAGCATTCATATCTAGTTCAATTGATTTAAAATTTTGTTCAATATAATCAATTACATTATTTTCTAATGCCCATTTAAAAAAATTTAATTGACCAATAGTAGTTTGAATAAAAGAATCATCTTTATAAGGTATATTTATTCTTTCCCATCGACAAAATGGGTCGAATCTTCTTTTGGAATAAGCTTTTAATTTTAATTTATAATCATTGTATACTTTAAATCTTCTTTCTGTTCCTTGTAATTGATATACAGTATAATTTTTTTTAGCATAATTGGTAGCAAACCAATCAATAATTCTTAAAGAAATTAAGGATTTACCATTAATAATATTTAACATTTTATCCATATTATCGCCTTCTTTGTAAAATTCTAATAAATTTTGTAATAATAAATCGTTTTGAGTGCTATAATTTGTATTCATTAATAATAATAATATTTACTATTTTTTAAATACTTTTATTGATTATCTTTTAATTGTAGATTAGAATTTTGAGGCGTTAAAAAATTTTCTTGTATTTGTAAATCTTCTAAATAGTTAGTTGAGAGAAATGGATTTAAATTAGTTTGTGGAATCATTTCTCTCTGATTCATTTTATTAAAATGATTTTCTCTCTTTGATTCCGATTTCATAAACTCATAACCTTCCTGTAAAATGGTTTCCATGACTTCACTTCCAATTGTTTTATGTTTGTCTTTCATTACACTTTTCAATCTATTTTCTGTAGAATTAGCAGGACTCCATTTTAAATAACTAATTTGTTGATTCATATAAATTGATATTTATTTTTAAAATCCTTTTCTAACTATTTTTATTTCTTTTCCTTTTTTAAATCTCTCACTATCCATATCTCCTCTTTTTATGTTACATTCATAACAACATATTACTACATTATCAAAATTATGACCCTCATTATTATTTATTCTATCCAATGTCCATTGTTTTTTGGCAAATATATCTTTATATATTAATTCGCAATTTTCTTTACAATAAAAACATTTTAACTTGCTTTCAACTAGCTTTTCTATTGTTTGGGAGAGAGAAATAAACTTATTTAAATTAATCAGTTTTTTAATTAAGTCTTGATTTTTATACCCTTTTATTTTTTTCTGAATTTCTCTCTTCATCCATATTTCTTCCTCTCCTTCTTCTTCTAAATACAATTTATTTACTAACTCAATTTGCTTTCTATTGGTATAAAATGAATCATCTATTTTCCATTTCTGACTTTCTTTTCTCTCTGGTTTTTCTATTTTATTAATTTTATCTATATTTCTTTTTCCTTGGATTTCAATCTTTTTGCTCATTAAATTTTAAATATATAATTTTTTATTTATATTATTTTAAAATAATATAAACTTTACTATTTATATTATATAATGACAGATGAATGTGTTGAATTAAAAAACATTAAATATAAATCTATGCTTTTAAATTCCTCTAACGAAGAAGTGGAAGAAACTGTAGAAAATCTTTCTAATCTTGAGTCCTTTCTACAAGAAGAAAAAAATAATAGCTCAAATGAACCTTGGATTAAATTAAATAAAACTACAAAATTAATTAAATTTCATGAATTTGTTGAAAAATATAGTATAGAAAATAAATTATCTCAAGATGATAAACTAGATTTATTTAAATTTCTTTCTACTAATTTGGATAGAAAAAGATTTCTTAAAACAAAAGAAGTTAATTATGATAAAGATTCTGGTATTATTATATCTATACCATCTCTTTTTTATAATTCTTCTAATAAAAAATTTACTCTTAAAAGGTCTGAAAAAAGAGTTTCTACTCTTAAATCATTAGCTCCAAAAAAAACAAAAAATAAAAAAAATATTGATATAAACAATTCGTAATATATTATATTAATATAAAATGAACATAGAACATATTCTTTCAGACTATAATAAGTTTCCCAATATTATAGATGATTTTGATATCCAATTATTTTCCCAAACAGATAAAGATGAGATTGAGCTTAATATCTCTCAATTAATTGATGAATTTATTACTAATAATCCACTATCTTTTAGTTATGAAAATTTTGAGAATTTATTAGAAGAATATATTTATACAAATATGAATTTAATACTTTCTCAAATATACATGAATGAATGTGATTATATTGAAGCTACAATTAGAGAATGTTATGATAAAGTAAAAAAATATTATTTTTCAAAAGTATATCCCATTCGTTCTTTTGGTTATACATTTATTAGAAAAACTCCCAATTTCAAATTAATAGCAGATAAAATAGATTACATTGAAAATAAACCTCAACCTGACCAAAGAACACCTGAATGGTATAAATTTAGACATAATCTTATCACTGCTAGTTCTGCTTGGAAAGCTTTAAAATCAGAATCTTATAAAAATCAACTTATTGTAGAAAAATGTAAAGATCTTAATGTAGATAAATTTAATTCTGTAAATACTGATAGTGCTTTTCATCATGGAAATAAATATGAAGATGTTTCCATTATGATTTATGAAAACGAGTATAATACAAAAATAAAAGATTTTGGATGTATACAACATGATAAATATAAATTCCTAGGTGCTTCTCCTGATGGAATTAATGTTAAACCTGATAATGAAAGATATGGAAGAATGTTAGAAATTAAAAATCCTGTTTCTAGAACTATTACTGGTATTCCAAAAGAAGATTATTGGATTCAAATGCAATTACAAATGGAAACTTGTGATTTAAATGAATGTGATTTCCTAGAAACAGCTTTTAAAGAATATGAAACAGAAGAAGAGTTTATAAATGATGGTAGTTTTACTTATTCCAATAATCAAGAATTAAAAGGAATAATGATATATTTTATTAAAGAAGGAAAACCTTTTTATGAATATATGCCAATTAAGTTAACAAAAGAACAATATGATAAATGGTATGATAATATTATGGAAAAAAACAATCAGTTAACATGGATTAAAAATATATATTGGCGGATGGAAAAATATAGTTGTATATTAGTTTTGAGAAATAAGTTTTGGTTTGAAAATGCTATTAAAAAAATAGAAGAAGTATGGAATATTGTTGAGAAAGAAAGAATTTCGGGTTATGAACATAGAATAGCAAAAAAAAATAATAAAGCTCGTTCAAATTCTCTAAATGATGCCTCATTTAATAAACCTAGTTGTTTAATTAATGTAAATAAGTTACAAAACCAAATTATTTACATAAATACTAATTTTGAATTAGATATTACAGATATATCTGGGAATCTTATTCAACCTGTGTAGGACATTCTTGAGGATGAGAACCATAAAAATTTACTCTTACTTGAGGTGATGAAAAGGGCACAGGATTAGGAGTTTTTGCTGTCTTTACATCTTTTTCATTATATAAACCATTACATAATTCAGCGGGAGCACATTGTCCATTATCAGGTGTCGCCCAATATCTAACATTATTCGTATATTGTCCATAGGAAAATCCAAACACAGGGTAAGAAGGATAATTATCTTCATAGGTATTCATGGATAATCCCATATTTTCTTTTGTTGGATAATCTCCAAATAATATTGGCTCAGATACACTTACAGGAAATTTACCTGGTGTTAAACTAGCAAATCCTTCTTTACATTTATGTATTATTGGAAAACTTATTAAAGCAAATAATAATGCTAAAATTAAAAAAGTCATTTGTTTGTTAATCATTTCTATATAAAATAAAAATATTTTATTTAGTTTTTTATTTTATATAATATTTTAAACAATGATTTAAAATTATAATATTAATACTATAAATACACAATGGATAGAGAAATGAAAGTGCGTAAACGAGATGGTAAATTAGAAAATATTTCTTTTGATAAAATTTTAAAGCGTGTTAAATCAATTGGTCAAGAATGTAAAATTAAACTAAATTTTACATCTTTTGTTATGAAAGTTATTGATCAATTATATGATGGTATATCTACTACTCAAATTGATGAATTAACAGCTGAACAATGTGCTTCTTTAAGTATACAACATCATGATTATAACACCTTAGCAAGTCATATTACTATTTCTAATTATCATAAAAATACTGATAGTTCTTTTTTTTCAGTTATGGAACAATTATATAATTATCGTGATGTTCATAATAAACATTATCCGCTAATTAGTAAAGATTTTTTTGATATAGTTTCACAATTCTCCTCTGAATTTGAAAATATGATTGTTCATGAGAGAGATTATTTGATAGATTATTTTGGTTTTAAAACGCTTGAACGAGCATATTTAATGAAATATAATGGCAAAGCGGTTGAAAGACCTCAACATTTATGGCTTAGAGTTGCTATTGGTATTCATGGAAATGATTTGAAAAAAGTTAAAACTACTTATGATTTAATGTCTCAAAAATATTTTACTCATGCCACACCCACTCTTTTTAACGCTGGTACTCCTAAACCTCAATTAAGTTCTTGTTATTTAATTGCCTTAGAAGAAGATAGTATTACAGGTATTTATAATACATTAAAAGATTGTGCTCAAATTTCCAAGTATTCTGGAGGTATAGGGTTACATATTCATAATATTAGAGCAGCTGGTAGTCATATTAGAGGCACTAATGGTAATACAGATGGTCTTATTCCTATGTTAAGAGTTTATAATGCTACTGCTAGATATGTTAATCAAGGAGGTAAAAGAAATGGGAGTTTTGCTATCTATTTAGAACCGTGGCATGCTGATATTGAAAATTTCTTAGAAATGAGAAAAAATCATGGCGACGAAGAAATGAAAGCAAGAGACCTTTTTTATGCTTTATGGATTTCTGATTTATTTATGGAAAGAGTCAATGCTAATGATAAATGGACTCTTATGTGTCCAGATGAATGTCCTGGATTATCTGATGTATATGGTGATAAATTTAAAGAATTATATTGTAAATATGAGTCTGAAAATAAAGGCAAAAAAACGATTAATGCTAGAGATTTATGGTTTCAAATTTTAGATAGTCAAATGGAAACAGGAACTCCATATTTATTGTTTAAAGATGCTGCTAATAATAAATCGAATCAAAAAAATCTTGGAACTATTAAATCGTCTAACTTATGTACAGAAATCATTGAATATAGTGATTCTACTGAAACTGCTGTTTGTAACTTAGCAAGTATCGGTTTACCTATGTTTGTAAATGAAGATAAGTCTTTTGACTATGACAAATTACATCAAGTAGGTAAGGTTGTTACAGATAATTTAAATAAAGTTATTGATATTAATTTTTATCCTACTGATAAAACATACAAAAGTAATATGCGTCACAGACCTATTGGTATTGGTGTTCAAGGATTAGCTGATGTATTTGCTTTAATGGATCTTTCTTTTACTAGTGATGAAGCAAGAGAAGTTAACAAATTAATATTTGAAACTATTTATCATGCAGCTGTGGAAAGATCTATGGAAATAGCTAGAGAAAGATATGAGTTTATTCAAAAGGCTAAAATGGAAGGAAGATATCAAGAAAACGGAGTATTATCTATTTTAAATAAATTTGAATTACACCTGGAACAGAATAATTATTGCGGAGCATATAGCACATTTGAAGGTTCTCCAATGTCTGAAGGTATTTTTCAATTTGATATGTGGAATGTTACCCCTTCTAATAGATATGATTGGATATTATTAAAAGAACAAGTAAAAAAATATGGTATTCGTAATTCACTTCTAGTAGCACCTATGCCAACAGCTAGCACCGCTCAAATTTTAGGTAATAATGAATGTTTTGAACCATTTACAAGTAATATTTATACTAGAAGAACACTAGCAGGTGAATTTATCATTGTTAATAAATATCTAATGAAGGAATTAATCGACCTAAAAATTTGGAGTGATGAAGTAAGAAAAAGTATCATCGGTAATAATGGAAGTATTCAACAAATTATTGGCATTCCTCAACAAATCAAAGATAAATATAAAATTGTTTGGGAAATACCAATGAAGACCCTAATAAATATGGCAGCAGATAGAGGAGCATTTATTTGTCAAAGCCAAAGTCTTAATTTATGGATGGAGGAACCAAATTATAAAACATTAACTTCTATGCATTTTTACTCATGGAAAGCTGGACTTAAAACAGGCATTTATTATTTAAGACGCAAAGCTAAACATCAAGCACAACAATTCACTATCGAACCCGATAAAAAAAGTGATGGTAATGAGAATGAAATTTGTGAAATGTGTTCGGCTTAATATGCTTCCCTCATCCAAGATCTTACTTCTCTATTGATTCTTGTTATATCTTTTTTCAATTCTATTTTACAAAAACATCGTAAACAAATTAATATATCTATTAAAGCATTATGAGTATTTTTTGGAATTTTTTTAAATAAATGAAAATGAAGTTCACTAAGAGTAGGAAATTTAAAATATGTTTCTCCTTGAGGATTTATTTTTTCTATTTTACAGATTTCTGTGCTATTACGCATTGTACAATAGCTTTCACCAAAATCTATTTTTATTTTATTTCTTACTCCTTCTACTATTATCATCCTTTTGTCAAAAGAAACATTATGACCTACCACCAGGTCACAATGTTTTGAATATTCATTAAATTTATGTAATGCCTCATTTATAGTAATACCTTCATTTAACATTTCCCTGGTAATTTTATGAACTTCTTGACTCTCTTTTGAAATTTGGGTATTAAATGCTATATTAATATAGTCATTGACTAAAACGACTACTTCATTTAATTCCGAATCATAAACTACATAAGATAATTGAATTACATACGGCCATTGTTCTGTTTTGTAAATACTTGGATTCCTTTCTTTTGGCAATCCAGTTGTTTCAGTATCAAATACTAATATTCTCATTGTTTTAAATAGGGTAAAAAAATTAGTATGTTAAAACTTCAATTTTTATTTTAATGATACATTTTACAAATACCATAAGTCTTACGATGCCATTTACTTATTCCATGATTCGATATACCTACTAGATGCTCTCTTGTCCCGTATCCTTTATTTTTATGAATTCCATATTTTTCTTTTAAATCTGGATTTTCTTCACATAATTCTTGTATATATTTATCTCTCTCTGTTTTTGCCAATATTGAGGCAGCGGCAATAGCACAATATTTATTATCACCCCCTTCAATACATTGATGTTCTACTGGTAAAAACATTTCATTTTCATAACGCATATACGGTTTAAAATCATTACCATCTACTAATAAGAAATATTCTTTTTGTTTATCTTTCATTACTCCTTTAATACTATCATGCATACTACTTAATACAGATTGACGAATATTAATTTTATCTATATTTTTTTCATCATTGTAAGTAACATTCCACGCTAATGTATTTTCTTTAATATAATTAGCTACTTCTACTATTTTTTTTTCACTACTAAATTTTTTACTATCTTTTAACCATTCATATTTAAAGGTTTCATCTTTAGGTAATATTACTGCGGCTGTATAAACACGTCCAAATAAAGGACCTCGTCCTGCTTCGTCTATTCCTACTTCTAATTTATCCCATTCTTCATTATAAAATTTAGTTAGAGGTTCTGGCTTTGTTCTTGGCATACTATTTTGTCATATTTAAATATTTTATTATTTTCTTCAATTTTTAAATTTTCTTAAAGTATATTATATAATGAAGTTCCAAAAAATACATTTATTTATCATTTTATTATTATCTCTCATCTTCTGTGGGTGTTTAGGAACATTTATGCGTGAAGGTATGGTTTCCCAATCTTCTTATACTGGTTCTGGTGGAAATACCGTTACCAAAACTACTGGTCCTGCTGGAAGCACAGCTTATAGTGGTTCAGGAGGTAATACAGTAGCAACTGGTCCAGCGGGTCAAACGGTTGTAGGCACTTCTGACAATACTGTTAATGGTATTTCTTATTCAGATATTCCTCCTGGTCAATCTGATTTATATATTTTAAAATCTGAAGTTGTTCCTCCAGTATGTCCTGCTTGTCCTCCAGCATCCGCATGTCCTAGACAAGAACCTTGTCAACCATGTCCTCCTTGTGCTAGATGCCCTGAACCTGCTTTTGAATGTAAAAAAGTGCCTAACTATTCCAGTTCTAATGATAACTTTTTACCTAGACCTGTTTTAGCCGATTTTAGTCAATTTGGCATGTAAATCTATTTAAATATTATTTAATATATTTATTAAATAATATGCTATTAGGGTATAAAAAATCAGAACCAAGAATTATTATACAACCTCTAACTAAAGAAAAAATGAAAGTAATTCATGAATTATTCATTAAGGAAAAACGAGTTCAAAGAAATCCATGGGTTTAATGCTTTTTTGTTTTTCTTTTTGTTTTCTTAGTTTTCTTAGTTTTCTTAGCTTTCTTGGCTTTCTTTGACTTCTTGGCTTTCTTTGACTTCTTGGCTTTCTTTGATTTTTTAGTTTTTTTCTTTTTTCCTCCATAATTAGTAATACTAAGTGGTTGATTCTCTTTTCTGTTTATCACCATTGCTGTGCTTTTTGTATTAATTTCATTCAATATATTATTTAAAAATGCTCCAATCATTTGATTTTGTGTTGCATTACTACTTCGTCTATTAATTTTTTTATTAAATTGTATAAGTTCTTCAAAACTTTGTTGAATAATAGGTTCTTGCAATAATAGGTATAATTCTTCTTTAGCTCTATCTTGTATTGCTGCCACTGGTATTATACTCATTGCTAACTGTTCAACTACCTGTTGTAATTGATTCTCTGTTAATCCCTTACCTAATACAAGTGTTACAACATCTCCTATACTTAATTGTGAAAAATTACGAGCAGCATCTTCTAATATTTGTTCTTTTTCTTCATCTGATAACGATTCATCAGGAATGAGATAATTTATTAACCATCCAAAGACAGCAAGTAAAATTGATATCACAAAACCAGATATGGCATAAGCAGACAATAAATTATTTAATACATTTTCATAATGATTATATATTGCACTTATTTGATATGGAACATTTGGAACTCTAAATAATAAATCAGCACCAACAGAAGGTAAAATGGTTAAAATTTCGTGAGCAACTTTTAGTTTTCCTTCAATATTAGATACTTGCGAAACTTTCGTTGTTCCAATCATATAGTCAAACATATTAGAAAATACCCCCCCAACAGCACTAATAGTATTACTAGAACTACTAGATGTATCTTGTAATGTTTGATAATCTTGTTCTAATTTATCTACAAGTTCTTGACCTAATTTTTGTAATTGATTTATTTGTTGTTTTTGATTGGCAGCTAATACTTTCCATTCATTTAGTTCACCTTGATAAGGTGATAATAAATTATCTACATATGTAGCGGTTCCTCCAGTAATTATAGTCATACTACTCCATATACTTGGTATTTGATCTATACCTATTAATTGATCTTCTGAAGACTGGGTTGATTCGTCAATTATACCTGGAGGAGGTAATAATAATCTTCCGTTAATTTGATTTGCTTCATGAACATATTCAATAAGAACGGCTTTTTGAGCACTTAAAAAATCTATTCCAGAATCAGTATCATCATATTGTAAATATATTTCAGTTAATTGACTCAATGCGGTCAATTGTGGTGATTCAATTCCTCTTTCTAATTCTGCTTTTAACTGGGAATATTTAATTTTAGCTAATCTATCTTGTAATCTTAATGAGTCTGTATATTTATATGATAAAAACATGGTTGTAATATATAATGTCATTAGTCCAGATATTAACCATAATAAATTTTTAAAAGATTTTCTTGATAATGTTAATGCTGAAGATGTTTTATATCTTACTAACTCGCCTGTTCCTCCATTTTGGCCTTGATTAAATAACATTTCAGGATTTTCAATTAATGGTTGGCTAAGAGGTGCTATTAATAATTGATTATCTTCAAATGTTAAATCATACGACACACATAATATTGCTGTGCACATATTTAATGTAGGAAAATCAAACTCATTTAAATCTAAAGGAGGAAGTATTGTTCCTTCGATATTTATTTCATTGGATAAAATAGTAAATACTAAATCTACATTTTGTTGTAAAAGTTGTAAATTATTACTCATTATAAAATAAATAAATATATTATTTTATAATATTAGTCTTTTGATTTTTTACATTTATTATCCATTTGGAATGTTTTACATTTAGAATCTTTAGGAACTATTTTGATTATACATCTTGCTTTTTTACCGTATAAGGGTTCAGTACATCCTTTTTCTTTATTATTTTTACGAGTGTTGTTAAATTTAAATAATTTAGGTTTATCATCTACGCATCTAGCCCTAAAATGTTCATATCTTTCTCTAACATCACAATAAGATAAACCAGAATCTTTACCTAAATTCTTATTAATTCTTTCATGTAAATTATAAACATAACGAGAAAAACTATCTCTACTTTTCATACACTCCATTGTTAGAGGAAATATTTTATAATTTTTTTTAAGATTCAATCTACAATGTTTACAAGGCAATACATTAACTAAATTCAACATTAAATTTCTGTATTGTTTTTTTTGTTGACTAGTAGGTTCTACAGGATAATTAAAACTAATCATATGAAGTGAATGCCACAAAGCAGGTCCCCAAGCATATGTTTGCATACCATCAGGTGCATTATAATCTTTTTTAGTAAATACTCTTTTCTTTGTTTTGCTTTGTTTTCTTTTACTTTTATTTTTACGAGTTTTCATATTACATTATTTAGAGAAAAAACTTTATTCATATATAATAATATGGATTCATCCTTTAGTAATTTATATCAAAATTTTTGTGATGATACAAAGACTTCTTTTTATTTAAATATTGCTGCTATTGGTATTATATTTTTATTATTAACAAGAAAACAAAATACAGTTACATCTCATATTGGAAGATTAATAACGATTATATTATTAGTAGCTTGTTTATTAATTAATATTAGATCTTCATCCAGCTTATTAGACTGGAAGAATATGGGAAGTTTATTATTAAATCCATCTTTAGCAGAAATAAGAACTAATTTATTATTAAATTGTGTATATTGTATTTTGGTATTTATATTTATTGTATATTTAGTAGGAGAATTTATATAATTCGTTATTGATTTTATTGTTTTATATAATAAAATTATATATGTTAGAAAAAGTTTCAACATTATTGACAAATTCTCGCTTTTGGATGATATTATTAGCAGTTATCTTTTTTTTATTTTTAGCTGGATATGTTTACAATTCTTATGTATCACCAATGATTAAAAAAGAATTTATTCCTAATGATGAATTTCCTCAAAAACAAGACGATAACAATGAAGGAGGTGGAGATGGTGGTGAAGTATTAATTTATATGTTTACGGTTGAATGGTGTCCCCATAGTAAAAAAGCATTGCCAATTTGGGATGAATTAAAAGAAAAATATAATGGTAAAAAATATAATGGTCAGCTTCTTACCTTTATTAAAGTAGATGGAGAAGAAAATGCTGATTTAGCGGATAAATATAAGGTAGAAGGATTTCCTACAATCAAATTAGTAAAAGGAAATCAAATAATAGAATATGATGCCAAACCTAGTAAAGAACATCTTGAAGAATTTTTAAAATCAACTTTAGGATAATTGTTTTTGGTATTCTAGAAATTGCTCTGCACAATTTATTCCATAGTCTACCAATTCTTTTCTTTTTTCAGATTCTATCAAATTATTTAACCATGTTTCATAATTTGTTATATTTTTATCACAATAACATTTTACTTCATTCGGTATATTAGTATATTCAGTATTATGTAATGTTTGTAATTTATTTATAATTTTTCCAAATATAGTTTGTAAATATTCCAATAAATTCATTTTTTCATTTAAATTAATTGTATTAATTGGATAAGTATTCTTTATTCCTAATATTTCTTCTTTTTCACATTTTTCATTTTCTAAGCATTTGTTTACAGGATAATTATTTAATAACCCTCCATCAATGTAACAAGTTTCTTCATAAAAAACTGGTTTACAAAATATAGGAAAAGCAGTTGTCATTTCTAGAGCTTTAATCAAGGATAGGTCTGGAAATGTTTTATAAGAAATATCTATACTTTCTAATGTATCTCCTTTCACTGTGAAAAAATGATGAACTATATTTGTATATTCATAAAATTCTTTTAGGGTTATATCTAAAGATATATCTTTGGCTTCAAATAATTTTCCTAAAAATCCCTCTACAACACTGAAAGAGAATAATCCTTTAGAATAAAATAAATTAAAAAAATCTTCGGGTTGAATTTTAAATATTTTTTCCCATGGTCGTTTTAATATATAATCGTCTAATGTTTCCCAATCATAGTTTAAAGCTAGAATAACTCCGAAGATTCCTCCTATAGATGTTCCATAGATAGTTTCAATGTGATTAGAATCAAAGAATTTATTTTGAGAAAGATGTTTTAATACTCCATATGTAATTAGACCAGTTGGTCCTCCGCCATTGATAACTATGTGTTTTATCATTTAATAATATAATCGTATTCTTTTAAAACTTTTTTTCTCTTAAAAAATTAATATGAATATATTTACTTTATCAGATGAAAATGATTTAACGGATAAAATTAATTTAGATGACCTATTTGAAAAGAAGAGAGAAATTGCCGAAAGCAAACTACAATTATATAATAAAATTTTAAATAGAATTCATACTAAAATTAAAATGACATCTCGTCAAAATCAAGGTAAAGAACAATTTTGTTGGTATTTAATTCCAGAAATGATGATCGGAGTTTCAAGATATAGTGTTGCTGAATGTACTGGATATATTTTACGAAAATTAAGAGAAAATAATTTTCAAGTTAGATATACGAATCCCAATTTAATTTTTATCAGTTGGCAACATTGGGTCCCTGGTTATGTAAGACAAGAATATAAAAAACAAACGGGTCAATCTATAGATGGATTTGGAAATGAAGTATCCGAAAATGATAAAAAAGGAACTAATGAATCAAGTGATCCAAATAATTTATTATTAAATAGTTCTGATTCATCTATTAAAATAGATAAAAATAAAAATAAAGATTTTAATTCAGTTAAAAATTACAAACCGTCTGGGATTTATAATAATGATTTATTACAAAAAATTCAAGATAAATTTGAACCAAAATAAAATATAATAAATTAATTTATAATTATATTTTATATGTCAACAAAACAAGAAGAAAATAAATTTGGAGATATTCCTTTTTTTGTATTTTATAGCACAGTCTTATCAAGATTAGCATATTTTACAAGTGAAGATTTTTTACCTGCGTATTTAGATATTTTTGGTCCTATTATTAAAACTTCATTAATGAAAGATATAAATAATGCTCCAATAGATAAAATATTTGACCCATCTATTTATAAAAAAACAATTACTTCAGAAAGAATTCCTGTGTTTGATTTCGAAGGACAAGAGCATATAGATTTTAAAAAAATGGCGGAACAAATTAATGATGTTAATATTAAATTTGTTAAAAGACGAACAATAAGACTTAAGAATAAACCAGAAATTAAAACAGAAGTTACTGAAATGAAAGGAGGTGTTGGAGATTATACAGTTGCTTATATTTCCATTTCCACTTCTAATTACGCAGGGTATTATATATTAGTAGATTCAAGAATGCCTAATTCTATATTTGTTTTATTTAGAGGAACTTATAGTGCTAAGTCAGCTGGTTCATATTCTAAGCCTACATCTATAGTTCCTTTTAATGTTGCGAAACAATATTCAAAAGAAGAATTGGAGAATTTATTAAAGGAAAATCAAGCACAAATGTTTGGTGTATTAATAGGAATTAATAAAATATTAGAAGATGTTTATCATAGTATTATTGAAAGTATGGTTTATTTATCAAAAACCTATTTAAAGGCTTCTTCTCCTGGATCAGTGAAGGTATTTACTACTGGTCATTCATTAGGAGGTGCCTTAACAACTCTATTTACAGCTGATTGGATGGAATTGACTGAATTACCACAATATAATAAAGCTCCATATAATATTTTTTCAAAGAAAATATGTTGCGTTTCTCTAGCAGCTCCAAGAGTATTAAGTAGTGGTTATTCTAATTATTTTTGTAAACAAACAATTGAAGGAAATATTTTATTTAGAAGAGTAACAAATCGTGGTGATCCTGTTCCTGCCTTACCTAATAAAAGTTGGACAGGAATGATGAGTGAAGGATTCCAACATCCGTGTAGTGCTAAAAAATATGCAAACACGCAAAGAGAAGTTATTAGTTTGGATTGTGGTTCAGCTCAAAGTGGCAAAAATCCTGACTATTTAAAACCATTATATTGTAGAAAAACTAAGACTAGTGCTTTATCTGGAAATATAAGTGCTAATATGTTCGCACACACAGCCTATTTATATATTAATTTTTTTAATGCTATTGATTTAAAGGAATTGGGTATGTCAAATTTACCTTCATCATTCAAGTCGAAAACAAGTGAATTAACTAGAACAAAAACGGGAGCAACGAATACAAGAATTATATTAGGAACAGGAAAAGTTGTAGGGGACTCAACAGATTTACAATTTAAATCAATATTTTTTACTTTGAATGATCTAAGGCCCAAACCTGTAACTTCTAATGCGACTCCTATTGTATCCTCAGATTTACATATGAATCAACAAGTATTCGAAGAATTAATAAAAAATATGACTCCCATGAATGTAGGGGATTTAAATCCATTATCATCTAATAATATGTTTCAACCTACAGTATTCAAGGATAAATTAATGCCAAATGTTACAGGAATTTATTTACCACCAACAGCACAATCTGCTGGAAGAAGAACGAAAAAAACATCTAGAGCAATGAAAAGAAAAAGTAGAAGGAAATACAAATAAATGAATTTATGTAGTATATAATATAAATGATAAAGAAAGTAGGATTTATCATTTATACAAAACATCACAGGATTCGGGGGGTAAGCACAACCCCAAAAATGGATTTCCCGATTTCCGAGGATAAAACTTGACATGTCCCTTGAAGTCAAGCAAGCTTTTTCAAGAAAAAAGGAAACATTTTTATTTAGAGGATGTAGTGCGTTGTCTACATCGTGTAGAGAAGAAAAAAGACCAAAAATATCGGTATGTATTCGATATATGTAGGTATTTTACATTTTCACAATTTTTCAAAAGTCATTTGAGATTTTAAAAAAAACACACAACTTTTTGTTGCAAAAAATCAATATTTGGAAATAGGATTGGAAAAAGTTGTGCAAATGTGTTTTAGAGCATAATGCTCACAATTCAAAAAAAATAAATTTAAAAGTGTTACCAACAGTTTTTAAGTTGTTTTAGAAATAGTATTTAGAGATATTTTCTCAATGCTTACTATATGCTTACTAATGCTACCCAAATGCCCGAAAATCATTCACCGATTTTTTTATGTAAAAAGTGTAACTATTCATGTAGCAAGAAAAATCACTTCGATAGACATTTGTCCACTAGAAAGCACAAAAATGCTTACTTTATGCTTACTAATGCTACCCAAATGCCCGAAAACGGGCCCGAAAACGGGCCTTCTACATCTACCAAGGACCAATCAGACATATTATCCCAAAGTTATGTAGAGAAAAATAAAGAGAAAAAAGGGCATCAAAAAGGGCCCTCTACATCTTCAAAAGAGATAGTTGCTACCTTTTCAAAACCTAATGTAGACATGAATGTAGGGTCTAGTGAATGCCCGAAAAAGGGCATAAATAATAGCCCTCCATTATTCAAGTGTGTTTGTGGAAATTTTTATAATCATAAACAGAGTTTATATCGCCATAAACGAAATTGCTCCATTGCTCTAGAGACGACTCAACTTATAAATACCCAAAATACTGAGTCTTCTAGTGCTATAGATAAAGAAATGCTCACTACATTAGTTAGCACAATGGCAAAATTTAATGTAGATAATCAAGAGACATTAGTTAAAGTTTTAAAAGAAATTATACCGAGTGTAGGGGTAAATAATTCAGTTAATACAAATAGTCATAATAATATTAACAATAATTTTAACATTCAGATGTTTTTGAATGAGAAATGTAAAAATGCTATGAATTTAACTGATTTTATTGAAACCTTACCTATTACTAGTGCTACTTATGACAATACAATTGAAAATGGTCTTACTAAAACAATCACAAATATGTTTGTAGATGGATTGAATAATATGGATATATTAGAAAGACCAATTCATTGTACTGATCCATCTAGAAAAACTCTCTACATTAAAGATAATGATGTTTGGGAAAAAGATAATAATCTTTTTACTATTGAAAATAGTATTACTAGAGTCGCTACAAAACAAAGAACTATGATTAATAAATGGCAAGACGCTAATGAAGGATGGAAAACAGATGAAGACCTACAAACCAAATTAACTAGTCTAGTATTTAACTCCATGACTCTAATAGAACAAGATGATAAAGAAAAAAATAAGATTATAAGAGCAATTAGTAAAAATACTCATTTAACGCAAGAAATTAAAGATGAATATAAATAATATTATAAATTTAGAAAAAATATTATTTATTTATTATCCAATTGTTGCTGGTCCTTGGGCACGACGAGCACCTGGTATACCATCTGAAGAATCTGTTACAATAGTTTCTTCATCTTCATATGTAGGTTTATTTCCTTCTATTTTACCTGGGGCACTTCGCATAGTGGATACTGATGGTAAATGATGACTTCTTACAGTTTCGCTATCTAAAGGAGTCATAGGAGTAAGAGGAGACATTATACTATTAGGTCCCATATTAATTTCACTAGGTATTGCTCTAGGTAGCCATGATTCAGTGCTTTCACTTCTGCTAGTAGCTCCTGTAGTAGAAGCTGGAATAGAACTTCCTGTAGTAGCTCCTGTAATAGAAGCTGGAGTAGAACTTCCTATAGTAGCTCCTGTAGTAGAAGCTGGAGATGATGATACACCTGGACCACCTACAGGAGTAGTAGGACCACCTACAGGGCCACCTACAGGG
>Ga0213866_10000270_pt1 | contig 42996 bp, 44 predicted proteins | sample PICome_11_FD_160079 | JGI IMG/M metagenome (GOLD analysis project Ga0213866, IMG submission 160079) | Coastal seawater microbial communities near Pivers Island, North Carolina, United States - PICO284 | ecosystem: Environmental > Aquatic > Marine > Coastal | place: USA: North Carolina...
AACATTATTTCCTTAAATTTAATTGTTTGATGACCTTTTGATAGGACTCAACATTTTTCTTTTTAAGGTAAGTAAGAAGTTTTTTTCTTTTGTTAACTGATTTAGTCAAACCTAAAGTTGAATGTTTGTCCTTTTTAAAATTTTTAAAGTGCTCAGATAATTTTATAATTTTATCTGTTAGTAAACCTATTTGGATTTCTGTAGAGCCAACATCCTTATCGTGGATGGCTAATGATTTAATTGTAACTTTTTTTTTCTTTATCATTTTCTTTGTTTTTTTTAATTATCTTTTCAATCTTCTCAGCATATTCAAATGAGTTATCTTCAACAAATGTGAGCTTAGGAAGAAACTTAATATCTAGTCTTTTAGACAAGGCTTTTCTAACAAGATGTGAGTACTCAGTCAAGATTTTAACTGTTTCTTTAGTATCTATACCTCCTAAAGGAATAACGTAAACTCTAGCTGTTTTTAAATCTGGGGTCATTCTAACTTCTGTAACAGTTATTAATTTAGAGTTTATAGAAGGTATTTTCGCTTCATTTCTAATAAATAATTCTCCTAGATTTTGCTTCACAAGTTCTCCAACTCGAAGTTGCCTTTGGCTAAAAGCTCTATGTGTGTTTTCATTAGTCATCATTTCTTATATTGATCTCTTTATTTCCTCAGCTAGATATGATTCTATTACATCTTTTTCCTTAAAGTCTATAAAATCTTTAATGCTAATACCGCACTCCAAACCTGTGCCCACTTCTTTCACTTGATTTTTTTCTCTAAATATTGACGATATTTCTCCAGTAAAAACAACTGTTCCGTCTCTAATAATCCTAGCTTTTGATTTAGATTTAATCTCACCACTAATAACTTTTGAACCAGCAATTTTTCCAGCAGTAGACACTTTAAATATTTTTTGTATCTCAGCACTGCCAAGAACTGTTTCTTTTATATCCGGCTCTAATAAACCAGATAAAGCCTTCTCTACATGATCAATTGCTTCATAAATAATATTGAAATATTTTATATCCACTTTTTGTTCCTCTGCTAATTTTTTTGCCTCTCTGTTAGGTTTTACATTGAATCCAATTAATATTGCATTTGATGCTTTTGCTAAAGAAACATCTGTTTCGTTAATCATGCCAATATCTGATAAAATAATTTTTGCCTCAACTTCATTATGTTCAATTTTATTAATTGCCATTTTTAATGCCTCACTTGAACCCTGTACGTCAGATTTAATAATAATATTTAGTTCATCTTTATCTTTTGTATTTTCAAATAATGTCGTTTTATCTTTTGGAAGAAATTTATTTTGTGCTGTATTATTTTTTCTAAATTCTGCAAGTTTTTTTGCCTCGTTTTCATCCTCTGTCACTATAAACTCAGCTCCAGCGTAAGCAGAATTATTCATTCCAAGTATCTCCACAGGCATCGATGGAAATGCCTCGTTAAGCATTTTTCCCTCATAATTAATCATTGCTCTTATTTTTCCCCAAGTGTCACCACAAATAAAATAATCACCACGACTTAATTTTCCATTGCTAATTAAAATAGTTGAAACAGGTCCTTTCCCTTTATCTATTTTGGATTCTATAACTACTCCTTTGGCTTTATCACTGTAAGAAGCTTTTAAATCTAAAATTTCAGATTGAAGTAAAATACATTCTTTAAGTTTATCTAAATTTATTTTTTTTACCGCAGAAACTTCTACAAATAATGTGTCTCCGCTTAAGTCTTCGGCAATTAGTTCGTATTGCATCATTTCATTTTTAATTTTGCTTATATTTTTTTCCGGCAAATCACATTTGTTAATTGCAACAATTATTGGAACTTTTGCTGCTTTAGCGTGTTTTATAGCTTCTACAGTTTGTGGTTTTATACCGTCGTCAGCTGCTACAACTAAAACAACAATGTCAGTTATTTTAGATCCTCTGGCCCTCATTTCTGTAAAAGCGGCGTGACCAGGTGTGTCTATAAATGTAATTAACCTTTCGTCATCAGTCTTTACTTGATATGCGCCTATATGTTGAGTTATGCCGCCATGTTCTCCAGATACAACATTAGAATTCCTTAATGAGTCCAGAAGTGATGTCTTTCCATGATCTACGTGTCCCATAATAGTAACTACTGGAGGTCGATTCTTTACTTCTCCAGAGAATTTTTTTTCTAATTTACTCGTTTCAATACTAGGTTTTTCCTCTAAAATTGCATTGTGGCCAAATTCTTTTACAATATATTCAGCTGTGTCTTTATCGATATTGTGATTAATTGTAGCTACTACTTTCATATTAAATAAAAACTTTATTATATCGCTTGATTTTTCAGCCATACGATTAGAAAGCTCTTGAATTGTAATTTGTTCTGGAATTTTTACTTCTCTTATTACTTTTTTGAACTCTTTCTTTTCTTCTCCATCTGGTTTTTTCTTTTCTTTAAGTCTTGCTCGTTTAACTGAGGCTAAGCTTCTCTGCTTAATTTCTATTTCCTCAACATTGAGTGCCCTAGAGACAGTTAGTTTAAAATCACGCTTATCAACTGGTCCTTTAAGTTTTAATTTACTCTTACCTGCCGGCTTATTATCTTTTTTTATGAATTCTTTAGTTGCTTGTTGTTCGATAAATTTTCTAGCAAAATTCTTTTTTTTGGACTCTTGATTAGAATTAATGTTTGGCGCTGTTGAAGCCCTGTTAAATGACTTATTTTGTCTAAATGGCTTTTTTTTCTCAACAGAAAAAGATTTTTTTCCTGTAGTTGAAATAGATGTTGTATCAATTTTCTTTTTTAAATTTGATGAAATTGTAAGTGTTTTTTTTTTGTCTTTATCCATAACATTACCTGTACACTATCTCTCTAGCTGCCATTATTAAATCATCAGCTTCTTTTCTAGATAATGAAAATTCTTCAAGGTAACCATCTATTCTTATTTTTTTACCTTTTACTTCATCAAAACCACCAATTAATTCGTCGGAAGAAAGATCAGCAAAATCACTCAATTTTTTTATATTTTTTTGGCCTAAAATTACAAGCATTCCCTGCGTCATTCCTTTTAAGCTTATCAATTTATCCTCTACTCCAAGCTCTTTAAGTTTTAATGCTACTGCCTCTTTCTCTTTTACTAGAGTTTCTTTTGATCTAGTGATTAATTCTTTTGCAGTTTCTTCATCAATTGCATCGATTTTTGAAATATCATCAGGATTAGATTGTGCAATTTCCTCTATAGATATAAAACCCTCTGAGACTAAAAGCTGACCTAATGTTTCATCGACCTCCAAATTTTTGATTAAAGTTTCGGTTCTTTCTTTAAATTCTGCTTGTCTTCTTTCTGAGTCCTCTTTGTCTGTGAGAATGTCTATTTCAAAATTTGTAAGTTTAGATGCTAATCTTACATTTTGGCCTCTTCTACCAATTGCCTTACTCAAGTTCTCCTCAGTTAAAATTATATCTATTCTCTTATTGTCCTGATCTATTAATACTCTCTGAATTTCTGCCGGAGAAAGCGACTCGGAAATTAATGTAGGCAAATCTTCTGTCCACTTTATAATATCAATTTTTTCACCATGTAGTTCATTCACTATTGTTTGAACTCTACTTCCTCTCATACCTACACAAGCTCCGACTGGATCTATTGAAGAGTCTTGAGAGTGAACACAAATTTTAGCTCTACTTCCTGGATCTCTTGCCACTGACTTAATTTCTATCGTGCCTTCATAAATTTCTGGTACTTCTTGAAAAAATAGTTTTGCTAAAAATTGTGGATGTGCTCGCGATAAAAATATTTGGTGTCCTTTTAATTCTTTTTTTACTTCATAACAGTAAGCTTTTACTCTATCTCCTGTTTTAAGAATTTCTCTTGGTATTAATTCATCTTTTTTGATTACGCCCTCCGCTTTACCTAAATCAATAATTACGTTACCGTACTCAAGTCTTTTTATTATGCCGCTTAATATCTGACCTTGTTTATCAATAAAATCTTCATACTGTCTATTTTTCTCAGCTTCTCTGACTCTACTACTTATCACTTGTTTAGCACTCTGAGCTGCTATACGACCAAAATCTATTTGGGGTAATTCTTCAAAAACTTTTTCCCCTACTTTTAGATCTTTATTGTTTGGATAATTTTTTTGTGCTTCTATCAAAGTAATCTCTCTTGCGGAATCTTCTACTTTTTCAACTATATCTAGTACTTTTTGAATTTTTATTTCACCACTTTCACGATTTATAATAACCTCAATATTATTATCATTTCCAAATTTTGTAAGTGCAGCTTTCTGGATAGCACTTTCCATTGAACCGATTACCAGTTCTTTATCAATTGATTTTTCGTTAGCTACCGCTTCAACGATCCTCAATAACTCTAGTTTATCTAATCCTCTATTTAACATTTTACTATCCCTAAAAAAAAATGGGCTAGTGCCCATTTAGAAAGTTCAACAATTTTATTAGTTTTTTAAATTAATATTAAGGCTTTTTCAAGATCACACTTTAAATAAATCTGTTTTATCTGTTTTTTCCCACGTAAATTCACCTTTTTTTGTGGGCTTTCTGCCAAAGTGGCCATAAGCAGAGGTTATCTCGTAAATTGGTTTATTTAGTTCTAACATTTCCCTAATTCCACGTGGTGATAAATTAAAATTTTCTTCAATTATTTTTTTTACTTTATCAACTTTTGTTTCATCTCCATTAGCTAACTTTATAAAAATTGATAAGGGCTTTGATACTCCAATTGCATAAGCTAGTTGTATTAAACATTTTTCTGAAATGCCTGATGCTACAATATTTTTTGCTAAATATCTTGAAGCATATGCAGCAGATCTATCTACTTTAGTTGGATCTTTGCCTGAAAATGCTCCACCTCCATGAGGAGCTGCACCTCCATAAGTATCTACAATAATTTTTCTTCCAGTTAAGCCTGTATCGCCGTCTGGACCACCAATTATAAATTGGCCAGTTGGATTTATATATATTTCTTTTTGATCAAGATCAGTCAAAAAATTTTCAGGTATAGATTTTTTTATGTAAGGAATAACAAGTTCTTTGACTTTTTCTTGATTTAGATCTTTTGAGTGCTGTGTAGAAATTACAACGGAAGTAACTCTAACTGGTTTTTCATTTTCATATAACATTGTGACTTGGCTTTTTGAATCAGGCTCTATACCTTTCAAAATTCCATTTTTTCTATCTTCTGCCATCAATCTCAAAATTTTATGTGAATAATGAATAGGTGCAGGCATTAATTCATCTGTTTCATTGCAAGCATATCCAAACATAATACCTTGGTCGCCAGCGCCTTCATCTTTATTATCTTTTGAGTCAACCCCCATCGCTATATCTGCAGATTGTTCATGAAGGTGTGTTTCAATATTTGCTGTTTTCCAACTAAAACCTTCTTGGTCATAACCAATATCTTTAATACAGTTTCTAACTTTCGAAATTAATTCGTCTTTCTCAATCTTGGGGCCTCTTGTTTCTCCAGCTAATACAACTTTATTTGTTGTTGTTAATGTTTCACAAGCAACTCGAGAAACTGGGTCTTTTGATAGGTAAGAATCAACAACCATGTCAGAAATCCTATCACAAACTTTATCAGGATGACCCTCTGAAACTGACTCACTAGTAAATAAATATTTATTTTTTTGCATATATTTTTTTGTTAATTAGAAAGAATAGAAGATATGTAATTAAAAGTATAAAAAAGATCAAATCATTTTTATTTTTTTTTGATTTTATTAACGGTATTTCATATTCAATATTTCCAGCTTCATGTCTATTTAATTTTTTAAGTATTTCTCCTTTATTATTGATTATTGCACTTACTCCTTTATTTGTAGATCTAAGCAAAAAATTATTACTTTCTATTGCTCTGAAGATTGATTTAGTAAAATGCTGGTCTGGCCCTATAGATTCACCAAACCAACCGTCCTCAGAAATATTTATAATAAGATTTGTGTTTTTATCAGATTTTTGTACGAGCTCAGGAAAAATAACTTCATAACATATTAATGGAAGAATGCTTAATTTATCAATTACAAGATTATTATTTTTTTGTCCTTGCAAAAAGGATCCATGGCCTTCTGTAATTTTTTTTAAACCAAAATTATTTAAGATTTCCTCAAAGGGTAAAAATTCTCCAAAAGGAACGAGTTTTCTTTTATTATAAGTTTGAATAATATCGAACTTATTATTTATTATTACAATGCTGTTAAAAAAATTACCTGAATTTGGTTCTAATTTATTAATACCAAATATTATATAATGCTTACTTGAAAAATTATCAAAAATAAGATCTTTATAAACTAAAATTTCATCAAAACTGTATCCACTAAAAACACCCTCTGGCCAAATAAATAATGTCTGCCTTTCTTTATCTGGATTACTATACCTAATTAAATTTTTTAATCTCCGTTCGATTTCTTGCTCATTAAGTCCATACTCTAAATTAAAATTTGGGGATATTACTTTAACGTACGTTTTATCATTAATGTTTCCCAAAAGTTTTTTATTTTTATTTATTTCATAATCTCCATAAATATAGAGGCTTAAAATAATAATAGAAATAAGCATGAAAAAAGTTATTTTTTTTATCTTATTAATTTTGAAAAAAAAAATTGAGGGAAAAGCAAATACAGTTATCACTAAAAGATTGTATGAATATAAACCAATTACATTTATTATTTGTAAAATCTCAATAAATGAACTGGTACTGTAAACCCATAAATTCCAAGGAAAACCTGTAAATAAATTCGATCTTAGATAATCGAAAAAAGCAATGCTCGCAGAAAAAATTATTAACGAGGTAAAATCTAGTCTTAAATATGGGCCAACTAATAAAGTAGTAAATCCCATAAACAAACTTAAAAATAAAGGAATTAAGATCAATGCAAATGGAATGAAAACTTTAAAATTTTCATCAAATGTTAAAGAGTTAGAAATCCATGAAGTACCACTAAGATAAAATCCAAAACCGAAAGCTAATCCAAATATAAAAAAATTTTTTTTATAAGGTTTTTTTCGATAAACTGCTTTCGATTTTTTGTTTATAAAAACTATTAAATAAAAAAAAAGAGGGAAAACTATGAAATTTATTGCTGTAAGGCCAAATGGTTCAAAAGATAATGTTGTTAATGAGCCTAATATTAATGGAATTAAATATAACGTTAAAAAACGGCTATTTAAGTATTTCTCAATCATTTAATAATGCAAAATACTTTTTTTCAATACGATTCATTTTTTCAAAATCTTTGTTTTTTTTATGATCATAACCAAATAAATGGACTAGTCCATGAATCCATAGATAGTCAAATTCTAACTTAAAAAAGTTTTTTTTATTTTTATTTTTGATTTTATTTAAGTTGATAATTATATCACCTAGATATATCTCTTTTTCTTTTTTTAATTTTTCTTTTAATTCTTTTTTTGTTTGGAACGGAAAAGATAATATATCTGTTGATTTATTTTTATTTCTAAATTTATTATTAAGAAACTTAATTTCTTTATTTCCTGATAGTAAAAGAGTTAAATAAATTTTATTTCTCTTAAATAATTTTATTTTTAAATTTAATTTATTAATTTTTTGATTCAAATAATAGTTTGGTCTTTTTATATAATTTAGCCAATTATTATTGTTTGTAATAACATTAATTTTTATCATCAACGCTTTTATTCTGATAAGCTTTAATGATTTTCGAAACCAAAGGATGTCTAACCACATCATTGTGATCAAATTCAATTACTTTTATTTCTTCAAGTTCTTTTAGTATATTTCTTGACTTGATTAAGCCTGAGTCTCGTTTATTAATTAAATCAACTTGGCTAGGGTCGCCGTTAACAACCAGTTTAGAATTCTCTCCTATTCTTGTTAAAAACATTTTAATTTGTGTTTCAGTAGCATTTTGTGCCTCATCTAAAATTGCAAAACAATTTTTAAGCGTTCTTCCTCTCATAAAAGCTAGAGGTGCAATTTCTATTTCTCCTGCTTCAATTTTTTTATCTATTTTATCTGCACCAAAGAGTTCGTATAGAGCATCATATAAAGGTCTTAGATATGGATCAACTTTTTCTTTCATATCACCCGGCAAGAACCCTAGCTTTTCCCCGGCCTCTACTGCTGGTCTAGACAATATTACTCTATCAATTTTTTTTTCCATTAACAAAGTTACAGCTACCGATACAGCTAAAAAACTTTTTCCTGTCCCAGCTGGACCAAGAGACATTACAACATCATTTTCTTTCAATGCTTTTATGTACTCAGATTGCTTTTCAGATCTTGCAATAACAGATTTTTTTGGAGTTTTTATTAATTGTTTAAAACTCTTTACGTTTGATTCTTCTACTTCAAAATTTTTTTCCACTGATAAAACTATATCCTCTTTTTCTATAATATTCGTTAAAAAATATTTATTTATTAAAAACTTAATAGCATCACAAAATATAGATAATTTTTCCTTATCACCTTTGCAAGTTATCGAATTACCTCTGAAATAAACATCAGTATTTGTTAATTTTGATAAACTTTTAAGATGTTGATCAAATTGACCTACAACAGCCATTAACATTTCGTTATCATTAATAGAAATATTAACAGTTTCTTTATCTATTCTCTTTATAATGAGTTTGTTTTCTAATTTACTTATTTGAGACATCTATTTAAGCCGCATAATGAGTTTTGTTCAAATTTGAAATAATTTCGCCAAATAATGTATTTTGATTTCCTTTTAAAATTTTAACATTTTTAATTTTTCCAGTTAAATTTTCATTACTATCAACAATTACTGAATTAAAATATTCATCTCGACCAAAAAATTTATTTTCGCTTTTCATCTTATTTTCAAATAGAACTTTTGCAGTTTTATTTATTAAATTTTTTCTGTATTTATTTTTAATTTTTTCTGCTGTGCTTTGAAAATAAATCAGTCTTTTCTTTGAATCGCTTTCATCCATCTCTTTCAAGTCGAATGCTGGTGTTCCTGGTCTTGCGCTAAAAATAAATGAAAAAGAATTAATAAACCCAACCTTAGTCATCAATTCAACGGTTTTTTTAAAATCTTCCTCAGTTTCACCTGGATAACCAATTATAAAATCACTGGAGAATTGAATGTTTGGTTTAGTTTTTTTTAGTTTATTTATAATATCCAAATATTCTTTGACTGTGTGCTTTCTATTCATTAGTCTTAATATTTTATTTGATCCACTTTGTACAGGAAGATGAATTATCGGCATCAATTTTTTACAATATTTATGAGCTTGAATTAAATCATCTGTAAAATCTCTTGGATGTGATGTTGTATATCTTATTCTTTTTAAATCTTTAATATTTGATATTTCAATAATCAAATCTGAAAGCTTTTTTCCATTAAAATTATAAGCATTTACATTTTGTCCTAATAAATTAATTTCTCTAGTTCCATTTTCAACTAAGTGGTTAGCTTCAAAAAGTAGTTCTTTAATTGGCCTTGAGTACTCTGGTCCACGCGTATAAGGAACAACGCAAAATTTGCAAAATTTATCACATCCCTCCTGTATTGTTAAAAAAGAAGAAACTTTATTATCAGAATTTTTTATAGAATTTAAGGTATCAAATTTTTCAATCACTTCAAATTCTGTAAAGTTAACTTGTTTAGATTTTTTTTCTAAATTTTTAATCATGTCATTTATTTGATGATAGGATTGAGGGCCTATTACTGCGTCTATATACTTTTCTTTTTTTAACAAAATATCACCCTCTGCTTGTGCAACACAGCCAGCTACAAATACAATAGGTTTTTTTTTATTTCTAAATACTTTTTTTAACCTGCCGACATCATGATATACTTTATCTGTAGCTTTTTCTCTTATGTGGCATGTGTTTAAAATATAACAGTTTGCTTCGATTATATTTTTTGTTGGTATATAATTAATTTTTTTTGTTAAATCTAAAATACGATTGCTATCGTACTCGTTCATTTGGCAGCCAAGTGTTTTGATGAAAATTTTTTTTTGCAAATTATTTTTTTATTTTTGATCCATACAGCTCAAGTTTATGATCAACCAATTTATAACCGAGTTTTTTTGCAACTTCATTCTGAAGTTTTTCTATTTCCTTATCGACAAATTCAATAATCTCTCCGCTGTTTATATCAATTAGATGATCGTGATGTTCATCTGGAGATTGCTCGTATCTCGCTTTACCACCCTTAAAATCATGTTTTTCGACTATGCCAGATTCTTCAAAAAGTTTTACTGTACGATATACTGTTGCAATGCTTATTTTCTTATCGATTTCACTAACTCTTCTATGAAGTTCATCAACATCAGGATGATCCTTGGATTCTGACATAATTTTAGCTATGACCTTTCTCTGGTCAGTAAGTCTTACTCCTTTATTTTTACATTTCTCTTCTAATGAATTCATAAGATTAATCTAACTTAAATATAAGGGTTTAATCAAATTTTTTTGTACTAAGCTTTTTTGAATTAAAAACTCAATATTAGCAAGGTTAAATTGACCAAGATCCTCATTTTTAAATCCAAATATATTTATGTTCTTTGAAATTTTTATTCCTTTCGCCACTGCTAACGAGACCCTTATGGATGAAAAACTCCCTGGACCGTTATTTACAAGTATTGAGAAGTGTTTATTAATTATTACTTTGTGTTTTTTCACTAGATTTAATATGCTTGATACTAATTGATCATTTTTATTTACTTTGTCAATAAAATCATGAGTATAAAATTTATTATTAACTTTTAAACCAATTTTATCATTAGCACCAATGCAATTCAAAATTAAAAAATCTTTAATCATAAGTACTTTTATAACTACTTTATTTTTTCAACACAATTTGTATTCCAATTCAAAAACGAACGATATTGAGGACTTTGGAATAATATCCCTAATGTATCATAGATTTGACGAGAATAAATATCCATCCACCAATATAAAAATAAATGATTTTAAAGAACATTTAAAAATAATTGAAAATAATAAAATTCAATTTATTAATCCAAAAAATTTTGAAAATGTATTAAAAAATAAAAAAACACAAAGAAAAATTCTTCTAACTATTGATGATGGTTTTTCATCTTTTTATAATAATGCTTGGCCAATTCTAAAAGAGAAAAAAATTCCATTTATTTTGTTTGTGAGTACTCGAGAAGTTGGTGCGTTTAATTATATGACTTGGGATCAAATCAGAGAGATAAGCAAAGAGGATTTTGTCGAGATAGGAAATCATAGTCATTCACACGAATATCTAGTAGATGAGGACATCGATCTTATCAAGGAAGATATTGAAAAATCAATAAAAATTTTCAAAAAAGAGTTAAAAAGGAATTCTGAATTTTTCTCCTATCCTTTTGGAGAATATAGTTTGGCTTTTAAAGACTTAATACGTTCACTTGGTTTCAAATATGCTTTTGGTCAACATTCTGGTGTGATGGATGATACTAAAGATTTTTATGAACTGCCACGATATCCAATTAATGAAAAATATGGAGAGATACAAAGATTCAAGTCGTTAACAAAAACTTTACCTTTCAAATATAAAAAGATTACTCCTGACGAAAAATATCTTTTGCAGCAAAAAAACCCTCCAGTAGTTGAAATCGAATTCTACGAAAATATAAAGAACTTAAAATCTCTTAAGTGTTATTCAAACGAGGGGAACAGGTGGAGAGAGTCTGAAATAAAATTTAAAAATACTACTTTGTTGGAAATTAATATTGATGAAAAATTTATTGGAGAAAGAGGAAGAATAAACTGCTCTCTTCAAGATCCGTCCGGTTACTGGCGATGGCTTGGTATTCAATTTGTAGTAAGTGATAAATAAATTAAGAACTTAATTCAATTTTCTTTACTGAATTTACAAGTCTGACAGGTTCAAAATCTGTTAATCTGTTTTGTCTTATAATTTGATTTAAAATTTTAGTGTATTCTAGACCAGTCTGCGCATAATTGTTTAGTGTTTCTGTAAGTTCTAAACCAGATACTTTTTTATTTTTATTTCTTAAGTTAAGCCTTTTTTGTCTAAACTTTTGATAACTTTTATGTGTATTTAAATTGTTTTGATAAGCCTTAACTGAAGCTCTTAAAATTGGAAATTTTAAAATTTTATGATTTTTGTTACTCTCTCTATCCAGAGGTGCTATTCCTTTACCACTCCATGTCCATTGGCCAAAAATAGCATTTCCTTCTAAAGCAAATCTAGATGTACCCCAACCACTTTCTTTTGCAGCCTGAGCCAATGCAATTGAGGTAGGTATAATATCCATTCGTACAATCAATTCTTTTAAGTCACCTTTTTTAACCTTGTACTCAAGTAGTTTTTGCCTGATCCATTGTTTTTCTAAATCTGTTGTAAATTTTTTATCAGCTAAATTAATTAACTTCTTCCTATCTTCTAATATTCTTTCATTCTCTGCCACTATTAGGGGTAGTACAATTTTAATAAATGTTTCTTTTTTAAGTTTAGTACTTTGCAAAGCATCAAGATCTCTAGGAAACTGTGTAAAATAAATAGGTTTTACAAGTTTCTGTGAACGAACCTTGCCAAGATCATATTCTACATCTTTAAAAAGATTTAGGACTGTTTCTGTTTTTAAATTTAAATTTGGTAAAATAACTTCATCAACACTTTTTCTCTTAACTTCAAGTCTTTGTTTTTCCTCTGATTTTTTTGTATCTTTTTTGACTTTTGGTTTTTTTACTTCTTTCTTAATCTCAGGTTTTTTTACTTCTTTCTTAACCTCAGGTTTTTTTACTTGTTTCTTAATTTCAGTTTTTTGAACTAGATCATTATCTGATAAGTAGTTTACTCCACTAAATATAATAGTTGAAAGAACAGCAACAGAAGCAATAGCAATAATTACAGTTTTTGCTTTTTGCGGCTCTATTTGTTGTTTGTAAATTCCGTGAAATAGGTCAGTGAGCAGATTCCCGAAAAATTCGTAGATCACTGCTCCTAACTTAGGAATTATATTTAAAAAGTTTAAACCAATTTTTCCAAGCTGAACCCATAAATCTTTAAACAAACGTCCTAGTTTTCTATTTGTATCAAGTTTAAAGTTTTCTATTTTTCTAATTGCCCTATTCTTATCTTTAATTTTATTTTCTTTATATTCTACTAAACTGGTCTTAATTTTTGCTACAGGTTTTATAAAATTATCTCTTAAAAAATTAGATTTAAAATCTTTTGGAATAATGATTTTATTTTTTTTTAGAATAAGTTCTAGCTGCCCGGATGTTAGACTTTTTCTACTTTTTACGTAGTCTTTAATCTCTTTAACGTCATAGATATATGCTAATTCAATTAATTTATCTCTATAACTTAATTTTTTTTTCATTGTACAGCCTCGACAGAGTTAACTTCTTTTACATAGTGCTTTAAGAGATTTTGAACCCCTTGTTTCAAGGTCATCAAAGAACTGGGGCATCCTGAACAGCTGCCTTGCAATTGAACTTTAACAACTCCGTTTTCAAAAGATTTAAATTTAATATCTCCACCGTCTCTTGCCACAGCTGGACGTATTTTTGTATCTAAAACTTCAATAATTTTATTCACAGTTTCATCATCTTTTCCCTCATTTTCAGGGGTTTTTTTGTCTTGGCTAAGGATTGGGGACTTATTTTTCTCAAAATAGTCATTTAAGTGAGAAATTACCATGGGTTTTAACTCATCCCATGATACTTCATCAGTTTTTTTTACTGATAAAAATTTCTCAGATAACAAAATAAGCTCCACTCCCTTAAAATTTAAAAGTCCTTTTATAAAAACATTATCTATTTCATTGCTTTTTTCTTTTAAAAACTCTTCAGTACCACTTGCCGATATAGTTCTTTCTGATAAAAATTTTAAAGAATTTGGATTTGGTGTTGTTTCTATTTGTATCATAAAAGTTTTATATTATATCAAACCTACTTTATCACGTATATTTTTTAGGTTTTCCTCAGCAATAATATTAGCTTTTTCAGTGCCTTTTTTTAAAACGCTTTTTAAATACGACTTGTCTTTAAGTAGTTTCTGCATTTCTTTTCCTACGGGTGTTAATTCGTTTATCAAAATTTCAGCTAATTTTGTTTTTAAAAATGAGTATTCTTTTCCAGCCATGTCAGATACAATTTTTTCTAAATTGTTTTTTGTTAACTCTGAATAAATATTCAATAAATTAAGGGCTTCTGGTTTATTTTGAAGAGATTTTACGTCTGCCGGGATAGGTTCTGAGTCTGATTTAGCTTTTTTAATTTTTTTATGGATCTCGTCAGCTGAGTCCTTAAGATTAATTCTTGAATAATCAGACTCCTCCGATTTACTCATTTTTTTTGTACCATCTCTTAAGCTCATTATTCTTGAAATGTTTTTAGGTATTAAGGGCTCTGGTAAAGGAAAAAAATTATTGCATTTAAAATCATTGTTAAACTTTTGTGCAATATCCCTTGATAGTTCTAAATGCTGTTTTTGATCAGCTCCAACAGGCACATGAGTAGCTTTGTATAAAAGAATATCAGCTGCCATTAAATTTGGATAAATATAAAGACCGACGCTGGCCTTTTCTTTATCTGATCCCGCTTTATCTTTAAATTGAGTCATTCTATTTAACCATCCAATTCTAGATACACAATTTAAAATCCAAGCGAGTTCTGCGTGCCCAGAAACTGAGGATTGATTAAAAATAATACTTTTATCGGGGTCTAAACCAGTCGCTAAAAAACTTGCCGTTGTTTCTAACACGTTATCATGTAGATGATTAGGTTCTTGAAAAACAGTTATAGCATGCAAATCAACAACACAATAAATGCAATCCATTTCTTTTTGTAATGAAACAAAGTTTTTAAGCGCTCCTAAGTAGTTTCCTAAATGAAGATTTCCCGTTGGCTGCACACCTGAAAATGCTAATTTTTTTTTATTCATTAATTTGTTTTATAATTTTTAAATTTCAATATTCCCAATAAATAACACGATAATAAATATAACATACCCACAAAACCAACAATGGATATTAAATAAACAGCTTTATAATTGTAGCTATAGTCTAAATAATTTACAAATTTTTCCAAAGAAAAAAGCAATATAGACGACATAATTATTGTTGAAATCAATATTTTGATAAAATTTATTATTAATTGATTTTTTAATAACAAAATTTTTCTACTATTTAACAAATAAATATAAATAAAAACTCCAAACCAAGTTGAAATTGATGTAGCGATTGGAATAATTATGAAACCAATTTTATTAAATAAACTAACACTAATCAAAATATTAAAGAAAACAATAAATATAGAAATGTAGAAAGGTATTTTAGTGTTATCTCTTGCAAAAAAGAAGTTAGATAATATTTTTATCAACGCAAAAGCTGGTACGCCATATCCAAAAAACTTTAAAGCATCAGCTGTCATTTTAACATCATTTGAAGAAAAAGAACCGTATCCAAATAATGCATTTACTATTTCATTCGACGCTAAAATTAGCCCAAAGCTTGCAGGTATTGAAAAAAGAAGTGAAAGCTCAAAAGATTTATTTTGTATATCAGAAATTTTTTTTACATTTTTCATCCTAAAAGCTTTGGAAAGAACAGGTAAAGAAACAGTCCCAACGGCTATTCCTGCTATAGCTAGATTAATTTGATAAACTCTATCAGCATAATAAAGATAAGAAACTGCGCCCGATTGAAATGAAGCGATAATCGTTCCAACTAGAATGTTTATTTGTGTAACTCCTGAAGATAAAATACTCGGTAATAGCTTTTTAAAAAAAAATTTTACTTTATTGCTAAACCTTAAGCTGAAATTTAGAGCGGGTTTGTAAAATTTTTTAGTGACGTAAATAAGAAAAAATAATTGAACTATACCTGCTATTGTAACACCGTAAGATAGTTGTTTTGCATAATCTAACCCTTGTATAAAAGAATATACTAAACTTAAAATCAAAATTACATTTAAAATAATAGGTGCAGCTGCAGCGGCGGCAAATTTATTATTGGAATTAAGTATACCGGCAAAAAAGGATGAGAGGCTAACAAATAATAAAAATGGAAATGTAATTCTTGTCATTTCAACAGCAAGATCAAATTTTATTTGATCTTCTAAAAAACCTGGTGCAATAATATAAATTAAATAGGGAGTAAAAATCTCCACTATAGTAACTATAAACAATAAAATTAATAATAAAGAACTTAAAACATCATCAGCAAATTTTTTTCCTTTTTTTTTGCCTTCAATTTTGGCGGAGGTATAACTAGGTATAAAAGCTGCATTAAATGTTCCTTCAGCAAACAGCCTTCTAAAAGTATTTGGCAATCTAAACGCCACAAAAAAAGCATCGGCATAAATTGTCGCTCCGAGAAATATTGCAATTAAAATATCTCTTAGATAGCCTAATATTCTACTAATTAAGGTATAAAAACTAAACACTGATGCTGAAGATAATAGATTCATAAATATTCTTAATTAGGCCATAAATTTTTAGTGAATTATCATTCTTTATATTACATACTCATTTGACTAAATGCCAAAAAAAACAGAAATAGATCACTATTCAGATAAAGAGGCACTTGATTTTCATATAAAAGGTAAGTCGGGCAAAATTGAGATAGGCTCTTCTAAACCGCTCACTACAAAAAGAGATTTGTCTCTAGCCTATTCGCCTGGTGTTGCAGCGCCTGTTAAAGAAATATCAAAGAATCCAGAACTCGCTTATGATTACACAAGTAAAGGAAATTTAGTAGCGGTTATAAGTAACGGTTCTGCAATATTAGGTTTAGGAAACCTAGGTGCTTTAGCTTCCAAACCTGTAATGGAGGGTAAATCAGTTCTGTTTAAACGTTTTGCTGACATTGACTCAATTGATATTGAGATTGATAATAAAGATACAAATTCAATTATAGAAACAATAAAAAATATTAGCGGGACCTTTGGAGGTATCAATCTTGAGGATATAGCTGCACCAGACTGTTTTATTATTGAACAAAAATTAAGAGAAACTTTGGACATTCCTGTTTTTCATGATGATCAGCATGGGACTGCTATCATCACAACGGCTGCTTTAATAAATGCCTTAGATATTTCGAAAAAAAATATTTCTAATGTTAAAATTGTTGTAAATGGGGCTGGCGCGTCAGCACAAGCTTGTGCAAACTTATTTAAAAGCTCAGGTGTAAAAAATGAAAATATAATAATGTGTGATAGCAAAGGTGTTATTTACAAAGGTAGAGAAAACATTGATCAGTTTAAATCCGCTTTTGCTATCGATACAAAATTAAGAACCCTTTCTGAAGCTATAAAAAATGCTGACGTTTTTCTTGGCTTATCAGCTAAAGATGTTGTGTCTAAAGACATGGTAAAGTCAATGGCAAAGAATCCGATTATTTTTGCGTGTGCAAATCCAGATCCAGAAATAAAACCTGAATTGATAGAAGAGGTAAGAGATGATGCAATTATAGCTACTGGAAGATCTGATTATCCAAATCAAGTCAATAATCTTATCGGTTTTCCATATATTTTTAGAGGAGCTTTGGACGTTAGAGCAAGAGCTATCAACGAAGAGATGAAAGTTGCAGCAGCAAATGCAATAGCTTTATTAGCTAGGGAAAATGTGCCTGATGAAGTGGTTGCAGCTTATGGAGGAGATCGCCCAAGATACGGAAAAAATTATATTATCCCCTCAACTTTTGATCCAAGGTTAATTAGTGTGATACCCGCTGCTGTTGCTGAAGCTGCAATAAAAAGTGGTGCGGCCAGAAAAAAAATTGAAGATATTGAGTTGTACAAAGATCAATTGTCAAATCGTTTGGACCCGTCAATGTCCATAATGCAAGGAATTAATGCCAAAATTAGAAAAAATCCTAAAAGAGTTATTTTTGCAGAAGGTGAAGATGAAAATATGTTAAAGGCGGCGATTGAATTTGGAAAAAACAAATTAGGTATTCCCATATTAATTGGAGCAGAGAATAGAGTTAGAGAACAATTAAAAAAAATAGGATTAGATGAAAACTACAAAATTGATATCGTGAATTCTACTAATAAAGAAAAAAGAGAAAAATATGTTAAACATTTGTATAAAAAATTACAAAGAGAGGGTCAACTTGAAAGAGATGTTGATCGATTAGTAAGAAACGATAGAATAGCGTGGGGCTCTTCAATGATTGCCTGTAAAGATGCAGATGCTATGGTCACTGGTAATATTAGACATTACGCTGCTTCTATTGAAAAATTAAAAAAAGTAGTATCTGCAAGGTCGGGTGAAGAAATTTTTGGCATGACAATGATTGTCTCTAAAGGAAAAACAATTCTTGTAGCAGACACTAATGTAACTGAATTACCTTCAGCTGAAAGATTAGTAAATATTTCTAAATCGTGTGTACGTATAGCTCGTTTATTTGGTTTTGAGCCAAAAGTTGCTTTTATGTCTCATTCTACTTTTGGAAAACCATTGTCTAGAAATACAAGACATGTAAGAGACGCCATTGATAAATTAAAAAAAGAAAAAGTTGATTTTGATTTTGATGGAGAAATGCAACCAGATGTAGCTCTAAATCCTATATATAAAGAAATTTATCCGTTTTCAAAAATAGTTGGAAATGCCAATGTTTTAATTATGCCTGCACTACATAGCGCTGCCATTTCAACTAAACTTATGAAAGTTTTTGGTGGTGGAAAAAATATTGGACCTTTGTTAATTGGATTAGGGCAACCTATTGAGGTAGCTCCTTTGAGAGCTAGTACGTCAGAAATTTTAAACTTAGCATCTATCGCTGCTTATTCATCTGATGTTATTGATTATTCTATCTAGAGCTTGGTTCTACTTAATTCATTGGCTAAATAAATTGATGGAATTACTTCATCGACATCGAAAATTTTATTTGCTTCATTAATGACTTCTTTTTTTTCTTCTTCGTCCATAGCTATACCAAAGATATAAATATTTTTATTCACTGTTTCTAATGTGTAATTTCTTGCTTTTGTTTTCTTATTAAAAATTAATGCTGTTCTTAATTGGCTAGTAATTAAAATATCCTTAGCTGTTCCTTTGAAGTTACTTTGACCTTTTATTGTGACAGCGTTTTTAACTGATCTTACTCCTTTTGTTTCCCATGCCAGTTTAGTTATTTTTATTTTTTCCTCAGGCTCATCAACTTTTCCAGATAAGAATATTCTACCATCAAGAACTTCTGATTGAATTGATAGAAAATATTTTTTATCTGCTAAAGCTAATCTTGCGGTAAGATTCTTTTGCATTATAGTATCGTCAATCTGCATCCCAATAGTTCTTGGATCAAAAGTAATGTTTACTCCTGTTCCAAACTGTGTAGCAGAGGTACAACCTGAAATAAGCATTATAATTAAAAGGCTAATAATTTTTTTCATTTTTAATTTTTAAACACAGATCATAAATTGTTTTTTTGTTTATTTTTTCTGTTTCGAAAACTAAATCAACAGTATCTTTCAAACTTAATTTTTTTAAATATTTTTTTATTTTATTCACAACTTTTTCTTTATCAAAATTTTCACTCTTTTTTAAATTTTCTGAAATTACTATTGTTAATTCGCCTTTAATAGGGTTTTTAAACATTTTAATACTATCTAAATCCTCTCTAATGAATGTTTCATGAAGTTTGCTTATCTCTTTTGCTATTAATATTTTTCTTCCAGAAAAAAACTTTTTAAAGGCACTAATATAAAAATTAATTTTTTTTGAAGGAATATAGAATATTAGCGAAAATTGACTCTGAGAAAGTGTTGATAAAACCTTTTCTAACTCACTCTCTCTCTTTGGAAGAAAACCATAGAAAATAAACTGATCTTTAAATCCAGAAATACTCATAGCTGTCGTGACGGAGGATACGCCTGGCACAGGAATTACCTCAACACTATTTTCTAAGCAAATATTTACTAGCAGTCTACCTGGATCTGATAAAAGAGGTGTGCCTGCGTCTGATACTAAAGACAAAATTTTGCCCTCATTAAAATGTTGTATAATGCTTGTAAGTTGTTTTTTCTCATTGAATTTGTGATAAGAAATCAATTTTTTCTTAATTTTGAAATGGTTAAGTAATTTAATGGTTCTTCTCGTATCTTCACAAAGAATTATGTCTGAACTTTTTAAAACTTCGATAGCTCTTAATGTGATATCATCAAGATTACCAATGGGAGTAGAAACAATATACAAATGGTTTAAAAGAAGTTTCATTATGAAAATTAAAATATTTTTATCGTTATTTTATATACTATTTTTATTTAATACTAATCTATTAAGTAGTGAAAATAATAAAACACTCAAAGTTGGATTACTTGCACCTCTTTCTGGTCCTTACAGCGAGATAGGTTATTCACTTCTTTACTCATTGCAATTAGCATTATCAGAAATTAATGATGACAAAGTAGTAATAGTTCCAAGAGACTCTGGATCAAACAATCAGGAAAAAATTAATATCGCATTAGATGACTTGAAATCTAAAGGAATTAAAATAATCATCGGTCCTACAACCTACGAAGAATTTCAGGAAGTAAAAAAATATAATGATTTAATTTTTATTTCACCATCAAATATTAACCCTGAATTTTCAAAAAACATAATAAGCATTGGGGTAAGTTTGGAGTCACAACTCACCGCAATTATGAATTTTATAAAAAAACAAAAGAAAAAAAGAACAGTTATCATGTATCCGAAAAATGAATATTCAGAATTAATAGAGAAAAAATTAGTAGAACTAAATTTAAAAGAAATAAGAAAATTCACCTACAGTCCAAACCCAGAGGTTCTAACAGGTGAAATAGAAATTTTAACTAATTACACTCAAAGAAAAAGAAATCTCGAACTAAGAAAAAAAATGTTCGAAGATAAAGAGGATGAACAATCTGTTAAAGAACTGGAAAGACTTGAACAATTATATACTTTGGGAAATGTGAACTTCGACTCTGTCATTATTATTGATTTCGGTAATAATCTAAAAAGTGTTTTAACTTCACTAGTTTATACTGATGTTAATCAAGAAAATGTTTTATTTACTACTATCAATCAGTGGTTTGATGAGAGTATTTTTTATGAAAATACTATAAAAAATTTATATTATCCTTCTGTAAATTATAAAGAGTTTAAAAAATTTAATAAAAAATATTTTGAAAGTTTTAATGTATATCCTAATGAAATTTCAATCTTAGCTTATGACGCACTCGGATTAATTTATTATGCATGGAAAAGTAAAGAAGAAATTAATTCTGTAAATGACTTTTTGTTCAAAAATAAAATTAAGGGGAAAATTGGTACATTTAGTTTTAAAAATGGGAAAATTTCTCAAGAGTTAGAAATTTATAAAACAGATAAGAATAAATTTATTAAATTTTAATTTTTTTTTTTAATTTTTTAAATGCTAAAAATCTGTGGTCCATTTTAATTTTTTTTGATTTAGACATCTGACCAAATGTTATCGATTGATTTTGAGGTATAAAAATAGGATCATAGCCAAATCCTTTTTTTCCAATAATTGAAATTGAAATCCTTCCTTTCAGTTTACCTACTGCTGAAATAATTTTTCCATGAATATTTTTATATGACAAGCAGCAAACGAAGGTGGCTTTTCTGTTTCTTTTTTTTTTCATCTTTTTCAAAAGAAATTGCATAGCTTTAAAAAAACTTCCGTATTTTTTTGCTAACCTGGCTGAATAAATGCCTGGCTTATTATTGAGCGCTTCTATACACAAACCTGAGTCATCTGATATAATTGGAAAGTTTACATATTTTGAAAAAAATTTAACTTTAAGCCTAGAGTTGGAAATAAAAGTTTTACCTGTTTCTTTTGGGCTTTTAATTTTTAATGAAATAGGTGAAATTTTTTTGTATTTTTTTGGGAGTAAATAAGCAATTTCCCTAAATTTTCCTTTATTATGAGTTCCAATTAAAATTTTTTTCATTACAGATCTAGTAATTTAATAAGTACTTACTATATAGCAAGCATAATGAGTGAAAAAAATAAACAAAAAGAAGAATCGTCAAAGGAAGAGGTTGTTAAAACACCCAAAGATCAAAACAAAGAAGAGAACAAAGAATTAACCTTAGAAGAAAAATTAAAAGAAACTGAGGAAAAATTATTAAGATCCCTCGCTGAAATTGAAAATCAAAGAAGGAGATTTGAAAAAGAAATTAAAGATGCTTTTGAATTTGGATCCTTTAATTTTGCAAAAGAAAGTCTCGCTATTCTGGATAACTTAAATAGAGCAAAAAACGCTATCAAAAACGATGAAAAATTAAAAAATAATAATGACTTGGACAAATTTTTAGAAAATATAACTATAATAGAAAAGGATTTAGTTTCAATTTTTGAAAAAAATAGAATTAAAAAAATTGAAGTTCATGCAAAAAAATTTGATCCGAATTTTCATCAAGCTATGTCTGAAATTGAAGATGATAATAAAGTTCCAGGCACTATCCTTCAAGAGATTCAAGCGGGATACATGTTGGGGGATAGGCTTTTAAGACCTGCCTTAGTAAGTGTTTCAAAGAAAAATGCTTCTAAAGATCAAGAAAATAAGGACAAAAAAGTTGAAAAATAGCCTTGTAGATAAAGAAATAACACCCATATAAAAACCATCAGAAAAGGATAAATAAATGAGCAAAGTAATAGGAATAGATTTAGGAACAACGAACTCATGTGTAGCCATTATGGATGGCTCACAAGCAAAAGTTTTAGAAAATGCTGAAGGAGCTAGAACCACTCCCTCTGTAGTAGCTTTTTTAGAGAATGAAGAAAAACTTTAGGGCAACCTGCAAAAAGGCAAGCGGTAACAAATGCTGGAGATACCGTATTTGCAGCAAAGAGATTAATTGGTAGAAAATTTGATGGACCTTCAGTTCAAAAAGACATTTCTAAAGTACCTTATAAAATTGTTAAATCAGACAACGGTGATGCTTGGGTAGAAGGAAAAGGGAAAAAATACTCTCCTGCTCAAATTTCAGCTTTTGTGTTACAGAAAATGAAAGAAACTGCTGAAAAGTACTTAGGTCAAGCTGTAACAAAAGCAGTAATAACAGTTCCTGCTTATTTTAATGACTCTCAAAGACAAGCGACAAAAGATGCTGGAAAAATCGCTGGGCTTGAAGTTTTGAGAATTATTAATGAACCAACTGCAGCTTCATTAGCTTATGGTTTAGATAAAAAAGGTGGAAAAAAGATTGCTGTTTATGATTTAGGTGGTGGTACTTTCGATATTTCAATTTTAGAAATTGGAGATGGAGTTTTTGAAGTAAAATCTACAAATGGAGATACTTTTCTCGGCGGAGAAGACTTTGATGATGCAATTGTTGAATACCTTGCAAGCGAATTTAAAAAAGATAATGGTATAGATCTGAAATCTGATAAACTTGCACTCCAGAGATTAAAAGAAGCCGCAGAAAAGGCTAAAATTGAACTTTCATCTGCAGCACAAACAGAAATAAATTTACCATTTATTACAGCAGACAAAACTGGTCCTAAACATTTAAATTTAAAATTTACTAGAGCAAAGTTAGAAGCTTTAGTTCAAGGACTTGTTGATAGAACTTTAGAGCCTTGTAAAACTGCTTTGAAAGACTCAGGATTTTCAGCAGCAGAAATTAATGAGGTAGTTCTTGTAGGAGGAATGACAAGAATGCCAAAGATTATTGAAACAGTTAAAAACTTCTTTGGAAAAGAGCCAAATAAAAGTGTTAATCCAGATGAAGTTGTGGCTATGGGTGCAGCTATACAAGGTGGGGTACTTCAAGGTGATGTCAAAGATGTATTGCTTTTAGATGTGACTCCTCTTTCTTTAGGAATAGAAACCTTAGGCGGTGTATCTACAAAACTAATTGAAAAAAATACAACTATACCTACTAAGAAAAGTCAGGTTTTCTCTACAGCAGAGGATAATCAACCTGCAGTTTCCATTAGAGTTCTGCAAGGTGAAAGAGAGATGGCGGCAGACAATAAAATTTTAGGAAACTTTGAACTAGTTGGATTACCTCCAGCTCCAAGAGGAACGCCTCAAATCGAAGTTACATTTGATATTGACGCTAATGGAATTGTAAATGTTTCTGCCAAAGACAAAGGAACCGGAAAAGAACAAAAGATACAAATCCAAGCTTCAGGTGGCTTATCAGATGAAGAAATCAATAAAATGGTTAAAGATGCAGAAGCTAATAAAGAAGCTGACAAAAAGAAAAGAGAGTCTGTTGATGCTAGAAATCAGGCAGATAGTTTAGTTTTCTCAACAGAAAAAAGTTTAAAAGAACATGGTGATAAAGTTTCAGCTGAGGAAAAAAAGGCCATAGAGAATGGTATTGCTGATTTAAAAAAGTCTTTAGAAGGAACAGACTCGGAAGATATTAAGAAAAAAACGCAAAATTTAATACAGGTTTCAATGAAATTAGGTGAAGCAGTTTACAAAAGCCAACAAAAGCCCGGAGCAAGTAAATCCGAAAATCCAAAAGACGCAAAGCCTAACGATAAAGATAATGTAGTTGATGCTGATTTTGAAGACGTAAAAGAAAAAGAAGAAGATAAAGAAAAAAGCGCCTAAGAAAATAAAGGAGACGTCCTGTGACTAAAAGAGATTGTTATGATGTCTTAGGTGTACCAAGATCTGCATCCAAAGACGATATTAAAAAAGCTTATAGAAAACTAGCACTCAAATATCATCCAGACAAAAATAAAGGTGATAAAACCTCAGAAGAAAAATTTAAAGAAGCAAGTGAAGCTTATCACATTCTTTCAGATGAAAAGAGAAAAGCTAACTATGATCAATTTGGTCATGCAGCTTTTGAAGGAGGCAGTAGCGGAGGTCAAGGATTCAGTGGATTTGATACATCATCTTTTTCAGATATTTTTGAGGACTTCTTTAGTGATTTTGGTGGAGGTGGTTCCACAAGAAGATCAAGCAATAGAGGTAATGATTTAAGGTATGATGTAAGCATCGATTTAGAGGAAGCTTACAAAGGTATTCAAAAAAATGTAAAATACACAACTTATAAATCTTGTTATTCTTGCTCTGGTAGTGGCGCAGCAAAAGGCTCAAAACCTGTTAGATGCGACTATTGCTCTGGAAGAGGAAAGGTGAGAACCAATCAAGGATTTTTTACTGTTCAACAAACTTGTCCTCAATGCAGTGGTTATGGAGAAATGATTAATGATCCGTGTAACAAATGTAGTGGAAACGGAAAAGTGCAGTCGAATGAAAATGTAACTGTAAAGATTCCAAAAGGTGTTGATGATGGCACAAGAATCAGAGTATCTGGTAAAGGTGAAGCAGGATCAAAAGGCGGTTCAAGTGGAGATCTTTATTTATTTATATCTGTAGATAACCACGATATCTTCAAAAGAGCTGATGAAAATTTATACTACGAACTTCCAATTTCATTTACGAACGCTGCACTTGGAACATCAGTTGAGGTACCATCAATTGATGGAGGAAAATCTAAAATAAAAATTCCAGCTGGTACACAACATGGTAAACAATTTAGACTAAGAGGAAAAGGGATGCCGGTTTTAAGAGGAGGTGCTTTTGGAGATTTATATATAAGAATTAACACCCAGGTTCCTACATCATTAACCAAAAAACAAAAAGAAATTCTTGAAGAATTTAATGAAATAGAGAGTAATAAGCCTGATCCAGTGATTAAAAGCTTCTTTGAAAAAGCCAAAAAGTTTTGGAAGAATTCATAATCTAAATGAGTACTGATCAAATTATGTCTGCAATATTTTTAATTGCAGTATTAATTTTAATTTTACCCAGTTTTTTATCTACAAATTATAAATTAAAAGAATTTTTAAAAAATTTATCTATTTGGGCTATAATTACTCTGGTTATTATTGTAATCATTTATTTTATTAGTTTATGAGAAAAATAAATTTATCTATTTCTGGATGTATGGGTAGAATGGGTCAACAACTCATTAAATCCTCAAAAAAAAATAAAAATTTTAAATTAGTTTCTCTTACAGAAAATAGACTAATAAATAAAAAGATTGCAGGGATAAAACCTTTTAAAAATAGTGTTAATGCATTTAAAAAATCAAATGTGATAATAGACTTTACTGTTCCTAAATGTACATTAGAAATATTAAAAATTGCATCTAAATTAAAAAAAAGAGTTGTTATTGGAACAACAGGTTTTTCAAAAAAAGAGGAAAATTTAATAAAACAGTATTCTAGAAAAATTCCTATACTTAAAGCAGGTAATATGAGTTTAGGAGTAAATTTACTTATGTATTTAACTGAAATTGCTTCGAAATCTCTTGGAAATAATTTTTTAAGTAAGATCTATGAAGTCCATCATAAACATAAAATTGATTATCCATCTGGGACAGCTCTAATGCTAGGTAAAGGTATAGCCGATGGAAAAAATAAAAATTTTAATAATTTGATTGGTAAAAAATATTTAAATAAAAAAACTTTTCCATATGCAAAAAAAATTAACTTTAATTCTATTCGTAAAGGTGAGGTGATTGGAGAACATGAAGTAAAATTTTCTAGTGGAAAAGAAATTATAAAACTAAACCACGAGTCTTTTGATAGAGCTTTATATTCTGAAGGCGCATTAGCCGCTGCTACTTGGCTTATGTCTAAAAAAGCAGGTCTTTATTCTATGAGAGACCTACTTAGTTTTAAGTGAACAATAAAGAAAAATCTAAAATTATTTTAAGGATATTAAACAAAACTTATCCTAAGGTTCCCATACCTTTAAATTATAAAAACACTTTTACTCTTTTAGTCTCAGTTCTTCTTTCGGCACAATGTACTGACGTGAATGTTAACAATGTAACAAAAAATATTTACCCAAAATATAATAAACCTCATCATTTTGTAAATCTTGGTAGAAAAAAAATCGAGAGGTTAATAAAAAGAATAGGAATATTTAGAGTAAAAGCTAAAAGTATATTTCATTTATCAAAAACTTTAGTTGAAAAATATAGAGGCAATGTGCCTAAAACTTATGAAGAATTGGAACAATTACCTGGCGTAGGTCACAAGACTGCGAGTGTTGTCATGTCTCAAGGTTTTGGTTTTCCCGCTTTTCCAGTAGATACACATATTCATAGACTGGCTCAAAGATGGGGTTTAACTAATGGAAAAAACGTTGTTCAAACAGAAAAAGATTTAAAAAAAGTTTTTCCTAAAAAATACTGGAATAAACTTCATTTACAAATAATTTGGTATGGCAGAGAGTATTGTAAAGCTAGAGATTGTTATGGAATAACTTGTAAAATTTGTAAAAGCTGTTATCCCAATAGAAAAAAACCTATTAAAACAAAAAAAGCTTAAATGAAAATCTTAGGAATTGGCAACGCTATCGTTGATGTAATTTGTAAAGTTGACGACAAATTTATTACTCAAAATAATTTAACAAAAAGTACAATGAAGCTTGTTGATGAAACTGAATTTAAAAAACTATTATCCACTCTTAAAATAGAGGAAACTGTCTCTGGTGGATCAGTAGCAAACTCAATAGTAGGTCTTTCCCAACTTGGAAACAAAGTAGGATTTATAGGTAAAGTAAGTGATGATAATTTGGGCAATAAGTACGAAGAAGGTTTGAAAAAAGAAAATGTAGACTTTCTTTGCTCAAAAAAAAAAGAAACTATTCCAACAGGAACTTGTTTAATATTAATAACACCCGACTCTGAGAGAACTATGGTAACTTTTCTTGGTACTGCAGGAAAAATTAATGAAAACGATATTGATGCTAATGCAGTGAAGAATAGTGAAATCTTATTTCTTGAGGGATATCTTTGGGATGAAGGTGAGCCAAAACAAGCTTTCGAAAAAGCTATAAATAATGCAAATAAAGTTGCAATGTCATTGTCAGACTTATTTTGCGTAGAAAGACATAAACCTCACTTTTTAGATTTAGTAAAAAACAAATTAGATATCACGTTTGCAAACGAGCAAGAAATAATGTCATTAATTGATGTTAAAAATTTTGATGAAGTAATTAATTTTGCGAAAGAGGTAAATAAGTTAATTGTCATTACCCGTGGTGAAAAAGGAGCTATTGCAATAAATAAAAAAGAAATTGTAGATTGTTCGGCAAAAAAAAATCTTCAAATTAAAGATTTAACCGGTGCCGGAGATTTATTTGCAGGAGGTTTTTTGCACGGATTAATAAATAATAAATCTACAAAAGAAAATTTAGAGATTGGAACAGAAATGTCTTCAAAAGTAATTCAGATTATTGGAGCAAGACTCTAGTTATTAGTTTATCTTTTTTTTCTTTTAAAACTTCCTTTGCCTTTTTTTGGTTTCACCACTCTTTTTCTGTACTTAGCTGTGTGAAGATCTTTTGCTATCTTATTTCTTTTTTTCACAAGTAATAACCATCTTTACTATTAAGGATAAACTTTTCATCCTTAAAATTATCAATAATTTTTTTTCTTAATCTATATATGTGTGTTTCAACAGTATGAGTATCTGCATCAGACGCGTAGTTCCAAACTGATGATAAAATATAATCTTTTGATATTGGCTTTTTATTATCTAAAAATAATTCAAGTAGTTGTACTTCTTTTTCAGTAAGTATTACATAATTACCATTACTTGATAATTTTTTTTCATTTTTATTTAAAAAATAATTTTTTACTGCTATTGAAGAATTTAAGTTAAATTTTTTTTTAGCAGCAGCATTTTCAACAATTGAATTAACTTCCTTTAAGGTGGCAGGTAGTTCTAGGTTTGCGTCATAGTCACCTGTGAGTTTTTTTTTGTTTCCTGCACATATTTTTATCAATTTATTATTTTGAATATATTGCCTTAATTTCTTATCCAAAAGAGCATCGATGTGGAAAAGAATAATATTAGACTCATTATTTAAATCTTCTGACAAGCAATTAAACTTTAAAAACATTTTCAATTCATTTAAAGTTGAGATAAATGAGGATGGACCAAGAATTTGAACATTTAACTTGTGCATATTTTAATTAATAAAAATTATCTAACTTTCAACAACTATAAAGCAAAATGCTCAATAGGTAAAAGAGGAATTGGGCTTAAAAAAAAGGAGGGTGATTTAATAACACCTAAAGGTAAATATAAGATTAAGTACATTTTGTATAGAAAAGATAGAGTTAAAATTCGAACTAAAATTAAAAAAATTATAATCACAAGAAAAATGGGTTGGTGCGATGACCCCAATTCAAAACAATATAACAAACTTATAAAATTACCGACTGCATATAATCATGAAAAACTTTATAAAAAAGAAAATATCTACGATATTATAATGGTCTTAAATTATAATATGAATCCCATAGTTAAAAATAAAGGTAGTGCTATTTTTATTCATGTTGCCAAAAAAAATTATAAAAAAACAGAGGGATGTGTAGCAGTTAAAAAAGCACATCTTTTAAAAATTGTGAAAGATTTAAAAAGATACACTAAGGTTTTGATCGAGAGCCAAAAATAGAACTTCCAATTCTTACAAAAGTTGATCCATGTTTTACTGCCTCTAAATAATCAGCAGACATACCCATACTTGTATGTGCAAGCGCCATACTTTTATTCAACTCCGCAAGCGTTTTAAAATACTTTTCGGCATTATCCTCTAAAGGAGGTATTATCATTAAACCTATAATTTTGAGATTTTTTTCATTTTTACAGTAATTATAAAAAGCTTCAAGTTCGCCGACTGGAATTCCTGATTTTTGTATTTCATTACCTAAGTTGACTTGAATAAAATAATTTAATTTTTTATTCAAATTCAATTGGTGCTTCGATAGAGCATCAGCTAGTTTTTGATTATCTACAGAGTGAATATAATCAAAAAGTTTTACTGCATCTTTTGCTTTGTTGCTTTGTAGTTTACCGATCATATGTAATTTTAAATTCTGGTTTTCTTTTTTTAGACCTGACCATTTAGCAATTGCTTCCTGTACCTTATTTTCACCAAAATGTAGGTGTCCGTGACTTATCAAAGGATTTATATAATCTAGGGCAAAAGTTTTACTTACCGCTATGATATTTACCGGCTTAATTGGTTTAAGAGAAGATATTTTCGATTTTATTTTTTCAAAGCTATCAACTATTGTGTTCATATGTTTATTTTTAAAAATAAGTATTTTTTAATAATTGAAAATATAAGAGATATAGATTTAAAAAACATAAAAAAACGTAATAAATTTTTTATAATTTACAGAAATAATAACAAAATAGATAAATTGCATGATTTAGTGAATTTCAGACGTAATTGTAAAGCAAAAGCAATAAAATTTTACGTTTCAAATGATATTAATTTAGCAATTTTACTTAAATCAGATGGAATATATCTATCTTCTCACAATAAGAATTTAAGATTCCTTAATTATAAAAAACTTAATTTTAAAATCATTGGCTCGGCTCATAATCTAAGAGAAATTTCAGATAAGGTTAAGCAAGGATGTGACACGATTTTATTATCTAAATTATTTTTAGTTGATTATGATAAAAAATCCTCTTTTTTAGGAGTGATAAAATTTAATTTTTTTTCAAAGATATCTAATAAACTAATTCCTCTTGGAGGGATTAAAACTAATAATTTAAATCAGTTAAATAGTACTTTTGGAGAAGGGTTCGCTCTTTTATCTGAAGTAAAAAAAAAGCCGGCTAAAATATTTAGCCGGCTTTTATAATTTGCTATTTAACTAATTAAAACGCCATAGTTACTGCAATTAATGTTTGGTCTACGTTATCACCAGTTACGTACGCATTGTTATCATGCGAAGCGTGAGATACTGCTAACGTCATTCCACCCATTGTGTAAGCTAATTGCACTGCAGAAGATTCTTGTTCTATTGAAGTGTCATCTAACTTGTTAACTTCTGACGTTTCTCTTTCGTAAGAAACAGATAAGTCATCAGTTGCAGCAAAAGCTATAGAGTAGTTAACTTGATCATAGTACTCAACATCATCTGTTGTTGTACCAGAATCATCTTTTAACTGATCAGCTCTGAAAGCTTGAGAATAACCAATTGATACAGGGCCAGTTGCATATGTTGCGTAGTATGCACCTGATTCTGCATTTTGGTCCATTTTCGTCGTACCTTGTTGACCACCGAATTCAAAGTAAGAAGCACCGATAGTTAAACCATCATATGGTGTTGCTTTAACTTGCATTTCAGTTGCAGTTGTACCAGGGTTAGTTGCTGAATTAGTATTTGTAGCACCAGCATTGTTTCCTGAAGAACCAGCAGATGTGTCAGCAAGGTCTGTCGCGTAAGCGATTTTTGCTGATATTCCGAATGGTAATAAATCAGCAGGTGTGTGGTACTGGATGTTGTTGTAACTATCTATCGTGAAGTTATCAACTGTTCCAGAAGGATCACCAATATCAGTTGGTCTTCCGTATACTGATTGAGATGCAGCGTCTTCTACATCTAATCCACCTTCAGATATAAATACACCTACTGTTCCGTACGGAGTAGAAAGTGTTAATTTAGTATCATCGTTTTGTGCATTTCCTGGTGAAGTGTCTGTCGACCCTGTTGGAGTTGTTGCACCTGGATCTAACTCCATAGAGTAGTTCCATGTGTAACCTTGATCAGTTTCACCTGAAGCAGTAAAGTTTAATTCGTTAGTTATACCTAAACCTTTACCAGCGTTAGTTTTACCACCTTGAATATTGTAAGTAGCTTTTGCTGTACCACTTACAGATAATTCACCAGCATTAGCTGACGCGAATAAAGAAATAGATGAGAACATAACGATTATAGTTTTGATTATGTTTTTCATTGTTTTTTCCTTTTGTTATTAAGTTAAAATTTAACTTGATTGGAAATTAGACATGCTTGTCCACTTTTTCTACAATAAACCAATTAAATGAACGTTTTTTTAGTCATTGTGGTAATTTAGCAACACATTTTCATTGTTTAAAAGTCCCTATTTTGCTCGTTTTTTTGAACTTTGAAATTGTTTTCTCAAAATTTATAATAGTTATTATAGTATTTTAATTGTACAACCTATAAATGCCCAAGTTTTTCAATATTTTGTTTATATTTCTAGCGTCAATATTCCTTTTATTTAGTTGTGGTCAAAAATTTGGTGACGCAAGAAAGAATCCTACTAACGCTTTAGAAAGAGCTCGAAAAAATGTCGAGGAAGGCAGAGGCACTTCTTTAGGAGGATTAATGAGAAATAGAGGGACAAATTATGAGTTCAGCTCATCTAACCCTTTGTGGAGAGCATCTCTTGAGATTTTAGATTTTCTACCATTAAATACTGTCGATTATTCAGGTGGAATGATTATATCAGATTGGTACTCGGACTCATCAAACAATGAATCGCTTAAAATCACAATTAGGTTTTTATCTAATGAAGTGAGAAGTGAAAGTGTGAAAATTATAGTTCATAAAAAAAACTGTTCATCAAATCAAAATTGCAAAATAGTTCTGATGAATAATAGTACTTTGGTCAATGAATTAAGATCCTCTATAATGAGAAAAGCTGCAATTTTAGAAAAAGATAGCAAAAAGAAAAAGAAATAAATTTTTGATTATGGAAAGAATAAACTTTCAAGTAATTGAAAAAAAGTGGCAAAAACATTTTGCTAAAAATCTTCTTTATCGTAAAGAAAAAAAAGCTAAAAAATTTTATTGCCTTGAAATGTTTCCTTATCCTTCTGGAAAAATTCACATGGGACATGTAAGAAATTATACAATCGGAGATGTTATTGCTAGGTATAAATATTTAAACGGTTTTAATGTCTTGCATCCTATGGGATGGGACTCTTTTGGATTACCAGCTGAAAATGCTGCTAAATTAAATAATCTAAATCCAAAAGATTGGACTAATCAAAATATTGCAACTATGAAAAAGCAATTAAAATCCCTTGGTTTATCTATTGATTGGAATCGTGAAATTTCAACTTGTGACAAAGATTATTATAAGCACCAACAAGAATTATTTATAGATTTATATAATCATGGCTACGTATCTAGAAAGGAAACTTATGTAAATTGGGATCCAGTAGAAAATAGTGTACTGGCTAATGAGCAAGTCATTAACGGTCGTGGGTGGAGATCTAATGCAATAGTTGAAAGGAAAAAATTGTCTCAATGGTTCTTCAACATAACAAAATTATCAGAAGAACTACTTTCAGATTTATTAAAACTAAATAATTGGCCAGATAAAGTAAAATTAATGCAAAAAAATTGGATTGGGAAGTCGTATGGATGCGAAATAGATTTCTTTTTGGAGAATGGGAAAGAAAGTTTAAAAATTTTTACAACTAGACCTGACACTATATTTGGAGCAACATTTATAGCATTATCTGTTGATCACCCAATTTGTAAAAAATTTGCAAATAAAAATTCTTTTAAAGAATTTAAAAATATTTGCTCTAAAACAGGCACTACTGAGGAAGCTTTAGCTAATGCTGAAAAAATAGGCTATAAAACAGATCTTTTTGCAGATCATCCTTTTATATCTGGAAAAAAAATTCCGGTTTTTGTGGCCAATTTCGTGTTAATGGATTATGGAACAGGTGCTATTTTTGGATGCCCCGCTCATGATCAACGTGATTATGATTTTGCTAAAAAATATAATATAGAAATCATTGAAGTAATTAAACATGACAAGCTAGGAAAATTAAATGAAGCTTATAATGGTGAAGGTTTGCTTACAAATTCTGAATTTTTAAATAATTTAAATGTCGAAGAGGCTAAAAAAAAAATAATTCAACTGGTTGAAAATAAGAAAATAGGAAAGAGAAAAATTCAATATAGATTGAAAGATTGGGGGGTGTCGAGACAAAGGTATTGGGGCTGCCCAATCCCCATTGTTTATTTAGAAGATGGAACCATTCAAACAGTTTCTAAAGATGATTTACCAATTATTCTTCCTGATGATGTTGATTTAAACACACCAGGTAATCCTTTAGAGAAACATCCCACGTGGAAATTTACCAAAGATAAAAATGGTAAAAAGGCTATAAGAGAAACTGATACATTAGATACTTTTGTCGACTCCTCTTGGTATTTTTTAAGATTTTGCTCTCCTAATTCCAAAAAATTTCCGTTTGAAAAAGATGAAGCAAATTATTGGATGCCTGTTGATCAATATATTGGCGGTGTGGAGCATGCCATTTTACACCTGCTTTACTCTAGATTTTTCATGAAATGTATCAATAAAATGAATAAACAAATTAAGTATTCTGAACCTTTTAAAAATCTGTTTACTCAAGGAATGGTTTGTCATGAAACTTATAAAGATCAAAATAATAATTGGCTTTACCCCGATGAAATTACTAAATTAAGTAATCATGAAGCTATTAAAAATTCTGACAAATCTAAAGTATTTGTTGGTCCACCAGAGTCGATGTCAAAATCGAAAAAAAATACAATAGATCCTGAAGTAATGATTACAAGATACGGAGCTGACTCAGTAAGGTGGTTTATTTTATCTGATAGCCCGCCAGAAAAAGATGTCCAATGGTCTGACCAGGGAGTTAACTCGGCAAATAAATTCCTTCAAAAAATTTGGGATCTTAATAATCAAATAATGAACCTTAAAGGAACGAAAAATGAAAGAGAAAAAATTAAAAATCTTGAAGTTAAGGTAAATTTATTTACTCAAAGAATTACTAAATCTATTGAAAACTTTCAATTTAATGTAAGCATAGCTTTATTTTATGAAGTTTATAAAATTTTAAGAAAAGGATTAGAGGAAAAAATCTCAAAAGATATTTTGATAAAAAATATGATTGTAATAATGAGATTATTAATACCATTTACACCACATTTAGCCTTTGAATGTTTAAGTCTTTTAGGAGAAAAAAACTTTGAGAGCTGGCCAAGAACTGATGAAAATCTAGTTTCTTCTGAAATTAAAATAAAAATGCCAATACAAATTAATGGCAAGACCAGAGATATCTTAGAAGTAAAAAAGGATTTATCTGAACAATCAATTTTAAAAATTGTTTTGAAATCAACAAAAATTAAAAAATACACAGAAAATAAGGAAATATTTAGAACTATTTTTGTTAAAAATAAAATAGTTAATTATATTATAAAATAAAATGAAAAAAAGAATTCTTATAATCATTTCATTTCTTATATTGAGTCAGTGTGGTTATTCAGTGGTAAATTACAATGATTTAAAACAGTTCAATATTGAGTCTTTTAATCTTGAGGGAGAAAATCGATTAAATCGATTAATAAAAAAAAATATTAAATATTATTCAAAAGATCAAAGTAGTAACATTTTTAAAATAAATATTAAAACACTTAAAAAAAAAGAAATATTAGAGAAAAATATTAAAAATGAAATTGTGAGATATCAAATTACAATAAACACAAATATAGAAATTTATGATTTACAGACAGCAAAATTATTTAAAAAAAGCTTCTCAGAACAAGGTAATTTTTTCGTTGCTAATAAAAATATTGATTCAAGAAACAATGAGAAAAAATTAATAGAAAATTTAATTGAGAATTTAAGTGAAAAAATAATAAAAAGTTTACGAGCAATTTAAAGTGATAGTAAAAACTTACGAAATCGAAAATACCTATCTAAAAATCAAAGACCAGAATATTTGTCTCTTTTATGGAGAAAATCTGGGTTTAATAGACGATTTAAAAAAAGAAATAAAAAATAAAAATAAAATGACTAAAGTAATTAATTTAAATCAAGATGACGTATTAAAGAACACCGAAACTTTTTATAATGATATTGTTAACATGTCGTTATTTGACGAAAAAAAGATTTACTTTATTAATCAAGTAAATGAAAAATTATTAGATTTTATCAAGGATATAGAGGAAAAATTAGATCAAAATGTAATTTATTTGATATCAAGTTTACTAAATAAAAATTCAAAATTAAGACATTTTTTTGAAAAGTCTAAAAAATTTTCAATACTTCCTTGTTATGCAGACGATGATATTTCAATAAAAAAAATTATAGGAAAGGAATTGAAAGAATTTACAAATTTAAATTATGAAAATGTAAACATAATAAGTGAAGCGTGTAATAAAGATAGATTAAAACTTCATAATGAAATTGATAAAATTAAAAGTTGTTTTTTAGATAAGAAATTAGAAACTACAGAACTAAAAAAACTCTTGAATATAAGTTTTAGCGAAGATTATAATGAACTTACAGATGAAGTTTTAAAAGGAAATAGGATCAAAATAAATAAGCTACTAAACACAACGGTAATGGAACCAGATAAAAATGTTTTTTATTTACAGCTAATGAACAATAGACTTAAAAAACTTTTTGAGTTAATGCAGTTAGCTGTTAAATCCAACATAAATCAAGCAATATCAACAATAAAACCGCCAATTTTTTGGAAAGATAAAAATACCTTTATTGAATTGGCCAAAAAACTAAATAAAGAAAAAATTAAAATTATTTTGGAAAAGACTTACAAATTAGAGTTAAAAATAAAATCCAATTCACATGTTAATCACTCTATTTTATTGAAAAAACTATATATAGATATATGTGAATTATCTAATTCTTAGTAAGTAGATTTGAAATTAATTCAAATTGATCTAGGTCTTTATACTCAATTGTAATCTTTCCTGAATTGTTTTTTCTATTTGAAATATTTATTTTTAAGCCAAGTATTTTTTCAATTTTTTCCTGTGCTTTTAAAATATTTGCATCAACTTGTTTTTCCTTAAAATTTCCTTTTTTGTTTCTAGTTAAATATTCAACTTTTCTTGCACTATAATTTTTTGAAACTATTTCTTCAGCAATTGAAGATGCATTTGTAATGCCTATTAATGGTCTAGCTTGTCCTGAACTTAAAGTTCCTTCCTCTAACATTGCAATAACATCAGGTGGCAGAGTTAAAAGTCTTAGAGTATTGCTTATGTGACTTCTGCTTTTGGACATTAATTTTGATATACTCTCATGATCATATTTAAATTCTTGATTTAACCTTTTAAAACCTCGTGCTTCCTCTATAGGATTAAGATCATCTCTCTGAATATTTTCAACTATCGCAACTTCCAACGACTCGACATCGCTTAAGTCTAAAATTGTAACTGGAATATCATGTAGTCCTGCTCGTTGAGCGGCTATCCATCTTCTTTCGCCAGCAACTATCTCATACTTCCCACTTTCTAATTTATTGGGACGAACAGCTATTGGCTGAATAATTCCATTTTTTTTAATAGAATTGACTAATTCTTCAAGTTTTTCCTCACTAAAATGCTGTCTTGGTTGATAAGGATTTCGACTTAAATCACTAATTGAGACAGTGTTAGATTGTCTAATTTCTTTAGATAAATTTTTAGGTTTTTCATCACCAAACAGTGCTGATAAACCCCGACCTAATCCTTTCTTTTTTCCACTCATGCGGCACTCACCATTTTATTTTTAAATTCTTCAGCTAATTTAAAATATGACTTACTACCAACGCAACTTTTGTCATAAATAACACAGGGCAATCCATGTGATGGTGCCTCTGACAACCTAACATTTCTTTGGATAACAGTTTTATATACCTTGTCTTTAAAATAATTTCTTGCTTCCCTATCTACTTCTGATGAAAGTTTGTTTCTTTTGTCAAACATAGTTAAAAGTATTCCTCTTAAAGAAAGTGATGGATTAAGATTTTCTTTTATTCTATCAATTGTTTTTACCAATTGCGTAATGCCTTCCAAGGCAAAAAATTCTGTTTGCAAGGGAACTAGCAACTCATCTGATGCAACTAAAGACATAATAGTAAGCAAGCTTAATGAAGGCGGACAATCTATAAATATATTGTCATACTTTTTAAGTAACCCTGATTTTTCTGATGATAATATTTCTTTTAAAAGAAATGCTCTTTTTGAGTCATTTGCTGTTTCAACTTCTAAACCAGATAAATTTACATGTGATCCTATGATGTCTAAATTTTGTATATTAGTTTTTTGTATTGCTTGTCCTAGATTAATTTTTTTTATTAATAAATTGTAAATATTTTTATCTTCATCACTATTATTTTTTCCAAATCCTGTTGTGGCGTTTCCTTGAGGATCTAAATCTATAACAAGATTATACTGACCCAAAATGGACAGTGATGCAGCTAAATTTATTACCGTTGTTGTTTTACCTACTCCGCCTTTTTGATTAATTACTGAAATTGTTGTCGTCATTTTTTAAAATCGACTATAATTATTTTAGAATCCTCATCTGTTATACTATTTTCAAGTTTATAATCGTATTTTTCCTTTTTGAAAGCTTTTTTTAAATCTTTCTGTGCGTTTTGACCTTTTAAAATTATTAATTTATGCGGTTTTTTTACGATTTCACGTGAAACTTGTATTATTGCATCTAATTTCTTAAAAGCTCTACTTACAATATAATCTGAATTGATTGAGTGGTCATAAACATTGCCAAGGATCTCTATTTTTAATGATAATTTATCACTTATATCCCTTAAAAAAGCTCTTTTAACTGGTGATTTTTCAAACAATTTCACGTGAAAGTCTTTTTTTTTGTTAAATAAAGCTAAAATTATCCCTGGAAAACCAGCTCCAGAACCTAAATCTGACAAAGAACCTTTTGAGAAATCAATAAATTTTACTAGTTGGGCTGAGTCAAGGATATGTCTGTGCCAAATTATGTTTTCAGTGCTTTTGGAGATAAAATTATGCTTTTTATTAGCGGTAAGCAATTCGTTAACGAACGCTTTGATGTCAGATATACTTTTTGAACTATACTTAAGTTGATTTTGAAGAAAATTTATAACTTCTTTATCCTGCATTAAGCAGTGGCTTTGAAGTTTAGCTTTTTGATATGAGATAATAAGATTATTACAGCCGCAGGCGTGATGCCGTCTATTCTGATTGCCTGTCCTAGCGTTTTAGGCCTTATAGAAATCAACTTCGACTTAACCTCGTTAGACAAACCACTTAAATTTTCATAATTAATATTCTTAGGAATGATAACTGACTCATCTTTTTTAAAAGATTTAATATCTCGCTCCTGTCTCTTCAAATAACCCATGTAGTGAGCATCGGTTACAACCTGCTTTTCTATTGGATCAGGAAATACAGGTATGTCACTAAATATTTGCCTTATCTTTGCCATATTTACTTTTCGTTGACCCATAACTTCTAGACATGATCTTTTGACTCCATCCATAGCAATTTTAATATCAAATTTTTTTGCTTCATTAGGAGTCAAGAATTTCTTTTCTAAAAAATTATTTAGTGAATATATATTTTTTTTCTTTTCTAAAAATATATTCTTTCTTTCAGATCCTACTAAATCCAAATTTATACCTAAATTTGTTAATCTTTGATCTGCGTTATCAGCTCTTAAGGTTAATCTATATTCTGCTCTAGAGGTAAACATACGATAAGGTTCAGTAACACCTTTAGTTATTAAATCATCGATCATCACACCAATATAGGAAGTTGATCTATCTAAAACAAACTCAGATTTATTTTTGATTTTTGAAGCCGCGTTAATACCAGCAATTAAACCTTGAGCTGCTGCTTCTTCATAACCAGTAGTACCGTTGATTTGTCCTGCTAAAAATAATGACTTAATTTTTTTTGTTTCTAACGTAGCATTAAGCTCTCTTGGATCTACATAATCATACTCTATAGCATACCCCGCTCTTTTCATCTGAACCTGCTCTAAACCCTTGATTTTAGCCAATATTTTAAGCTGAATCTCCTCAGGAAGAGAAGTAGATATACCATTTGGGTAAATAGTATTGTCCTTTAATCCTTCAGGTTCAAGAAATATTTGATGTTGTTGTTTCTCTTTAAATTTTACAATTTTATCTTCAATGGAGGGACAATAACGAGGTCCTACACCTTTAATGTTTCCTGAATACATTGCACTTCGAGAAATATTATCACTAATAATTTTGTGGACTTCGTTATTAGTATACGTCATACCACATTTAATTTGTTTGTTATCAATTTTGCTTGTAAGGAAAGAAAAGTAATAATGATCATCATCTGCTGGCTGCATTTCTAAATCATCGTAATTAATTGTGCCGCCATCAAGTCTAGGTGGTGTTCCTGTTTTTAATCTTCCTATTTGCATTTTAAATTTTGCTAACTGTTCACTTAAACCTGTAGATGGTTTCTCGTCATACCTACCTGCTGGTATTTGAGTATCTCCAATATGAATTAATCCATTAAGAAAAGTACCAGTAGTTAATATAAGCTCATTAGTTCTCACTTCTTTTCCACTTTGACATACAAAACCTATAATTTTATCTCCCTCAAATAAAAATTTAATGACTGGATCAGCTATAACCTCTAAATTTTTGTAATTTAGTAAAATCTTCTGCATATGATCTTTGTAGAGGGCTCTATCTGACTGAGTACGTGGCCCCTGCACTGCTGGGCCTCTACTTCTATTTAATAATCTAAATTGGATACCAGATTTGTCGGCTACAACACCCATGACACCATCTAAAGCATCTATTTCTCTTACAAGATGCCCTTTACCAAGTCCTCCGATAGCAGGATTGCACGACATCTCACCAATAGTCTCAATTTTATGTGTAAAAAGGGCTGTATTAACGCCCATTCTAGCAGATGCTGCTGCTGCCTCACATCCAGCATGTCCGCCCCCTATTACCACTACATCATACCTATGTTTAGTCATAAGATGAATGTAACGCGGTATATTAGGAATACAAGAGGTATTTTATTTACCTATACAAAAATCTTTAAATATGGATCCAAGGATTTCCTCGACATCAACCTTACCAACAATACTTCCAAGATGCCGTGTAGCCATTCTTAGATCTTCTGCAGCTAATTCTAAATCTTTATTTTGATCTTTTTTAAGAAAGCTATCTATTTCTTTTAAACATTGATTAAGTTTAATTCTATGCCTTTCTCTGGTGATTAGAGTAGCATTATTAGACGTGAATTTTTTACTTAATTTTTCTTTTATCTTTTTAATCAAATTATCGATGTTTTTATTTTCTTTAACTGATGCTAACACCGTATCTGCATCAAATTTATGATTTTGCTTATTTTGTACATCTGACTTATTAAGCAAAACTATCGTATCTTTATTGATCATTTTTTTTATTTCATTGTTTATGCTTTTTGAAGAATTATCTATAACAATGATATTTAGGTCTGCTTCTTTTGATTTTCCTAAAGCTAAAGATATACCTTTTTTTTCAACTTCATTTTTTGCATCTCTAATACCAGCAGTGTCAGCTAGAATTACTGGATAACCATCAATATTTAAATACGTCTCGATTACATCTCTTGTAGTTCCTGCTTCATCTGAAACTATAGCGACATCTCTTTTTGCTATCAAATTTAAGAGGGAAGATTTACCTGCATTCACTTCACCTGTTATAGAAACTCTAAAGCCATCTCTAATTTTTTCTCCAATTTTATTGTCTTCGATTATTTTATGAATATCTCCATGAATTTCTTTAATAGAGTTTTGTACTTCTTTTAAAACTTTTTCTGGTAAATCATCCTCAGCAAAATCTATTTTAGCTTCGATATAAGATAGAGATTTTATTAATTTTTCTCTCAAATCATTATAATAATTTGAAGCATTTCCTTGAACTAATTTAACAGCTTGATCTCTTTGAAGCTCTGTTTCTGCATGAATTAAATCACTTATACTTTCAGCTTTTAAGAGATCAATTTTATCATTTTGAAAAGCTATCTTTGTAAATTCACCAGGTTCAGCTAATCTACAATTATCTTGTTCTGATAGTGCTTTTAATAAGGCATTAATAACAGCATTACTACCATGGACCTGAAACTCAGCTAAATCATCGCCTGTGTAACTATTAGGCCCAGGAAACCACAATAATAGAGCCTCTGGGTCTATTGTATTGTCGTTTTTTGGATTAAAGAATTGACAATAATTTACTTCATTAGATTTGATTTCTTTTAATTTTGTTAAGCTCTTGCAAATTTTAAGAGTGTCTTTTCCTGAGACTCTAACGATAGCTATTCCTGACGGACCTCTGCCTGATGAAAGTGCGTAAATGTTCATTAAATTAAATTGATAAACCCTGATTGGAAATAAATTTGCTGATTTTTTTAAAAGTATTATTTTTTGAGATATTTTTTAAAATTGTTTCTTTAAATGGATCTAATAATTTATTTTGTTTGAAAAAATTATGGGTAAGATCAATTCCTATACCGGTAATAATATTTTCGGATTTTCTGTTATTAGTAAAATCTTCAAGAGCAGGAGTGCTTTTTAAAGACATACCTAACTTTGTATAATATTTAAGTATCTCTTGTAGTTTATTTATATCTCTTAATACAAGATTGAAACCTTGGCCTGCTACAGGATGAACTGTATGCAGTCCTTCACCTAAGATAAGAATATCGTTTTTATAATAAGATCGTTTTAAATTGAGCATCAATGGATATGATTGCTGATTTGAAATCTGTATTTTATTTGTTTTTAAAACTTCACAAATTTTTGATTTAACAACTGAATTAATGTCTTTTTGTGGAAACTTTTTATCAATACTCCAAACGAAAGAGAAATTATTTTTTGAAAAAGGAAGTATTGCCAACGGACCAACTTTTAAAAAATATTGTGCAGTGTTCAAATTTTTTAAATTATGTTTAACATAACCTGTGATAGCGATTTCTCTATAATCTTTGTTTAACGATCTTTTATCAACTATACTTTGATAAATTTTTGATGATCTACCTAGGCATAATATTTTCATATCATAACCATCTAGGTCTTTTAATTCATTTATTTTTTTTTGAAGAGTTTTGATTTTATTCTTTTTAATTTCTTTAATTAAAATCTCTTTGATTTTATCATTCTCAAAAACGTACATAAGATTTTTTGTATCTTCCTTAAAGTTTAAGAAATTCATGTTCTTACCTTTGGTCTCATAGAAAAGATCGATCCTTTTGGAAGGCCAAAATAATTTTTTGTCGAGTTTGCTTACGACATTATTAAAAAACTCATAGTTAGAGTCAGAAATAGCTGTTGTTCGTCTATCTTTAGAATGCTTGTTTTTTCTAGATATTAAGTGGACTTCTAAGCCTTCTAATTTATTTAATGCTAAAGCGGTCATTAAACCTGAAAGACCGTCGCCAACAATGCAAATTCTCTGTTTTTCATATTAAAATTTTTCT
>Ga0213866_10000271_pt1 | contig 42879 bp, 37 predicted proteins | sample PICome_11_FD_160079 | JGI IMG/M metagenome (GOLD analysis project Ga0213866, IMG submission 160079) | Coastal seawater microbial communities near Pivers Island, North Carolina, United States - PICO284 | ecosystem: Environmental > Aquatic > Marine > Coastal | place: USA: North Carolina...
GCGGCGGCGACAATGGCACTGTCAGAGACGCGCACGCCGTGATGCAATTCATATTTTTCCTTCAGCCCGCGCAGAATGGAAATCGCATCCTCTTTGCTCGGCTCGCTGATGAAAACCGGCTGAAAGCGGCGCGCCAAGGCCGCATCTTTTTCGACATGTTTGCGATATTCATCCAAAGTGGTCGCGCCAATGCAATGCAATTCGCCGCGCGCCAAAGCCGGTTTCAGCAGATTGGAAGCGTCCATCGCCCCATCGCCTGCCCCGGCGCCGACCAAAGTGTGCATTTCATCAATGAACAAAACAATCTGTCCGGCCGCGTCGGTGACTTCCTGCAAAACCGATTTCAGCCTTTCCTCAAACTCGCCGCGAAATTTGGCACCGGCAATCAGCGCGCCCATATCCAAAGCCAGCAATTTCTTGCCTTGCAGACTTTCCGGCACATCACCGTCAATAATCCGCAATGCCAGCCCTTCCGCAATCGCCGTTTTGCCGACACCCGGCTCGCCAATCAGCACCGGATTATTTTTGGTGCGGCGCGACAAAACCTGCATGGCACGGCGGATTTCCTCATCGCGGCCAATCACCGGGTCAAGCCGTCCGGCCTGTGCATCGGCGGTCAAATCGCGGGCATATTTCTGCAAAGCCTCATAGGCATCTTCAGCCATATCGCTGTCAGCGGTGCGCCCTTTGCGTAAATCAGCAATGGTCTGCGCCAGTTTTTCGCCGGTGACGCCGCAATCAGCCAGCAGGCTGGCTGCATCATGTTTGCCCATTGCCATTGCCTGCAACAGGATTTCCAAACTGACAAAACTGTCGCCGCCCTTTTGCGCCAGCTTTTCAGCATCAGCGAACATTTTGGCGGTTTCCGGCGCGAGGCTCAATTGCGGCACATTTTGCGCCACGGCCAAACGCCCCAGAGCCGCGCGCGTCGTGTGTTCAAGCGCGCCAATATCGCCACCGGCGGCGCGCAGAATATCGCCCGCCATATCCTTGTCGCCCTGCCCCTTTTCACCCTGCAAGAGCGCAGCCAGAAAATGCACAGTTTCGAGCCGCGTGTGATTGCTGGACAAAGCCAGATTTTGCGCGTCATTGATAAGTGTTTTTACGCGATTGGTATAACGGTTCAAATCCATACCGACCTCCATCATGCAGTGGTATCAAGCATGATATGGGAAGCCGAAGGCGGCATCGCAAGACCCTGCCTACAAGAGCTGCCACCAGAGACAAGTCGCCAGAAACAGGCCAAAATGGCCGGCGGGCAGATTTTCTCGGTATTTTGTTTCTGTTAAGAGATTTTAAGTCGCCGTCAGTCCGACGCACCAGCCGAAAGCGGGGTCTCATCGCCCCCCGCATCACCGGTCGCAACAGCTTCCGGCAACGCCTCACCGGCATTATTGTCAGCCGCTTCGACTGTGTCGGCATCCTTGCCATTTTGCCCGCGACGGCGGCGCAAGGGGCCGCGACGGCGACCCGATTTCAGCGCGGCGGCGTCTTCACCATCACTGGCACTGGCCCCATTGACCGCAGCACCATTGCCATCAAGATTTTCCTCACCGGCATTTTTGCGCGACAAAACCAAGGGCGCATCAGCACCGTCACCATCTGCAGCCTCAGCCATCGCAACACTGGCCGCCTCACCTTCTTCCTCAACGCCCTGCTCATCTTCCGCCACCGGTGTCTGATAGGCGGCAATGATGCGGTAATAATGTTCGGCATGTTGTTGCAGGTTTTCCGCCATCACCCTGTCACCGCTGGCCACGGCATCGCGCGCCAATGACTGATATTTCTCATAAACCTGACTGGCCGTGCCGCGCACGCGCACTTCCGGCCCGTTACTGTCATAGCTCCGATTCAGAGGATTTTGTTGTCGGCGACCGCGCCCGCGTGAACGTTTCATGCTACATCCCAAATTCTTCAATGCCCTTGGCGACCCAATGCCGTCTTTCGGGCTTTCGCTTAAAACTCAATTTTCGTGCCGCCTCATAAACGAAGCTCTGCTCATGGCACCCCGCGCCCGTCAGGGCTGGTCTTGGTTATCGACAATCGGATGGTGCGTGTGAGTGCCTGAAACATCGCTGCACTCACGAAGCACTCCGAACCTAGCGGCAAAAAACAAATTTTCAAACCTTTTTTTTAATTTTTTCAAATCATTCGCCGATAATGAGGCGGTCGTGGCCAGCCAAATCCTTGTGTATCTCCACATGAGCAAAGCCAGCCTGTTCGACCAGCGCGCCGACTTGCGCCACCTGATTATGCCCAATCTCCAGATAAAGCCGCCCGCCCGGTTTCAAAAAATGCCGCGCCTGCGGAATAATCTGTCGATAGGGGGTCAGCCCGTCAGCCCCGCCAAACAGCGCCAAGGGCGGGTCATGCAGCCGCACTTCCGGCATTAAATCGTCGCGCGCCGCTTCGGCAATATAGGGCGGATTGGCGATAATCGCATCAAACCGACCCGACACAGACGCAAACCAATCGCTTTGCCGCAATGCAATACGGGCGCGCACACCAAGCCGTTCAGCATTGAGCCGCGCCATGTGCAGCGCCGCCGGTGAGCAATCCACACCCAGGCCGGTCAGCCGCGCGTTTTCCTTGAGCAGGCTGAGCAATAAACAGCCCGACCCCGTGCCAAGGTCAAGCACATGGCCGCCCCGACCGGCAAAATCGGCCAGCACCTGCCCGACCAATATCTCGCTGTCGGGGCGCGGGTCGAGAACATTGGGGTTGATTTTGAAGTCATGGCCGTAAAAGGCGCGCCGACCGAGCAGACGCGACACCGGCATGCCAGCCAGCCTTGCAATGCGCCATTTTTCCAAACGCGCCGCCTCACTGGCGGTTAATTGGCGGCCTTCGCGCACCACAAGCCCAACCTCATCCAGCCCGCAAATATGCGCCAGCAAAAGCCGCGCATCCAATCCCGGCGTCGCCAATCCGGCACGGGCGAAATCGGCCTTTAATGCCTGTTGCGCCTGCGCCAGTGTTATGCCCGCAGCAAGCGGCTTATCCGATTTAATCGGCGTCATTATCCATTGCCGCCAGCCGCCGTGTCTGGTCTTCGCGCAGCAAAGTCTGGAGCAATTCGCCAAGCCCGTCACCGGCAATGATTTTATCCAGCTTGTGCAGGGTCAGATTGATGCGGTGGTCGGTCACCCGCCCTTGCGGGAAATTATAGGTGCGGATGCGCTCCGACCGGTCGCCGCTGCCGACTTGCGATTTGCGGTCGGCGGCGCGTTCGCTGTCTACCCGCGCGCGCTCGACCTCAAACAGACGGGCGCGCAAAACCTGCATCGCCTTGGCGCGGTTTTTATGCTGCGATTTTTCATCCTGCTGGCTGACCACTATGCCGGTCGGCAAATGGGTGATACGCACCGCGCTGTCGGTTGTGTTGACCGATTGCCCGCCCGGGCCGGACGCGCGGAACACATCAACCCGCAAATCTTTTTCCTCGATTTGCACATCGACTTCCTCCGGCTCCGGCAGCACCGCCACTGTCGCCGCCGATGTATGTATCCGACCGCCGCTTTCGGTTTCCGGCACGCGCTGGACGCGATGCACACCGCTTTCAAATTTCAGCTGGGCGAAAACTCCCTTGCCGCGAATGGCAGCAATAATCTCCTTATAGCCGCCCACCTCGCCCTCGGACTGGCTAATCATTTCCACTTTCCAGCCTTCAATATCGGCATGGCGCGCATACATGCGGAACAAATCTCCGGCAAACAGCGCCGCCTCGTCGCCGCCCGTGCCGGCGCGCACTTCAAGAATCACATTCAGCTCATCGGCGCTGTCTTTGGGCAGCAGCAAGATTTCCAGCGCTTGCTCCATCTCCGGCAATTTGTCCTGCAATTCGGCAATTTCCGCCTCGGCAATGTCGGCCATTTCGGCATCATCACCGGCGATAAGCTCGCGTAAATCGGCCATTTCATTCAGCGCCTGACGATAAGCGCGTATCGCGCCGACCAATGGGTCAAGCTCCGCATATTCCTTGGACAGGGCAACAAAGCGTTCGGGATTGATATCGCCGTTCATTTCCGATTGCACGGCTTCGGCGCGCGCCAGAATGGCGTCGAGTTTTTCGGCAGGCAGCATGGCTAAACTTCCGTTTCGGCTTGCGCGGCCAGCTCCGCCGCCTTGGCTTCCACCAGCCCGACCAAATGGTCAATCATGTCATCATGGTCTTGCTTATGCGCCGGACGACCGCCGAGATACACCATGCCATGACGCCCGCCACCGCCGGTGAAGCCAATATCGGTTTCACGCGCCTCGCCGGGGCCATTGACCACACAACCAATCACCGACAGGGTAATCGGCTCGGCAATATGCGCCAGCCGGTCTTCCAATTTGCGCACTGTGCCAATCACGTCAAAACCTTGCCGCGCGCAGGACGGGCAGGAAATAATCGTCACGCCGCGATGACGCAGACCAAGCGATTTCAGCAATTCAAAACCGACTTTCACCTCATCCACCGGGTCGGATGAAAGCGACACACGCAATGTATCGCCAATGCCCGACCATAAAAGATTGCCAAGGCCAATCGATGATTTCACCGTGCCGCCGGTCAGGCTGCCCGCTTCGGTAATGCCAATATGCAAGGGGCAATCCACCGCCTCGGCAAGCTGCTGATAGGCGGCCACTGTTAAAAACACATCCGAGGCTTTGACGCTGATTTTATAAGCGCGGAAATCATGCTCTTCGAGCAGGCCGACATGATAGAGCGCGCTGTCCACCATCGCCTCCGGACAAGGCTCGCCATATTTTTCCAGCAAATGTTTTTCCAACGACCCGGCATTCACCCCGATACGCATGGAGCAGCCATAATCCTTGGCCGCCTGCACCACATCGCCAACACGTTGCGCGTCGCCGATATTGCCGGGATTGATACGCAGACAGGCCGCGCCCGCTTGTGCCGCTTCAATGGCGCGTTGGTAATGGAAATGAATATCGGCAACAATTGGCACGGAGACATTTTTGACAATCTCGGCCAGCGCCGCCGTGGAGGCTTCATCCGGGCAGGACACGCGGGCTATATCCACCCCGGCTTCCTGCATGGCGTGTATTTGGGCAATCGTCGCCGCCGCGTCATGGGTTGGCGTATTGGTCATGGATTGCACGGAAATCGGCGCATCGCCGCCGACCGGCACATTGCCGACCATGATTTGCCGCGATGCGCGCCGTTCAATATGCCGCCAGGGACGAATCATTGGCTCACCCTATTGGTCGCGCGCCAGAATATCATCGCGGCTGACACGGCGGCTGGTCAGAATCTGCCCGCGCCGCCCGACATTGCCAATGGTGCGACCATTGACGCTGAACTCCAGCGCACCGGCATCGCGCGTCGCCAATGTGTAATCGCCCTCATCTTGCAGGGCAAAACTGTCGCCGGGGCTGATAATGCTGGAAAACAAAACCCGTCCCGCGTCATTTTCAAGCCGCATCCAAGTGCGCCGCTTGGCGCGAATTTCAACCCTTTGACCGGCAATATCAGCTTCAGCAGCAGCACTGGACGCTTCATTTGCCGTCTGCGGCAGCGCGGCAACAGAAACTTGCGGCGACAGTCTGTCCATGGCCGAAGCCGCATCCAAAGGCAATGACTGAGTTGGTGCGGGTGCAGATGGCGTTTCCGCAATGGCCGGTTCGGCCATTTCTGCTGCCTGTGAATCAGGCGAGGCCGGTTCCACTGCCGGCTTTTGTGCGGGCTTTTTGGTCGGCTCAGGGACGATTGCCTGCAAAGCGGGTTGTGCTGGCCGCGGCGGCGACACGGCTTGCGGCGCAACCACGACCGGCCCTGTGGCTTGCGGCGTGGCGGCAGCAACGGTATTTTGCGTTGCGCTGTCATCATTGGCATTGCTCCGCGCGCTTGTCGTTTCCCTTTGCACAGGCCCGGCGCTGACCAGCCAAGCCAGATACACAACAAAGACGGCGGCAACGCCAATGCCGATTTTAAGCAAGGCCGACATAGGCTCGGCTTCAACATCGGGTTCAAAATTGGTTTCGTCAAATTGCGGCTTTTCGCGCGATTCCTTGAAGCGCGTCACAAGCTCCGCCGAATTCAGCTCCAAATGATTGGCATAGGTGCGGATAAAACCAATCGCATAAGCGTCACCGGGCAGAATGGCGAAATTCTCATCCTCCAATGCCTGCAAATGGTCTTCGCGGATTTTCAGCAGCGTTGATATTTCAGTGAGGGGTTGTTGCTTTTTTTCACGCGCCTCCCGCAAGGCCTCGCCAATACCCAACGCAGCATTTTCCTGAGACATTTCGGTCATCACGGCCTCTTCAACCAGAAATACGCTTCTTCCACGCGCAAACTCGATTTCTTTCTATCACAGCCTTACCGCTTGTGCATCAGCGATATTTTGCAAAGCGGCGCGAATATCTTCCGGCGGGTTTGCCAGCAAATCATCCATTGCCGCCTGCAAGCGGCCAAAATGGATTGACCGCAAAGTGCGCTTGACCGGCCCAATAGCTGCCGAAGGCAATGAAAACCGCCGATATCCTAAGCCCATCAACGCCATAGCTTCAAGCGGGCGTCCACCCAATTCACCGCAAACCGATACCGGCACATGATGGTCGGCGCATTGCACTCGCACATGCGACAAAAGCCGCAAGGCCGGCAGTGACAAAAAGTCATAGCGCGTGCCGGTCAGCGGATTGCCCCGGTCAGCGGCAAAAAAGAATTGCATCAAATCATTTGTGCCGACCGACAGAAAATCCACTTGCGGCAATAGGCGGTCAAATTGCCAGACCAGCGCCGGCACTTCCAGCATTGTGCCAATCCGCAATTCCGCCGGCACCTCATGGCCGAAACCGACCAGCCGGTCGCGCTCGCGCAATAATAAGTCGCGCGCCGCCTCAAACTCCTCCACTGTGGAAATCAGCGGAAACATAACAGATAGGGGGCGTCCGGCACCGGCGCGCAATAAGGCGCGCAATTGCACGCGCAATAGAGCAGGCCGGTCAAGCGCCATACGCATGGCGCGCCAGCCCATTGCCGGATTATCCTCACGACCGGTTTGCAGATAGGGCAGCACTTTGTCACTGCCAATATCAAGCGTGCGGAACACAACATCGCGGCCTTCAGCCAGTTTCAAAATGCGGCTGTAAAACTCAAATTGGCTGTCCTGACGCGGCATTTGCGCCGATACCATAAATTGCAATTCGGTGCGGAACAGGCCGATATTTTCCGCCCCGCTATCATTCAGATTTTCCGCATCGACCAACAGACCGGCATTCATATCAAGGCGCACTTTTTCACCATCGCGCGACACGGAAGGCAGGCCGCGCACCCGCGCATAGCGTTTCAAGCGCCGCGCCTGCAATCGCGCGCGATTGGAATAGGCATCAACAATATCGGCCGCCGGATTGAGATGCACCTCGCCATTATCGGCATCGAGGATAATTTCCTGCCCGTCATCGGCCAGTCCAACAAGCCCGCGCAAATTGGCAATCATCGGTATGTTCAGCGCGCGCGCTACAATCGATACATGAGCGCCCAGCGCACCTTCTTCCAGCACCAGGCCGCGCAGCTTGCGCCGGTCATAATCAAGCAATTCGGCAGGCCCCATTGTGCGGGCAACCAGAATTGCATCGCGCGGCAGCTTGTCTTGCGAGGCCAGTTCGGCGCGCCCCGACAAAATACGCAATAGCCGGTTAGCCAAATCCTCAAAATCATGCAGCCGGTCGAGCAAATAAGCATCGCGCTGGCCGCCCAGCCGCGCGCGCATGGCATTATTGACGCGCTCAACCGCTGCCTCCGCTGTCAGGCCGGTGCGAACCGCATCCTTCATCCGCAATAACCAGCCACGGTCATTGGCAAACATGCGATAGGCCTGCAACACCGCCAAATGCTCTCCGGCATGGCTGACATCCTCATTGGTCAGCATTTCGTCAACATTGCGCCGAAGCTGGTAAACCGCCGCTTCCAGCCTTTGTGTTTCGGCTTGCGGGTCATCGCTGATAAGCCGGGTGACTTCCACGCGCGGCTCATGCAGCACCACATGACCCATAGCCAGACCTTGGGTCAGGCCGATACCTTCAAACCGGTGCGGGCCGGCGCGATTGCCCACCCCTTCGGCCAATTCCTCATCTGCCGCGACCAGCATTTCAGCCAGCACCATAGCCACGGTTTGCAATGCTTCGACTTCCTCTGTGACAAAACTGCGCGCCGTGCTGTTTTGCACAACCAGCACGCCGACCACATCACCGCTGCGTAATACCGGCACACCGACAAAAGATTTGAACGGGTCTTCGCCGGTTTCGGGTCGATAGGCAAAACGCGGATGGCTTGGCGCATCCGACAGGTTAAGCGGGCGTTTGTGCTGGGCAATATCGCCGACCAGACCTTCGCCAAAGCGCAATACGGTGCGATGCACGGCTTCCGGATTCAGACCTTCCGTGGCGCATAATTCCAGCGCATCCTTGCCGCGGCGCAAATAGACCGAACACACAGCCGCATCCATGCTGACAGCAATCAGTTCGACAATTTTGTCGAGGCGCTTTTGCCTGTCGCTGTCTTCCGCCATGACCTGACGCAAGCGGCGCAACAGCGTGCGCGGGCCGTCCATAGTTAACGGCATAACAGCTTATATTTCCGTTTTGTCATCATATCAGTCCGGCTTTTGGATGGGACGCAGGCAGGCTCAGCCAGCCACGCGCTCATCATCCAGCCCATAGGCCGCGTGGAGCGCACGCACCGCCAATTCGGTGTAATCGGCATCAACCAGCACGGAAACCTTGATTTCCGAAGTTGAAATCACATGAATGTTAATGCCTTTTTCGGCCAATATCTGAAACATTTTCTGCGCCACACCGGCATGGCTCCGCATACCGATTCCGACAATGGAGATTTTCGCCATATCGGGGGTTTCCAGCACTTTGTCAAAACCCAGCGTCGCCTGCAAATCCTTGATAACGGCCAGCGTGCGCGGCAATTCATCCTGCGACACGGTAAAAGTCACATCGGTTGTCTGCCCGTCGGCGGAAATGTTTTGCACAATCATATCGACATTGACCGCCGCATCAGCCAGCGGGCCGAAAATCTGCGCCGCCATGCCGGGTCTATCGGACACGCCCAACAATGTCAGTTTCGCCTCATTGCGGGCATAGGCAATACCGCTGACAATTTCCTGCTCCATGATTTCATCCTCGTCGCAAATTAAAGTGCCGACAATGCCGTCCTCGGCTTGCGGCGCATCAGGCGCCTCAAAGCTGGAGCGCACCTGCAAGCGGACATTATGCACCATAGCCAGTTCGACCGAGCGCGTCTGCAACACTTTAGCGCCCAGCGAGGCCATTTCCAGCATTTCTTCATAGGAAATGCGCTCAAGTTTTTGCGCCGCCGGCACAATGCGCGGATCAGTGGTGTAAACCCCGTCCACATCCGTGTAAATATCGCAGCGGTCAGCGCCAATCGCCGCCGCCACGGCAACAGCACTGGTATCCGAGCCGCCGCGCCCCAGCGTGGTAACGCGGCCATTGGCCGACAGACCCTGAAATCCGGCAATCACCGCCACGCGCCCTTCGGCAAATTGGGCGTTTAATTTCTCGGCATCAATATGTTCAATGCGCGCCGCGCTATGCATGTCGGATGTCTGAACGGCAATCTGCCAACCCAGCCAGCTGCGCGCTGCAACGCCCATATCCTGCAAGGCCATCGCCAGCAAGCCGACACTGACCTGCTCACCGGCTGAAACAACCACATCATATTCGCGCGCATCATGCAATTGCGCCACATCGCGGGTCAGCCCGACCAAGCGGTTGGTCTCGCCCGACATGGCCGACACCACAACCGCAACCTCGTGACCGGCTTCAACTTCGCGTTGGACATGCGCCGCCACATTGCGAATGCGCGCGACATCGCCAACCGAAGTGCCACCAAATTTCATGACCAAACGCGCCATGACACCCTTTCCATTCGACCCCCTGTCAAAACACGCTATATCGCAAGGGGGCTTGAACAAGCACCGCTTACACGATTAAACACAGGGCTGGCAAGCCATGAGTGCAGAAAGCAAAGCGATGAGTGAGACCATTTCGACCATTGATGCCGAGGAAATCGCCAAATTTTCCGCTATGGCGGCAGAATGGTGGGATCCATCGGGCAAGTTCAAACCGCTGCATAAATTCAATCCGACGAGGCTGGCCTATATTCGTGAGCATGTCTGTCGGCATTTTTCACGCGACATGCAAGCACAAACGCCGTTTGACGGACTGGCTCTGCTGGATATTGGTTGTGGCGGTGGTCTGCTCAGCGAACCCATGGCGCGTTTGGGCGCGCAAGTTACCGGCGCCGATGCCAGCGATGCCAATATCAAAACCGCCTCGCTGCACGCCGCGCAATCCGGCCTTGATATTGATTATCGCCCCATCACCGCCGAGGCGCTGGCGGCTGAAGGCGCAAGATTCGACATTATCCTCAATATGGAAGTGATTGAGCATGTCGCCGCCCCGCCGGCTTTCATGCAGCATTGTGCCGCCCTCTTGAACCCCGGCGGCATCATGTTTCTGGCGACGCTGAACCGGACATTGAAATCTTTTGCACTGGCGATTGTCGGGGCGGAATATGTGCTGGGCTGGCTGCCGCGCGGCACGCATGACTGGCATAAATTCATCACGCCGAATGAGCTTGACCAAATGGCCAATGCGGCGGGGCTTGCCATCACCACCAGCACCGGGGTCAGCTATAACCCGCTGCTTGACCGCTGGCAGCGCAGTGGCGATATGGGCGTCAATTATATGGGCATGGCCGAGAAACCGGCACAAAATTAGGCCGGTCAATCCGACGCTTCGCCACCATCGGGCAGGGCAAAACGGCGTCCATGCGCCAATGCGGCAATCTGGCTGCGCGCCGCACCGACTTGCGCCAAATCAATCTCCGCCATAATGAAGGCGGCGTCCTCATTGGCTTCGGCCAACACCTGCCCCCACGGGTCAATAATCAGGCTGTGGCCGAAAGTATGGCGGCCATTTTCATGCGCCCCGACCTGTGCCGGTGCCATCACAAAACAGCCCGTCTCAATCGCCCGCGCGCGCAATAAGACATGCCAATGCGCCGCGCCGGTCGGCACGGTAAAGGCACTTGGCACGGATAAAATCTCGGCTCCGGCCTCGGCTAAACGACGGTAAAGTGCGGGAAAGCGCAAATCATAACACACGCTCATGCCAAGCCGCCTATCGCCCATAGCGGCGCAAACAGCCTGCGCGCCGGGGCGGTAGCTGTCAGATTCGCGGTGCTTTTCGCCATTTGCCAGCGTCACATCAAACATATGGATTTTGTCATAGCGGGCGGCAATCCTCCCATCAGGCGCAATCAGCAGGGAACGATTGGCCGCTTTCGGTGCCCCTTCATCAGCGTCTTCCACCGCAACAATCATTGACCCAGCCAACAGCCAAATGCCCAACTCTTTCGCCAGACCGCGCAAGGCAGCCAATTCTTCCATATCGGCCTCGGCGCGCAACCGCGCCTGCATGGCTTTGCGGCCTTTTTCCATGAAATTGCAGGTTTCCGGCAGGCCGATAAATGTGGCTCCGGCCTGATGCGCCTGCCGGATACGGGCAATCATATCGGGCAGATTTGCCGCCGGGTCGCGTCCGGTGGTTAATTGCACACAGGCCAGTTTCATCACGCGGTCTCCTCACTCATGCCCGTTGCCTGTGCCGCTTACTGCTTTGGCAGACTTAGCCTTTCGGGCATCACCACACGGGCAATAGTCAATACATTGACCTGCACCGCGCCGCCGCGCAACAGGGTTTTGGTGCAGGCCTCAACCGTTGCGCCCGTGGTCAGCACATCATCCACAAGCACAATAGGGCGGTTTTTAATCAGATGACCGGTTTTGTCATTCAACGCAAAAGCGCCCTGCAAATTACGCTGTCGGTGCGACCGGCTCAGGCCGATTTGCTGGCGGGTCGGGCGCACGCGGCGCAACACGTCAAACAGGCAATCATGCCCGCTTAATCGGCGCAGGGCGCGGCAAAGTTCCGCCGACTGGTTGAATCGCCGCGACAAAAGCCGCCCCCTGTGCAAGGGAACCGGCACAAAGACCGGCGCATTTTCAGGCAACTCATTTTCCGGCGACATAGTATCGAATAAAGCACCGGCAGCATTCAGCAAAAGCGGGGCGAAATAGGCCGCCAATTCGGGTCGGTCACCAAATTTGAACAGCCGCACCAGCTTTGCCCCATTGCCTCCATAAGCCAGCGCGGCGCGGGCGCGATGATAGGGCGGCGGGTTGATTTGCGCCGGCAGGCTCACCGCATCCGACCCGAAATCCAACGCCATAGGCGCACCGGTGCGCGCACATACCGGCCCGGTGATGAATTTCAGCCCGCGCCAGCAAGCGGCGCACAGCACATGCTCCGACCTGCCCCTTGTCCGGCAAAGCGGGCAGCTTGTCGGCTCCAGAAAATCAAGCCAGCCTGACAATTGCCTTTGCACGAAACGGCGCATGGATGACACAGCCAACGAGCCGCTTTCACCATGCGTTAAATCACTGGAGGGTGCGATTGTTTTTGTTTTCCTCATCTCATGTGCCATATTGCACGCTATGAGCGCCGCTGTCCCGCATAAAAACCCGCAATGACCCCTGTCCCGCATATATTTGACCGGCAGAGATTGGCCGCCAATCGCGCCCGCGCCGCCGCCGGTTTTGCCGAGCATGATTTTCTGCACCGCCATATTGCGGCAGAGCTGGCTCAACGCCTGCACGGGTTTAACCGGCATTTTGACCGCGCGCTGTGTTTGGGCAGCAGTGGCGGCCTATTGACAAGAGCGCTTGACGAAATGGCCGCGCCCGCGCCGGTCGGCTGGCTCGGCGAGGCGGATTTAACCCGCGCCATGCTGCCGCCCCAAAAATATGCCGGTCGCGCGCTTGTGCTGGACGAGGAACGCCTGCCCCTTGCGCGGCAATCCTGCGATGCGATTATCGCGCTTTGGGGGCTGCATCATGTCAATGATTTGCCCGGCGCGCTGGTGCAAATACGCACCGCACTAAAACCGGACGGGCTGTTTCTGGCGGCTATTCCGGGCATTTCGACATTGGCCGCCTTGCGGCAGGCTTTTTTGCAGGCCGAAAGCGAACTGGCCGCCGGCATTGCGCCGCATATTCACCCATTTGCAGATTTGCGCGATTTGGCCGGTCTTTTGCAGCGCACCGGATATACCGACCCGGTCTCCGACAGCGACATTATACCGGTCAGCTATAAAAACCCGATGCGGCTCTTGCATGATTTACGCGGCATGGGCGAGGCCAATATATTGCTGGCGCGCCACAAAGCCGGTCTGCGCCGCGACGTGCTGGCGCGCGCCCTACAGATTTTTTCGCAAAGCGCTGCCACAAATAACGGTAAAGCCTGTGCTGAATTTGAGATTTGCTATTTGTCAGGTCGCGCCGGACAAGCCGCTGCGCCATCCCGAAAAACCGCCCGCCCTCATCTGACGCCGGATTTTTCAAACCGGTAAACCGTCAGCCTCAAAGATTATCGCGCAACATGGCAATCAAAGGCATGTCGGCTGGCGGCATGGACAAGTCAAACAGCGCGCGCGGGCGATGCCACGCCACTTGCTGATTTTCGCGCGGGCGCACCACTCCCTGCCATTTGCGGCACACATAAAGCGGCATCAGCAAATGAAAATCGGGATAGGCATGGCTGGCAAAGCTCAATGGCGCAAGGCAAGCGGCGGTGACATCTATATCCAGCTCTTCTTTCAATTCCCTGATGAGCGCGGCTTCGGGTGTCTCGCCCGGCTCCAGCTTGCCGCCGGGAAACTCCCACATGCCAGCCATGGATTTGCCCGCCGGTCGTTGCGCCACCAGCACGCGCCCGTCGGCATCGACCAGCGCACAGGCCACAACCAATATCATCTCAGCTTCGGTAATCGGCATTGATGGAAATATATCCATGTGTCAAATCGCTGGCCCAAATGCGCGCGCGACCCTTGCCCTTGCCGCCCTGCGCGCCGACCGAAATTTTTATCTCTATCCGGTGTCCGCGCATATGCCGAGCTACCGGCTTTTCATCATAGCCCTTGACCGCGCGTCCACGCCGCGCCACTGGCACACCGCCAATATCAATGGCCAGCCGGTCGCGCTCGGCCAATTCGCCCGACCGCCCAACGGCCATTACAATCCGCCCCCAATTGGCGTCCTCACCGGCCACCGCCGTTTTGACCAGAGGTGAATTGCCGACACACAGACCAATGCGCCGCGCCGCTGCATCATCTTCTGCACCGGCAATGTCAATCACCATCAGCTTGCTGGCTCCCTCGCCATCGCTGACGGTTTGCACCGCCAAATCTTGCATCAGCGCGTGCAGGGCTTTTTTGAAACCGGCCAGCCGCTTGTCATTGGCCGAGCGCAAGGGCGCGCCGCCAAGCGCATGAACACCGGTGGCAAACAGCAGGCACGTGTCGGAAGTGGATGTGTCGCCATCCACGGTGATGGCGTTGAAACTTGTTTCATTGGCTTGCGCCAACAGGCTTTGCAATACCCGCGCCGGTATTGCCGCATCGGTCACCACAAAGGCCAGCATGGTCGCCATATCCGGCGCAATCATGCCGGAGCCTTTGGCAATGCCGTTCAGCATGACGGTTTTGCCGCCCAAGCGCGCCGTCTGCCAGGCCAGTTTGGGAAAAGTATCCGTGGTCATCATGGCGCGCGCCGCCGCCAGCCACGCCTTATGGTCATTATGCCCGGTGAAACCGGCGCGCGGCTTGGCCGCAAATCGCCGGGCAATGGTGTTTATCCCGTCCAATAGGGGTTCAGTTGGCAAATCCTCACCAATCACACCTGTGGAGGCGACATAAACCTGCGCCGGTTTGCACACCAGCGCCGCCGCCGCGCCCTGCGCCATATCCATCGCCGCCTTCGCCCCTGCGGCGCCGGTAAAGGCATTGGCATTACCCGCATTGACCACCAAAGCCGCCGCCCGCCCGCGACTGTTCGTCATGTGCAGGCGCGACAAATCAACCGCCGCCGAGGGCATAAGCGAACGGGTAAACACACCGGCCATAGTGGTGGTTGGGGCGAAATGCATGAGCATTAAATCGTCGCGCCCCTGATAGCGCGAACCGGTTGCCGCTGTCGCCAGACGCACACCTGCCAGTTTCGGCAGGCGCGGCGTTTTTTTCGGTGCCAGAGGCGAAACGGGAAGTTTGGATGTCATAATGCCCTATTCTTCTGTGGTCGGTGACGGGTCAACAAAGCTGATATCGGCCGTTTCGCGCAATTTGCCGTAAAGTTCGCGGCGCGCCTCACCGAGCAGAATATCAAAAATCTGGCCGCGCACCTCTTCCAATGGGGGTGTAGGACGCACGCGGCGGTCTTCAACTTTAATCACATGCCAGCCAAAGCGGGTTTTAACCGGCTCCGAGACACCGCCCTTTTTCAATTTGAACGCCGCTTCGGAAAATGGCGCGACCATCGCCTCCTTGCCGAAATAGCCCAAATCACCGCCTGACGGGCCGGACGGGCCTTTCGATTTTTCCTTGGCCAACGCCACGAAATCCGCGCCCTTGGCCAATTGACCAATAATTTCCTGCGCCGTTTCCTTGTCTTCAACCAAAATATGCCGCGCCCGCACTTCTTCCTCACGCGGGGCTGCGCTGATTTCCTTGCGGTAATAGGCTTCGATTTTCTTTTCATCAACCCGCGCCATCAACTCGCGCGCCACATAAACATCCTGCAAAGCCTTATTATCCATAAAAGCCTGCCGCAATTTCACCTGCGGGTCATTTTCCAGCCCGGCCTTGCGCGCCGCTTGGGCAGCCAATACGCGATCCACCATATAGCCGAGAACCGTCTCAAAGCGTTGCTGTTCAGGCATTTGACCAATAAAGCCGCGCAATTCTTCTTCAACCAAAGCAATGTCGTCATAGGTGATGGCCGTGCCATTAACCCGCGCCACAATGCCGGCATCGGGCGTTTGTGCGACCGCGACCGGGGCGGTCAACCCGATAAAAACCACCGCCAACAAAAATGCGCCAAGGCGCTGAAAACCATTAACTGTCACTGCCAAACCCACTGCTAAATCTTTTGTCCGTCCACCAAGCTATAGCATAGTTCACAAGCAGAAGATGCAAAACAAGCGTTTTCCTGTGGCGGCGGCGTTATTGGTTTGCACGCGGGCAATTGACACCGCGCCAACTGCCCCTTACATGCAAGAGGCAGCAGTGATGCGCGCTGCGCCAGAGAGAGGTTCTATGTTGGGATTGCAATCGCTTGGACGCCGCCTTTTCGGTTCGGCCAATGACCGGAAATTGCGTTCCTATCTGGCGCGCGTTGAAAAAATCAATGCGCTGGAAGCGCAATTTCAAGCCCTTGATGACGCCGCGCTGCGCGATGTGACACCAGCCTTAAAGGCGCGTCTGGCTGACGGCGAGAAGCTGGACGGCGTTTTGGAAGAAGCCTTTGCCGCGGTGCGCGAAGCGGCGCGGCGCACGCTTGGCCAACGCCATTATGATGTGCAGCTTGTTGGCGGCATGGCTTTGCATGACGGCAAAATCTCCGAAATGAAAACCGGCGAAGGCAAAACGCTGGTCGCCACCTTGCCCTGTTATTTGCACGCGCTGGCCGGTGAGCCGGTGCATGTTGTTACCGTTAATGACTATCTGGCGCAGCGCGATGCCAATTGGATGCGCGTGGTGCATGAGGCGCTTGGCTTGCAGGTCGGCTGTATCACCAATGAAATGGATGATGACCAAAGGCGCGGCGAATATGCCAAGGACATCACCTATGCCACCAATAATGAGCTGGGCTTTGACTATTTGCGCGACAATATGAAATACCGGCTGGAAGATATGGTGCAACGCGGCCACGGCTTTGCCATTGTCGATGAAGTTGACTCCATTCTGATTGACGAAGCGCGCACGCCGTTGATTATTTCAGGCCCGTTGGAAGACCGTTCCGACCTCTATGTCGCCATTGACAAGCTGGTGCCGAAACTCGGCGAAGAGGATTTCGAGATTGACGAGAAAACCCGTTCGGTCAATCTCAGCGAGGCGGGCAATGAGCATATGGAAACTTTGCTGTCGCAAGCCGGTTTACTGCCCGATGACAGTTCGATTTACGATATTCACAATGTGACTCTGGTGCATCACGTCACCAATGCGCTGCGCGCCCATACGCTGTTCCAGAAAGACCGCGATTATATTGTGCGCGGCGCCGGCGATAATGGCCGGGTGGTTATCATTGACGAGTTTACCGGTCGTATGATGGAAGGGCGGCGCTTTTCCGACGGCCTGCACCAAGCGCTTGAGGCCAAGGAAGGCGTGGCGATTCAGCCGGAAAACCAGACGCTTGCCTCGGTCACTTTCCAGAATTACTTCCGCCTCTATGAAAACCTGTCGGGCATGACCGGCACCGCCCTGACCGAAGCCGACGAGTTTCTTGATATTTACGGGCTGGATGTGGTCGAGATTCCGACCAATACACCGATTGCCCGCGCCGATGATGATGACGCGATTTATCGGACGCTGGCCGAAAAAGACACGGCGATTATTGACCTGATTGTTGATTGTCAGCAACGCGGTCAACCGGTGCTTGTCGGCACGACCTCGATTGAAAAATCGGAAATGCTGGCGGCGCTGCTGAAAAAGCGCAAAATCAAACATAATGTGCTGAACGCCCGCTATCACGAGCAGGAAGCGCAGATTATCGCCCAGGCCGGTGTGCCGGGCGCGGTCACCATTGCCACTAATATGGCAGGGCGCGGCACAGATATCCAGCTTGGCGGCAATGTCGATATGCGCCTGCAACAGGAATTGGACGGGCTTCAAGGCGACACGCGCGACCGCAAACAGACGGAAATCATCAGCGATATTGAACGCTTGAAAAAGACCGCGCTGGACGCTGGTGGCCTATGCGTGATTGGCACGGAGCGCCATGAAAGCCGCCGCATTGACAATCAGCTTCGCGGTCGTTCGGGTCGTCAAGGCGACCCCGGACGGTCATGTTTCTTTTTAAGCCTTGAAGATGATTTGATGCGGATTTTCGGCACTGACCGCATGGATGGCATGTTGCAACGCCTTGGCCTGCAAGAAGGCGAGGCGATTGTTCACCCTTGGATAAACAAGGCGCTGGAACGCGCGCAGAAAAAAGTTGAGGCGCGCAATTTCGACATTCGCAAAAACATTCTCAAATATGATGATGTCATGAACGACCAGCGCAAAGTCGTGTTTGAGCAGCGCATAGACTTTATGCGCGCCGACACGGTGGACACGAATATAGATGATATGCGCCATCAGATTATTGACGAGCTGGTTGAGACGCATATCCCACCGCGCGCCTATGCCGAGCAATGGGACATTGAGGGGCTGAACGCGGCGGTGGACGATATTTTCAACCTGCAATTGCCGCTGGCCGATTGGGCCGGTGAGGAAGGCATTGCCGATGAGGAAATCAAGGCGCGGCTTTATGATGCCAGCGACCGGGCGCTGGCGGCGCGTGCTGCCGAGCTTGGGCCGGAGCTGATGCGGCAGGTTGAAAAATCGGTCTTGCTGCAAACGCTTGACCATCATTGGCGCGAGCATTTGCTGATGCTTGAACATTTGCGCCAGATTGTCGGCCTGCGCGGCTTCGGGCAGCGCGACCCGCTGGCTGAGTTCAAACTGGAAGCCTTTACGCTGTTTTCTGACATGCTGGCCGAATTGCGCCGCGATGTGGTGCGCTATATCACCCGCGTGCAGCTCGACACGCGCCCGCCGGAACTGGCAACGCCAGAACTGACAGTGCCGGATATGGCCGCCCCCAATTTGACTTCTCCCAATTTGAAGGGGGATGCAGCAGCAGATGGCGCAGCAAATGATTTGGCCGCCATACCGGATGAGATTTTCCGCAAAGTGCCGCGCAATGCGCCCTGCCCTTGCGGCTCGGGTCGCAAATTCAAACATTGCCACGGCGCGGTGCGTTAAGCGCAAAAAACGCTTGCCTTTCCGCATTAAGCCTTTTTGACTGGCAGAGTTATTTCTGCGGGGGGAAACATGGCTGCACAAAATTATGAAATCAAAGTGGCGCAAGCGCGGCTTGATTGGATACGCGACCGCGTGGCCGCTTATCAATGGGGCGATGCGCCCTTGCTCGGCGACAATGAAGACCCCTGGGCCTATGGCGCCGATTTGACCGCCATGCGGGCGCTTTGCGCTTACTGGCTCGACAGCTATCAATGGCAGGACACGCAGGCCGAGCTTGAGCGCTTTGCCCATTTCACTGCCGAAATTGACGGCATTGACATTCACTTCATCCGCGAGGACGGCTCCGGCGACAATCCGCAAGCACTGTTGATGACGCATGGCTGGCCCGGCTCGGTCTATGAATTTGTTGATGTGATTGACCGGCTGGCGCATCCGGAAAATTATGGCGGCAAGGCCGAGGACGGGCTGACCGTGATTTGCCCGTCTCTGCCGGGCTATGGGTTTTCCGGCAAGCCGAAACGGCCAATTGGCCCGAAATCCACCGCCGCCATGTGGGACAGGCTGATGCGCGATGTGCTGGGCTTTGACCAATATGTCGCCCAGGGCGGCGATTGGGGCAGTCTGGTCACCGCCATGCTTGGCCTGCATCATGGCAAGGATAAGGGCGGCGGCTGCAAGGCCATTCATATCAGCATGTATGGCGCGCGCACCGCCGCCATGCCGGAAAGCGAAGCGGAGCAGGCATGGGCGATGCAAATGGCCGCCACCATGCAAATGGAGGGCGCTTATCTGCAATTGCAAATGACCAAGCCGCAATCTTTGGGTTTTGCCATGGCCGACAGTCCGGTTGGACAATGTGCGTGGATTGTCGAAAAGTTTCACGGCTGGAGCGACAATCTCAACGCGCAAGGGCGGCGCGAATTGGCGCGTCGCTACACGCCGCATCAATTATTGTCAAATGTGATGATTTATCTGGTCAATGATAATTTCGTGACCTCAACATGGTTTTATCGCGGCTTTATGGAAGAAGGGGCAGATATTCCCGACGGCCAAAGGGTTGAAATACCGGTCGGTGTCGGCAATTTCGCTGAACCCTATATCACCTTCCCGCCAAGGCGCATGGTGGAATATGGCTATAATGTCGTGCATTGGAATGATTTTGACCAAGCCGGTCATTTCGCCGCCATGGAGGACGCGCCGCAATTTGTCGGCGAAGTGCAGGATTTTATGCGTAAGCTTTAAGCGGCGCCTCAAGCAATTCTCAGGCAATTCTCAGGCAGTCTTCAGGCAATGCCCTGACGCCCCATATCAAGAAACTTCTGCCGTCTGGCATCGCGTAATTGCTGCGGCGTCAGCGTGGCCAATTGCGCCAGCTCCTGCGACACAGCAAGACCGACATCATCAATCATTGTGCCACGGTCACGATGCGCGCCGCCCAATGGCTCGGCAATGATTTTGTCTATCACGCCAAGCTGCAACAAATCCTGCGCTGTTACTTTCAGCGCGGTCGCCGCGATATTGGCCTGCTCCGATGACCGCCACAAAATAGACGCGCAAGCCTCCGGCGAGGCGACTGTGTAAATGGAATGTTCCAGCATCATGATTTTGCTGGCCGTGGCCAGCGCCAGCGCACCGCCGGAGCCGCCCTCGCCGATAATCACCGACACAAAAGGCACGCCGATTTGCAGGCATTTATCCGTGCAACGGGCAATCGCTTCAGACTGGCCGCGCTCCTCCGCGCCAATGCCCGGATAAGCGCCCGCCGTATCAACAAGAGAGACAACCGGCAGGCCGAAACGCTCGGCCATATCCATCACCCGCACTGCCTTGCGATAGCCTTCCGGTCTGGCCATGCCGAAATTATGCTTCAGGCGGCCTTGCGTATCAGAGCCTTTTTCATGGCCCAGCACCGCCACGCGCTGACCCTGCCAACGGCCAATACCGGCAATAATCGCATGGTCTTCCGAATACAGCCGGTCACCGGCCAGCGGGGTGAAATCCTCGACCAGCGTCTCAATATAGTCCATGCAATGCGGGCGCTGCGGATGGCGCGCCACTTGCGTTTTTTGCCAAGGGTCGAGATTTTTATATAATTTCTCAACCTGATCGCGGATTTTGCCTTCCAGCTTTTGAATCTCATCGACAATGTCAACGCCGTCCTTTTGTCCGGCGCTGCGTAATTCGCGGATTTTGCCTTCCAGCGTGGCAATCGGTTTTTCGAATTCCAGATAATTTTGCATATTGGTCTTATCTCCTGTGCCGCGGCCTTGTGTCAATATCGACATTGCGTCGCCATAACGCCCTATCCAAGCTTTTGGGCAGCCAGCGGATGCCCCGCCTCGACAAGCTGTCTTTTGCGCTCATCAAGAACATAAGTGTAAATCTGTGTGGTGGAAATATCAGCATGACCGAGCATTTGCTGAACGGCGCGCAAATCAGCGCCATGCTGCATTAAATGAGTGGCAAAGGCATGGCGAAGCACATGCGGCGAGACGCGGCGCGGCGCAATACCGGCGAGCATGGCGAGTTTTTCCAAGATTTGTGTGAAACGCTGGCGCGTCAGATAGCCTTGCCGACTGCGCGCGGGGAATAAAAACCGCGAATCCTGCCATTGTTTTTGCGCGTCGCGCCAGACCAGCCAGCCCGCCAAAGCCAGTTGCGCCGGTTCCGACAATGGCACCAGACGCTCGCGCCCGCCCTTGCCGCGCACAATAATCGCGCGGCTGTTACCATCCAAAGCCTGGCGCGGCAGCCCGACCAATTCACTGACCCGCATACCGGTGGCGTAAAGCATTTCAATCAGGCAAACAGCGCGCAAATGGTCGGCCTTTTGCCGGTCATTTTTCTGCGGCAAGGCGTGTGCCGCCTCTATCAGCGCGGTGGTTTCAGCCAATGACAAAAGCTTGGGCAAAGGGCGTCCGGTTTTCGGGCGCTCCAACCCATCAGCCGGATTATCGGCGCGCAAGCCTTCCAGCATCAAAAACTTATAGAAATGGCGCAGGCTTGAAAAATGCCGCGCCGCCGTTGAAGCCGCCAGACCTTTTTTGGTTAAATGCTGCATATAAGCCTGTAATTGCGTGTCTTGCGCCGCCAGCATGTCGCCGCCTTTTTGCGCCAAAAAAGCAGCCAGCCCTTGCAAATCGCGGCGATAGGCGGCGCGCGTATGCTCGGATGCGCTGCGCTCGGCATCCATCATATCCAAAAACAAACCTATCAGACGCTCAGATGTCATGCCCTGCTCTTTCAATTTGACATAGGGCGATATGGCTTATGACGATATGAGAACACCCAGCGGCCATCACTTAGCGGCCATTGCCCGGCGGCACTGGCGCAAACACTCCGTCTGCGTCCGCTGCGGGCAATTGCGCGTCCTCCGCCATATTGTCAAAACCCGTATCGTCAAAAACCATGCCGCCAATAATGGCGGGGTCGGCGGCGGCGACAGCTTCGGTAAACGCATCCGACGCCATCAGCGTCGCGGCGCTGTGCAGCAAAATCTCGCGCGCCAGTTTTTCGCCCTGTGCATTGAGACCAGCCTGGCGCAATGCCGTCAACATGGCGGCGACATCACCCGGCGCCATGTCCGCCACCGGTCGGGCGCCGAAATCAGCGACCAGTGCCAACACCAAATCACCGACCCAGCCATTCTCGGCCAGTTTCATCAAGCGCGCCTGTTGCGGGGTTTGCTCGTCAAAGCCCAGCATCGCTGTCACAACCGGCGGCAAGGCGACGCCCTGCCCCTGCCAGACCGCCAGCTCATGCGCCAAATAGGCACGCAACGCCCCCTTGGTTGCCTGAAAAGCGCTGATATAGCTTTCCCAATCATTGACTGGCGCGGCACGCAAACCGGCTGCCGGAAAGGCCGAAACCATATCTTCACCCGCCGCATCCTGATTGACGATATCGGGATTGTTTTCGAGAGCGACAGAATTGGCATCCATATCGGGCGCATCAAAAACCGGCATGGCATCATCGGCAAGCAGGGCAGCAAGCGGCTCACCTTCGCTCAGCGGTATATTACCGGTCGCCTCATCCAATAGCCGCGTCATCAATTCCGGCATCGGCCAATCGGCAAATTCAGTCGCCGGTGCTTCAAGCAACAGCAAGGCGGGCAGCAATATCGGGTCATCATTGCGCGCCGGTGACAGGGCAAAACTGTCGGCAAAAACATCATCTGTCGCTGGCGCGTCCATTGCTGCCTGATTGGCCGACCCCATGCTTTCATCAGCCCCGCTATTGGGGGCAGGCACGGCGCGATTGGCCGATAAATCAACCAGCTGGTCATTCAGCACGCGCACTTGTGTCGCCCACTTATTTTGCCGCGCCGCCTGTTTCAGCAAAACCGCCATTAACCGGCCTTGCGCGTCAACCGGTGCAGCATCAACCAGCCGCAGCGTCATCGCCATTCGCACAGCCTCCGGCAGAGCCGATTTCGGTTGCGGCAGGGGCAATTGCCGAAAAGTTTCCAAATCGGCCAATTGCCCGATTTGCGAAAAACTGTCAGCCGGTAAATGGCCGCGCTGCACAGAGATTTGCGCCGCCGCTAATTGCAGGGCGGGCGGCATGGTATAATCATTGCCCAAGACCGGCCAGAAAGCCGGTGGCAGGCTGGCCGGATTGGTCGGCGGTGTCAGCTGGGCAAGGCGCAACAAAGCCACATCCAGCACATCAAGCTCGACCGGCAGGGGCGGCAATTGCGTGTCATCGCCTTCCAGCGGTGCTTGTGCCGCCACCAAAAACGCCAAATCGCGGAAGAAACCGGCATCGGCCAGGGTTTTTTCATTCAAATCAAGCGCCAGCGCCGCCTTGTCATATTCGCCGCCATTTAACTGGCAAAAAATAAGAAGTTTCAGAAAAAACAGCTTGGTGTCTCGCTGACCGACCATGCCTTTTTGCGGCGTGTCAAATGTGCAGGCCGCGTCTCTTTCATCGCGCGCCAAATAGGCCTGCGCCAATATACGCAGCGCATAGGCATCATTGGCGGCAGCGCCGGTCAAATTAGCCAAGTCAATCACATCGCGGGTTTCACCAAGCGTCAGTAACCGGTTGAGGCGCGCCGCCGTCCAGCTTGTGCCTTGCACCGAACCGGCCGGTGCGCTGGCCGCACCCCGCAGCAAAGTGGTTTCCATTTCGCGCAGGGCGGCCAGATGATGAGTTTCAGGCAGGCGTGACAGCAAATCGCTGACATAGGCCAGCCGCGCGCCCGCCCAGACCGAGCGTCCAAACCCGTCCTCAAGCCCGATTGGCGCATCTTCCAACGCACCCAATTGGCCGATTTGCACAATATCGGTCTGTGTGCCGGGAACCGAAGCAACGGCGCGCACGGCGCGTTTCATCTGGCGGGCGGCAGCATTGGGCGCCAGCTTGGCTGTGCGGCTGTTGCGCGCGCCAGCACCGGCGGTTAAATCGGCTTGCGCTGCCGGAGGAATAATCGAAAGCGGCGCGCGCATGGCGCGCATGTCTTGTGCATTTGCCTGCGCGTTTATCAAGTCTGCGCCCACGGCCAGCGCCAGACAAAAACAGACAAGGGCTGTTATCTTGTCGCGCAAGGCGCTATTGCGCGAACCGGTCATTGTCCAGAACCTCAACCGCAGTTTCCCGCGGCGGCTCTATGGCCTGCGCCAGATAAATTATGCCACCAGCCAAAAGCACCAATGCCACTGTCAGTATAACTGGCCATTTCGCATCCATTATCGCGACTCCTGCTCTCAGCCTTCTTTGATAAGCCCGCATTATGGCGATATCTGGGCAAGTCCGGCTATTGGCGGATTATAGGCCTATTTGCGGCTTTGGCGAGACCAAGCGCAGGAAATTGTCCAAAAAATCATCAATTTGTTGTAATTTGCGGTAAGCAGCCATGATTGGCACAGACAGGCCGTAACAGTAAAGCGAGGCAGAGATGACGGGGGAAGCGGAAACACCATTGCCGGAAGCGGCAAGCGCCCATCATGCGCCCGCCAGACCGCTTGTTCTGCTCGGCATGATGGGGGCGGGTAAATCCTCGCTTGGCGGGCGGCTGGCCAAAGTGTTGAAACTGCCTTTTCACGATGCCGATGCCGAAGTCGAAAAAGCCGCCGGCATGCCAATTGCCGATATTTTCGCCAATCATGGCGAAGCCGCTTTCCGCGATGGCGAACGCCGGGTGATTAAAAGGCTGGTCGCGCGCGGGCCGCAAGTGTTGGCACTTGGCGGCGGCGCATTCATGGACGCGCAAACCCGCGAACTGCTGGCCGAAAGCGCGATTACCATTTGGCTGGATGTGCCGATTGACGAGCTGGAAAGGCGGGTCAAACGCAAACCCGGCAAGCGGCCATTGCTGGCCGGTGTGGATATCAGGCAAAAACTTGAGACATTGATGCAAGAGCGCGCGCCGGTTTATGCCGACGCCGATATCCGGATTGCGCTGTCCGACCGCGCCCATGATGCGGCAGTGACGCAGATAATTGAGGCGGTTCAGCAATTTGACCAAACGCGCGAGGCATGAAAGCGATGGCTGGACAAAACCGCCCGCTTTGCGTAAGGCTGACAGGTGAGAAAGCAGAAAGATGAGTTCGCATTCACCTGTTCGACAAACCGTGCCTGTTCAACTAGGCAATCGCAGCTATGATATTGTCATTGGCAGCGGTCTGCTTGGCGATGCCGCAAAGCTGATAGCGCCGCTTTTGAACCGGCCAAAACTGGCGATTATCACCGACCGCGCCGTCGCAGCCGCGCATTTGCCCGCTTTGCAAAAAGCCTTGGCCGATGCCCAAATAGAATCCGACACAATGATATTGCCGGAAGGCGAGCCGACCAAATCATTCGGCGATCTTGAGCGCGTCTGCGACTGGCTTCTCGACAAAAAAATCGAACGCAATGACTGTATTGTCGCTTTTGGCGGCGGTGTGATTGGCGATTTGACCGGCTTTGCGGCAGCGATTTTGCGCCGCGGCACACGCTTTATCCAAATGCCGACAAGTTTGCTGGCACAAGTTGACAGCTCAATTGGCGGCAAAACTGCGATAAATGTCGCACAGGGCAAAAATCTGATTGGCGCGTTTCACCAGCCCGATTTGGTGCTGGCCGATACCGATGTGCTGGCCAGCCTGCCACCGCGCCAATTGGCGGCGGGTTATGCCGAAATCGTCAAATATGGCGCGCTTGGCTATGCCGATTTTTTTGCTTGGCTGGAAAAAAATGGCGCGTCTGTGCTGGCGCTGGAACCGGCGGCGATAACCCACGCCATTGCCCAAAGCTGTCATGCCAAAGCCGATATTGTAGCGCGCGATGAACGCGAAACCGGAGAGCGCGCTTTGCTCAATCTCGGCCATACTTTCGGCCATGCCTTCGAAGCTCTGTGCGGCTATGGCGGCAGGCTGTTGCATGGCGAAGCCGTGGCGCTTGGCATGGTGATGGCGTTTGACTTTTCCGTTGCGCGCGGCCATTGCGCCGAAGCAGACAGTGTCAGATTGCGCCAAGTGCTTGCCGCTGCCGGTCTGCCGGTCTGGATGCGCGACATTGCGCCGGACGGTTTTGCTGTGACAAAGCTGGTGGAAGCCATGCAGCAGGACAAGAAAGTCGAGGCCGGTCAAATGCGGTTTATACTGGCGCGCGCCTTGGGCGACAGTTTTATTGCCAATGATGTCAATGTGCCGGATTTATCGGCCTTTTTGCTGGCCAATGGAGCCATTGAGCCATGATGCTGTTTGGCTATGAGATAAGCGCCGGTCAGTTGTGGACCGCCGGTTTTATATTGGTGCTGTTGGTGTTTTCGGCTTTTTTATCCGGCTCGGAAACCGCGCTGACCGCCACCAGCAAAGCGCGCATGTTGCGCCTTGAGCGCGAAGGCAATCGGCGCGCCAAATGGGTTATTTTTCTGCTTGAACAGAAAGAACGGCTGTTGAGCGCGGTATTGCTGAGCAATAATCTGGTCAATATCTTGGCCTCGGCGCTGGCCACTTCAGTGTTTCTCGAAGTGCTGGGCGAAAGCGGCGTGGTTTATGCGACGCTGGTCATGACCGTGCTGGTCGTCACCTTTGCCGAAGTGCTGCCAAAGACTTACGCCATTCTCATCCCCGATTTGACCGCTTTGCGCGCCGCGCCGATTTTGCGGATATTGGTCGTTTTGCTGGCGCCGTTTTCGCGCCTATTGGGCTTTATCTCGCGCAGCGTCTTGCTGCTGGCCGGGTTCAAATCGGCGCAGGCCGGGTCACTGCTTCCCGCGCATGAGGAAATTCGCGGCACGATTGACCTGCATTTGCAGGAAGGCGGCGTGGATAAAAATGACAGCGATATGCTGGGCGGCATTCTCGACCTTGATGACACGCATCTCGAAGAAATTATGATTCACCGCAAATCCATCATGATGATTGATGCCGATTTGCCGAGCGAGGAAATTGTGCGGCAAATGCTCGACAGCCCCTATACGCGCGTGCCGCTTTGGCGCAATGAGCCGGAAAACATTGTCGGCGTGCTACATGCCAAGGATTTGCTGCGCGCCTTGGCCAATAGTCCGGTCGGCCCCGGCGGCATTGACATTCCGGCTCTGGCAAGCCCGCCCTGGTTTGTGCCGGAAACCACATTGCTGGGCGAACAGCTCAATGCGTTTCGCAGCCGCAAGGCGCATTTTGCGCTGGTGGTGGATGAATATGGCATGTTGATGGGGCTGGTCACAATGGAAGACATTCTTGAAGAAATTGTCGGCCATATTGATGATGAGCATGACCGCCCGGCCAGCGAACTCAGCCAACGCGGCGATGGCACGCTGGAAGTGGCCGGCTCTCTCTCCATACGCGATTTGAACCGCGAAATGGGTTGGTCTTTGCCGGATGAGGAAGCCAATACAGTCGCCGGTCTGGTGATTCACGAAGCCCGCGCCATTCCCGAAATCGGCCAAGTATTTGAGTTTCACGGGCTGCGCTTCCGCATTATCAGCCGCCAGCGCAACCAGATATTGCAAGTGCGTATCAGCCCTTTGCAACCGCCGGTCAGCGCCAAACCGGCTGCCGCCTCATAAGACAGGGCGGCGCGCTATTCTGCTTCATCAGGCGACAAGCACCGCATGGCAAGCGCATGAACCGGGCCGGCCAATTCCTCGGCCAGACACTCCAGCACCAGCCTTTGACGGTCAATCCGGCTTAAACCGGCAAAGGCGGCGGCGGTGATTTTCACGCGGAAATGTGTCTCGCCACCCGGCCTTGCGCCGGCATGGCCTTCGTGCAAATGCGATTCATCAATAATTTCGATATTTTGCGGGCTTAACTGTCGCTTGAGTTTTTCCCTGATAATCTCGCCAATCAAGCCGCATCTCCGATTTGGGTTTGCCTTGTTATGACATATATGTTTGCCCATGAACAGACGCGACAGCATGGCAGGTTTTGGTATAATCCGTCGATATGAAGAGAACGGCTTTAAGGCAAGAATGAATTTGAACTCGAAATATTTCGACATGATACGCATGTCACGACGGCGCGAACCGATAGCCGAAGCCAATCGCCGCGTCTGCGACTGGCCCGATTGCGACGAGACCGCCGCCTATCCGGCTCCTGCCGGCCCGCGCCAATCGCAGCAGCGCCAATTTTGTTTCGAGCATGTGCGTCAATACAATCAAAGCTATGATTTTTTTGAAGGCTTGTCAGACGAAGATATCGAAGCCTATCGCCGCGGCGCGACAACCGGCCACAGGCCAACTTGGTCAATGGGTGCGCGCTGGGCAATCCCCGATGCCGGTGGCTGGCGCATATCCGACCCGCTTGAAATTATGGGTCATGCCGGGCCGGTGGCAGGTGAGTTGCGCCGCCGCGCCGATGGCACGCATGTCACATCCGGCCAGCGCCGCGCCCTGCAAGTGCTTGACCTTGAGGACACGGCAAGCGCCAAAGATGTCAAGCAACGCTTCAAGCAGCTTGTCAAAAAATATCACCCCGATACAAATGGCGGTGACCGCCGCCATGAAGCACGCTTGCAGAAAGTCATCAAGGCGCATGATTTTTTGAAAGCTTCGGGCTTTTGTTAACTGGTATTGGACGGCACGGTCTGGTAACAATTTTCGCTTTCGGGGTTGGACAAACCCTTAATCTCAGGGAGAACTGACAATGAGTAAAACGGCGCAGGCACAAGAAAACGGGCAAAATAGCGGCCCGATGCCGGATATGCCCGATAGCACGGTTTCGGCGCGCGAAATGTTTGGCGTCGATATTGGCATGCAGGTTCCGGCGTTTTCCCAGCCCAATCAATATGTGCCGGATTTTGACGCGGATTATCTGTTCGACAAAAACACAACTATGGCGCTGCTGGCCGGTTTTGCCCATAACCGGCGTGTCATGGTGCAGGGCTATCACGGCACTGGCAAATCCACCCATATTGAGCAAGTGGCTGCACGGCTGAATTGGCCTTGTGTGCGCGTCAATCTCGACAGCCATGTCAGCCGTATCGACCTTGTCGGCAAGGACGCCATTGTGCTGAAAGACGGCAAGCAAGTGACCGAGTTTCAGGAAGGGATTCTGCCTTGGGCGCTGCAAAACCCCGTCGCCCTCGTATTTGACGAATATGACGCCGGGCGCCCCGATGTCATGTTTGTGATTCAGCGCGTGCTGGAAGTGGCGGGCAAGCTGACCCTGCTTGACCAGAATAAAGTCATCCGCCCGCATTCCTGTTTCCGCCTGTTTGCCACCACCAACACAATCGGGCTGGGTGACACATCGGGTCTGTATCACGGCACGCAACAAATTAACCAAGGCCAGATGGACAGATGGAACATTGTCACCACGCTGAATTATTTGCCGCATGAGCGCGAGACCGATATCGTCCACGCCAAGGCGGTCGGTTATGAAGGCAGCGAGGGGCGCGAGAAAATATCGGCTATGGTGCGGGTGGCCGATTTGACGCGCTCGGCTTTCATCAATGGCGATATTTCGACCGTGATGAGTCCGCGCACAGTTTTGACATGGGCGGAGAATGCCGAGATTTTCGGCGATTTGGGCTTCGCTTTTCAGGTCACATTCCTGAATAAATGCGATGAGCTGGAACGCGCCACAGTGGCCGAATTTTACCAGCGTTGCTTTGGCGAGGACTTACCGGCTGAAAGCATCAGCGTGCTGGCAGGATAGCTTTACTTGCGCCCGACCGGTCGGGCGACCCAATGGATGATAGCGGCGATAGGAAAAAATGAGCAATCATGAACCAGTAGAGGAGTTCAAGCGCGCCCTGACACAGACCATGCGCTCGATTGCCGAGGAGACCGAGCTGACCGTCAGCTTTGGCTCGGAAACACCGACTTTGGCGGGCTTGCGCGCCCGCCTGCCGCATCCGGCGCGCGACCTTGAGCCGGGCGACCGGCAAAATGTGCGCGGCCAATCCGACAGTTTCGCCCTGCAATTGGCTCATCATGACAGCGCATTGGCAGCCCGTCTTGCACCCGATGAAACCGATGCGCGCGCTGCGTTCCAAGCCGCTGAAACCGCCCGATGCGAGGCTTTGGGCGCACGCGACATGGCCGGTATTGCCCGCAATATAAATGACATGCATGAAGCGCGCTGCCGCAAGCTCGGCTATGCCGACACAATGACCCGCGAGGACGCGCCTTTGGCCGATGCGCTTGGCTTTATGGTTCGCGAAAAACTGACCGGTCAGGCGCCACCGCCTGCCGCGCAAGGGCTGGTCGAGGCATGGCGCGACTGGATTGATGAGCGCGCCGGTGACAAGCTGGCGCAGCTTGAACAGGTGATAGATGACCAGACCGGCTTTGCCCGTCTCACCCGCGATTTGCTGGCCGATTTGGGCATGACCGATGCCGGCAATGAAAATGAGGAAGGCGACGGCGAGGACGGCGAAAGTCAAGACGGCGATAATGGCGAGCAGGAGGGCGAAGGCGGTCAGGCCGAAAACCCCGATGGCATGTCGGCTGATGACATGGAAATCGGCGATGCCGATATGGAAGAGGGCGATCAACAAAGTCTGCAAATGGAAGGCGATGAAGTTGACGGCGAAACCGATGGCGAGGAAGCCGGTGAAACCGCCCAGCCTTATGCGCCCGATGGCGCGGTGACGCCGGAAAAATCGGCCTATAATGTTTATACCAGCCGGTTTGATGAGACCGTTGAGGCGGAAGATTTATGCGATGTTGAGGAGCTGACCCGTCTGCGCGCCTATCTCGACCAGCAATTGCAACAGTTACAAGGTGTGGTGGCGCGGCTGGCCAATCGCCTGCAACGCCGCTTGCAAGCCAAGCAAAACCGAAATTGGGAGTTTGACCTTGAAGAAGGTTATCTCGACCCGGCGCGCCTGTCGCGCATCATTACCGACCCGATGCAGCCGCTTTCCTATAAAATGGAAAGCGACACCAAATTCCGCGATACGCTGGTCACGCTGTTGATTGACAATTCCGGCTCTATGCGCGGTCGCCCGATTACGGTTGCCGCCATGTGCGCCGATATTCTGGCGCGCACGCTGGAACGGTGCAATGTAAAGACCGAAATACTTGGCTTTACTACACGCGCCTGGAAAGGCGGGCAGGCACGCGAGCAATGGATGGCCAATGGCAAACCGGCTCATCCCGGTCGGCTCAATGATTTGCGCCATATTGTCTATAAATCCGGCGATGCACCGTGGCGGCGGGCGCGGCGCAATCTTGGCCTGATGATGCGCGAAGGGCTGCTCAAGGAAAACATTGACGGCGAAGCGCTTATTTGGGCGCATAACCGCTTGCTGGCGCGTCCCGAACAGCGCCGGATTCTCATGGTGATTTCAGACGGCGCGCCGGTTGATGACAGCACATTGAGCGTCAATGCCGGTAATTATCTGGAAAAACATTTACGCAATGTCATTGAAGATATTGAAACCCAATCGCCGGTTGAGCTGATTGCCATTGGCATTGGTCACGATGTCACCCGCTATTATCGCCGCGCCGTGACCATTGTTGATGCCGAGCAATTGGGCGGCGCGATGACCGACAAGCTGGCCGAATTGTTTGACGACACCCCATCTGACACCAAGCCCGTGAAATGGGTTGCGACAGGCGCGTTGAAAGAAGCCCGAAGCCTTGGCGCGGGACAAGCATCTGGTCAATCAACAAGCGGGGCATCCGCCCAAGCAAGCGGGCGCGGCGGTGTGCGAACGGCAGCGCGCCCGGTGCGCGGCGCAGCCTCATAAAGCCAAATCAGGCAAACAGGGTAAATGGCTGTGCCGACTTTGCGGCTTTAAGCCAGCTTGGCACCAATCAGTTTTTTCAGCTTTTGCGCCTTGGGCGACAAATCCTTGTCAGCCGCATTCATCAGGAAAGCGTCAATGCCGCCGCGATGTTCGACCGAACGCAGCGCATGGGTGCTGATACGCAGGCGCAAGGCACGACCCAGCGCTTCGCTGGGCAGGCTGACGCGCTGCAAATTGGGCAGAAAGCGCCGCCGCGTTTTGTTAATCGCGTGGCTCACATTATTGCCGCTCATCACCGATTTACCGGTCAGTTCGCATACCCGTGACATGCTCGTTCTCCGTCAAAAAGACAGCGCCCTAGCCATGACGCAAGGGCGCAAATGAAGGATTGATATAGAAAATGCCTTGGCCAACGTCAAGTATTTTTGCGGCGCGCCAAATCAACATCCTGACCGGTTATTTTGAAAATACCGCTGGCCGACATAACCGGCCCGTCCGGCCCAACCAGCAAGCCGCTGACAAATCCGGTGCGCTTGGTATGTCTTGTGCAATGACCTTGCACCTCGAGAAAATCATTCAGCTTGCCGGGCGCCAGAAAATCGAAATTAAAGCTCACCGATGGCGTGAAATGCGGGTTTTTCAGCGCATTGTGCAGAATAAAGGCAAGGCCGGTATCCATTACCGACATCAGCATACCGCCATGACAAATGCCGACCGGATTGCACATATGCGGCAAGACACGAAAGCCGAGATGCCGACCAATATCGTCTTCGCGCATATAAATCGGGCCGATATGCGCCAGAAAATGCGGCGTATCCGCGCCTAAGCGGTCGCTCAAATCAAAAAGCTGCCAGCCAGCAGGGGGCGAGGTCATGTTGGTCTCCAATTACTTGCCGATAAAGCCGAATAAATGGCCGGCCACTTTGCGAATCTGGATTTCTTCCGACCCTTCCGTAATGCGATAGCGCCGGTGATGGCGGTAAATATGTTCAAATGGTTTATGGCGCGAATAGCCAATGCCGCCATGCACTTGCATGGCACGGTCAGCCGCCTCGCAGACCAGCCGATTGGCGCGATAATTACACATGGAGACTTTATCCGACAGATTAAGCGCGACTTCCGGTTTCGACATTGTGTCCATTTGCGCCGCCGTTTTATAGACCAGATTGCGTATCATCTCGCATTCAGTGTGCAATTCGGTCAGTGGGAATTGTATCGCCTGATTGGCGGCCAGCGGCTTGCCGAAAGGCTTTCTGTGCTTGGCATAGGCGACGCTTTCATTGATGCAATATTGCGCCGCACCGACGCCGGAAGCGGCCTGCCTTATCCGGTTTTCATGGACAAAATGCTGCGCCAGCGCCAGCCCGCCATCGCGCGGGCCGAAAATCGCACTGTCGGGAACCCAGACATTGGTCAGCGAAATGCGCGGATGATCGGTCGGCATGTTGAATGTCCACAAATACTCCTCAATTTTGAAGCCTTCCGCATCGGTCGGCACCAGAAAACAGCTAATGCCGCGCGCCGCGCCATCATCACCCGATGTGCGGGCAAAAATCATATCGTAATTGGCGACATGCATGCCGGTATTCCACATTTTCTCGCCATTTATCAGCCAGCCATCAACCCCGTCGCGCGTCTCCGGCACGGCGCGGGTTTCCATCCATGTCGCATCCGAGCCGTGGTCTGGCTCGGTCAGGCCAAAGGCAATGCGGTGCGTGCCATTCAGCATACCATTGATGAAAGTGTCCTTTTGTGCCGCCGTGCCGAAATCGGCAAACATCAGCACTTGCGGGAAATTGCCGACAATCGAGCTTTCATTCTGCAAATCATTATGCAAGCCAAGCCCTTTGGCGGCCAAATGCTCGCGGATAACCGCCATTGCCAGATTGCTGCCATCCTGCCCGCCATATTCTTTGGGCAGGCCAAAGCGCAAATGCCCTGCCGCATCGGCGCGGCGGCGCATTTCACGCAACAAATCTTCCCATTCCTCGCGCGGCTGACCCTCATTGTCCCAGTCAGTGCGGGCATGTTCGCGGCGATGGTCGAAAAACCGGTTATTGTCATCCTGCATTTGCAGCGGCACAATTTCAGCCTCAATAAAATTGTCCAGCTCGGCCAAATAAGATTTGATATCTTCCGGTATGTCGAAATCCATGACTGTCTCCCTGTCCCCTATTGAGGTCAAGTCTGCCCGACAGTTGGGGGGCTGGCAAGCGGTAATGCCCCTTTGCCATTGTTCGACTCCATGTCCGGCTCCTTGTCCAACATGGCACTTTTCGTCGCATGGCGGCGGGCGAGACAATCGGGCGATATGGCGACAAAAGCCGACGACCTACAAGATTTAGCGGTGAACGAAGCGCGAAGCGGCACTATGTAAGTGATTCGGACATGCTCTGTTCGACTTCTGTTTCCAATTGTCCTTGTCCTGCCCGACAAACCGCGCCAACCTGTTGCAACTTGCCTGTTAAAATCTGACCTTTGGGCTTGTTTCAAAGACAAACTCTGCCATTTTAAGCCCATGTCCTATCCTGCCACCGGTCGTCATCAACCCGCTGCTTTCGGGCCAGCCCTGCGCGTCGTGCTGGGGCCGACCAATACCGGCAAAACCCATTTGGCGTTGGAGCGCATGCTGGCACATCAAAGCGGCATGATTGGCCTGCCCTTGCGGCTGCTGGCGCGCGAAGTCTATGACCGCTGTCTGGCCGGTGATTTTGGCCGCGTGCATCGGGCTGATGTGGCGCTGATTACCGGCGAGGAAAAAATCCTGCCGCCCAAGGCGCGCTATTTCATCTGCACCACCGAATCCATGCCGGTCAGCCGCGCCGTTGAGTTTGTCGCCATTGATGAATGTCAATTGGCCGCCGACCCGGAACGCGGTCATATATTCACCGACCGGATTTTGCACGCGCGCGGCACAGCAGAAACCATTTTGCTCGGCGCGGCGACTATGGCCCCCATACTTGACCGCCTTTTGCCGAAAGTGCAGGTGGAGACGCGCGAACGCCTGTCGCAATTGAATTGGGCGGGCAGCCAGAAATTGTCGCGCCTGCCGCGACGCAGTGCGATTACCGCCTTTTCGGCTGAAAATGTCTATGCGATTGCCGAAATCATCCGCCAGCAACGCGGCGGGGCGGCTGTGGTGATGGGTGGTCTCAGCCCGCGCACCCGCAATGCCCAGGTCGCCATGTATCAATCCGGCGAGGTTGATTTTCTGGTCGCCACGGACGCGATTGGCATGGGGCTGAATATGGATGTTGACCATGTGGCTTTTGCCCAAAGGCGCAAGTTTGACGGTCGCCGCCACCGCGAATTGACGCCAGCCGAGCTGGCACAAATTGCCGGCCGCGCCGGACGCCACAAAACCAATGGCAGTTTCGGTGTGACCGGCGATCTTGACTTGTTTGACGAGACGCTGGTCGAGCAGATTGAAACCCATCGCTTTGAGCCGGTGAAAGGATTGATGTGGCGCAATCCCAATCTCAATTTTTCAAGCCTAGACCTGCTGCTTGCCAGCCTTGAGGCACCAGTGCCGCGCGAAGGATTGCTGCGCGCGCCGGTGGCCGATGATTTACAGGCGTTGCGGCTATTGAGCCGCGACCCTGAAACCCGTGATTTGGCGCAGAATGAGGCGCAAATCCGACTGCTTTGGGAAGTCGCGCAAATCCCAGATTTCCGCAAAACCACAATGGGCGAACACAGTGCGCTGATTGGCGAGATTTTTGGCTTTTTGAGCCGCCATGAAACCGGCATTCCCGCCGATTGGCTGGCCGAGCGCATAAATCGTTGCGACCGCAGCGAAGGCGATTTGGACACTTTGTCCATGCGGCTGGCGCATATCCGCACTTGGACATATATTGCCAATCGCAGCCAATGGGTTGCCGAGCCGCAGCATTGGCAGGAAATGAGCCGCGCTGTTGAAGACCGGCTGTCCGATGCCCTGCATATGAAGCTGATGGGCAAATTTGTTGACCGCAAGGCGTCGGCTTTGATGCGCCGCCTGCAAGGAGTGGAAAAAGTGGAAGCCGATATTGAAGACAGCGGTGACATTATGGTGGCTGGCGAATATATGGGACGCCTGACCGGCCTGCATGTGCAGCGCGACCCGCGCCTGAAATCAATTCCGGTCGGCCCGGCGCGCGCAGCGGTTGAAAAAGCGGTCGGCGAAGCCTTGCGGCTGCGGGCGGGCAATATCGCCTTTGCCGATGACACCGCCTTCACGCTCAATGATAATGGCGAGATTATCTGGCAGCAGGCGACCATTGGCAAATTGCGCCTTGCCGGACAGGAAAAACCCGGCGACGCGCTGGCCTATCTGCACCCGCAAATTGAGCTTTTGGCCGATGAAATCCTGACCGGCGAATTGCGCCAGCGCGCCGAGGCACGCCTCACATTATGGCTGCGCGACCGCATGAAAACCGAACTGGCGCCGCTTTTTACCTTGCAGGAAAGCGACGGCATTGACGGGCTGGGGCGCGGGCTGGCTTTTCAATTGCTTGAAAACAAAGGCAGCCTGCCGCGAATCGAAATTGCCGATATGCTGGGTCGTCTTGACCAGCCCATGCGCCGCCAATTGCGCCGTCAGGGCATCCGCTTCGGTGCTTATAATGTGTTTATTCCCGCCCTGTTAAAACCGGCTGCCGCGCGCTTGCTGGCGCTGCTGGTGAGTGCCGAAATGGGGCGCAATCTGGCCGCCGACCTGCAAGCCCTTCCGGCGGCAGGTCTGACATCGGTCAAACGGGCGCAAGTGCCGAACCGGCTTTATCGCGCCGCCGGATATTATCCGACCCGCAATCGCGCCATCCGGCTCGACATGCTGGAACGCCTGGCCGATTTGATACGGCCATTATTGAATGGCGAGGCCGAGCAAGAGGCCGCAAAAGCCCAAGCGCCGGAACAGCCGGTCGCAAACACCGAAAAATCAACGCCAGCGCCATCAAATGAGGCAAACGAAACACGGGTTGCGCCGGAAAATGAGCCGCCTCAGGCGGCAGTGCAGGATGAACCGGCTTCTGAACCGGCAGATGATGCCCCTGCACCCTCCCCCGCTGACAAGCCGACTGACAAGCTGGCTGAAAAGCCGCGCCGGATTCGCGGTTTTCAAATCAATGAGCAAATGATGTCCATTATGGGTTGCGGCTCTGAGGATATGGCCGAAATCCTGTCCGCCTTGGGCTATCAATCCTTTCAACTCAAGGAAAACAACCCACCAGCTGAGGAAGCAGACGCAAATGGCGCGGCCAATGAAGAAATACAAGTCGCGACAACAGAAGCCGAACAAGCAGATGCCGCGCCGGTTTACTGGCGTCCGCGCGCCCGTCATGCCGGAAAAAACAGTGGCAAAAATACCGGCCATGCCCAAAAGCGCGGCGCAGCGCGCAAAGCCGACCGGCGCGCCAGCGCTGATAATGGCAAGCCTGACAAAAACAGCCGTGACAAGCGTTCGAGTAAAAACACCAATGGCAAAAACCAAAAACGCAAACAAGCAAGCAAACAGGCCAGCAGACCGGTGATAGACCCCGACTCGCCTTTCGCCGTGCTGTCGCAATTGCAAAATAAAGGCAAGGAGTTGCAGGACAAATGAGCCGCGCGCCGCAAATGCCCTCTACCAATGCAGACAGCGCCGCCATGCGGATTGATAAATGGCTCTGGCATGCGCGGTTTTTCAAGACGCGCAGTCTGGCAACACAATTTACCGGCGCTGGCAATGTGCGGGTCAATGGCCTGAAACAGACCCGCGCCAGTGGCCGTTTGCGGGTTGGTGATGTGCTGAGTTTCGCCCTGCATGGCCATATCCGCATTATTGAAGTGGTGCAGCTTTCCGTGCGCCGCGGGCCGGCCAGTGAGGCGCAAAGCCTGTATCTTGACCGCGACCCACCGCAACCGGCCAAAAAAAAGGCGGCGGAAGCGGCCAAGCCTGCCGCGCGCGAGGCTGGCAGCGGACGCCCGACCAAAAGACAACGCCGCCAGCAAGATTCTTATCTCGCCAATTTGCGCGACGGATAGGCACGGAAAGGAACGCTCTGCCGCCCTTTTGCCGCATTTATAAATATAGTCAGATATTGTCAGACAGGGCGCATCGCGCTAGATAGATCCCATGCTAAAACGCCTTACAGATTTTTTTCAGCAGACTGAAACCCAAGGCACGCTCACGCAAAATGCCGACGCGCTGCATGTTGCCGCCGCCGCTTTAATGGTGCGCGCCGCCCAGATTGACGGTGATATAGACGCCCATGAGCAGGCGCTTATCCAAAAGCTGATTGGCCCGCATTTCGGGCTGGATGCGGGTGAGGCGGAAACGCTTTTAACGCAAGCCCATGAAGCGCTTGAGTCGGCCAATGACTTGTTTCAATTCACCCAGCAAATAAATGCCAGTTTCAGCATTGACCACAAGCTGCAATTGGTTGAAGTCTTGTGGCAGATTGTGCTTGCCGACGGTGTGGTTGACGATTATGAAGCCAATCTGATGCGTCGCGTCGCCGGACTGGTCTATATTACCGACCAGCAAGCTGGTGCCGCCCGCAACCGCGCTATGGCCGCGCTCGGCCAATCGGAAACTGACAGCTAACCGCCTTTGGGCAAAAACGAGGAAACAAATGACCTATATCGTGACCGATGCCTGTATCAAGTGCAAATATACGGATTGCGTGGAAGTCTGCCCGGTGGACTGCTTTTACGAAGGCGAGAATATGCTGGTCATTCACCCTGAAGAATGTATTGATTGCGGCGTTTGCGAGCCGGAATGTCCTGCCGAAGCGATTAAGGCGGACACTGAGCCGGGCTTGGAAAAATGGCTTGAGCTGAACACAAAATTTGCCGAAATCTGGCCGAATTTGACCATGAAAATCGACCCGCCTGCCGATGCCGATGATTTTGTTGGCAAGGAGAATAAGTTCGAGGATTTCTTCTCCGAAGCGCCCGGCGAAGGCGATTGATTGCTCGGCAGTTCCGGCCATAACGGCCAAGCATTTGAACTTTCGGCTTTTTTGTGATATACTCCTCCGGAATGAACGGACAGTCTCCAGCGCGCGGCGCAATGAGACATAAGTGCGGATAAATGCTGTTATGCGCCTCGCGCAACGCATCCGCCAACAGGAGCTTAGATAATGGCAACAGCCAAGAAAACGTCGGCTAAGACAGCCGCGAAGAAGCCCGCCACGCGGGCAAAAGCCAAAACAACAACCAAGGCGGCGGCGAAACCTGCTGCAAAAACAGCGGCAAAAGCGCCAGCCAAAAAGCCCGCTGCAAAAACAGCAGCCAAAAAGCCTGCCGCCAAAACGGCAGCAAAAACAACAGCAAAAGCGCCGGCCAAAAAGCCGGCTGCGGCCAAAACAGCAGCCAAAAAGCCTGTTGCCAAAGAAGCGGCTGGCGCGGCAAGCAAGGCAACCGAGGCCGTGGCGCGCAAATCAGCGCTGGGCTATCGGGTCAATGAGCATATTGTTTATCCGGCGCATGGGGTTGGTCAAATTGTTGAGATTTCCAGCCAGGAAATTGCCGGTATGCAGCTTGAGCTGTTTGTTATCAATTTCGACAAGGAAAAAATGGTTTTGCGCGTGCCGCTGGACAAAGCCAAGCAAATCGGCATGCGTAAGCTGGCCGATGCGGACACGCTGGACGGCGCTATCAAGACATTGCGCGGACGGGCGCGGGTCAAGCGCACCATGTGGAGCCGTCGGGCGCAGGAATATGAGGCAAAAATCAATTCCGGCGATTTAATTGCCATTGCCGAAGTGGTGCGAGACCTGTTCCGCAATGAAAACCAGCCCGAACAATCCTATTCCGAACGCCAATTATATGAAGCCGCGCTGGAGCGCATGGCGCGCGAAGTGGCGACCATTCGCAAAGTCACGGAAGATGAGGCGATTGTCGAGCTGGAAGCGATTCTTGCCCAAACCACGGGTGGGGCGCGGCGGCGCAATGAACCGGATGCGGCCTGATTGGGCGTGCGGTTTTTGTAATCATTCCAAAATAAGGTGAACCAGTCCGCCATGAGTTGCGTATCTCTTACAGGAGATACACGATGGCACATGCGGAAACCAACGAAACCCAACAGGCAACGCGGCAATTTATCAAGCGCGCCATGCGCTTGCCCATGCTTGAACTTGAGCATGAGCGCGAATTGGCGCGGCTTTGGAAAGAAGAGCGCGACGAACGCGCCATGCATGAGCTGACATCCGCGCATTTGCGTCTGGTCGTTTCCATAGCGGCAAAATTCAGAAATTACGGCCTGCCCATGTCCGATTTGGTGCAGGAAGGCAATATCGGCCTGATGCAGGCGGCAGAACGCTTTGATCCGGCGCGCGAAGTGCGCTTTTCAACCTATGCGGGCTGGTGGATTCGTTCTTCCATACAAGATTATGTGCTGCGTAATTGGTCGATTGTTCGCACCGGCACAACGGCGGCGCAAAAATCGCTGTTTTTCAACATGCGTCGCCTGCGCGCCCGCATCAATGATATCGGCGCCGGCATGACCCATGAAAGCCGTCAATATGTGGCGCGCGAACTCGGCGTCCGGATGGAAGATGTCGAGTCAATGGAAGGGCGGCTGGAAGCCAATGACCGTTCCCTCAATGCGACAATCGCCGATGGCGCCAATGAAGGCACAGTGACCGAATGGCAGGATTTGCTTGTCGATGAGCGCGATTTGCCCGATGAGGAAGTCAGCGACCGGCTTGACGGGATGCGCCGCCATAATTGGATAGCCTCGGCGCTGCAAAAGCTTAATGAACGCGAATTGACCATTATCCGCGCGCGTCGCCTGAATGAAGATTTGGTGACGCTTGAAAGCCTCGGCCATCAGCTCGGCATTTCCAAAGAGCGCGTGCGCCAGATTGAGCATGAAGCGCTCGGCAAGCTGAAGGGCGCGCTGATGGAATGCACGGGCGGCGACCCGCGCCGCGTCGGGCTGATATAGGCTCACTCTTTATTCGGCAATAATTTTGACTTTCTGCCCCGGCACCAGCCGGTCGGTTTCCCTCAAGCCATTCAAAGCCAGAAATAGTGGTTTTTTGCGGTCATTAACCTGCATCCTGCCGATAAACCCGTCTATCGTGTCCCCCGCCCGCACATTTTGAACACGCACGCGCAGCGGTTTTATCGCCGCCGCCTGCCCTTTTGACAGAAAACTGATTGTGCGGCGGAGATTCTGCATGGTCAGACCTGCATTGCCGCCAAGGCTGACCGGTGCGTGAACAGCAAAGCGGAGAAACCGGTTACTGTCATGCGGGATAACCAGCAAGCGCATTTCATGGTCATTGCTGCGTAACACGGCCAACATGGCCGCGCGTCCGGCAATTGACAATGCGGTGCGGTCAATGACATTGCCGGTTTCAGCCGCCAAATCATCGACATATTGCCGCGCGCTTTCGCCATCCAGCCTTTTGGCGGTATTGAATATGATTTGCAGGCTATTTTCATGCGCCGCAGTTACTTTGTCGGGCGCATTGACCAGTCGAAAGCCTTTCGGAACCGCGAAAGACAGACGCAAACCGGCATGGGCGAATTGACGCCCTTTGACGCGCCCCTGTTCAACATCCGTGCCGAACACCATGCCATCTATCGCCGCCAAATGAGCAGACCGACCACGGCCAAGCGGCGCAACAGTCAGGTCGCTTTGTTTGGCGCGTTCGCGGGCGCGGGCAACCCGGTCTTGCGTATTGGGGTGGCTGGCAAACCAGTCAACACCGCCACGCCCGCCATTATCCGACATAAGCGCGCCATAGCGTCCCATTGCGCCGAGAAAATCAGCCCCCGCCGTCGCGTCATATCCGGCGCGTGCCAGCGTATCAACGCCCAGCCGGTCGGCCTCATATTCCTGACCGCGACTGTAACCGGCCAGCAGCGCATTGCCGCCCAGATTGACCAAATCGCTTGTCACCTGACGGCTGATGCCGGTGGCCGATTCCAGCAAGCCGCCCAGCACCGCGCCAATAACCATTGTGCCAACCGCCGTTGTTTGCCGCCGCGCCCCGTGACGCGCCGTCACATGGCCAATCTCATGGCCGATAACACCGGCCAGTTCCGCCTCATCATTGGCTAGAGCCAACAGGCCGCGCGTCACATAAGTATAGCCGCCCGGCAAGGCAAAAGCATTGACCACCGGCGAGTCCAGCACGGTGATGGTGTAGGTTTTTTCAGGCTTCTCAGAGGCCTTGGCAATGCGCTGCATGACTTGTTCGACATAGGCCGTCATTTGCGGCGCATCGTCATAAACACCGCCAAACTCTTTGATTATTTTCTGGTGATTTTCCGCCCCGATGCGCGCCTCATCGGCTTCGCTCATCAGCGTCCCATTGGGGCCGCACGCGGCCAACGCACCGGCCAGCATCGCTGCCAAAGCCAAACGCCGCCAGATAGCGGTAAACCTCACACGCAAAAAACCTATACCCATCATCTCAGTTTTCTCCCATTTCCTGCCAGATAGCCAGAAGCTTTTGCCAGAAAGGAGCGTCTGACAGCTTCTTTGTGCGCGCCAGCACATCCGCCGCCAGACGGTCTCTATTATCCTTGATGGAAGCGTCCGCCCCTGCCGCCAGCAATTTTTCATAAATCACCTCATTATGATGTTCCGCCGCCAAATGCAGCGGCGTGCGCCCCCTATCATCAACCGCGTCAAGCGCCGCACCGGCTTGCAGCAAAATATCGACCAGCGCGGCTTCTTTGTTGAAACCGGCGGCATAATGCAAGGGCGTCCAACCATCGCGGTTTTTTTCCTCCAACGGGCTGCCCGCCTGCACCAAAGCCTGCACCCGCGCGCCCATATCTTCACCGCCGCTATAAATCGCCAGAAAATGCAAGGGTGTATTGCCGCGCCTGTCGGTTTTGGCCGGGTCGGCCCCATGCGCCAACAGCAC
>Ga0213866_10000273_pt1 | contig 42795 bp, 45 predicted proteins | sample PICome_11_FD_160079 | JGI IMG/M metagenome (GOLD analysis project Ga0213866, IMG submission 160079) | Coastal seawater microbial communities near Pivers Island, North Carolina, United States - PICO284 | ecosystem: Environmental > Aquatic > Marine > Coastal | place: USA: North Carolina...
GCGACCGAGTCGGTCGACGTCGCCATCGTCGGCGGCGGCCCCACGGGGCTCACCGCGGCCAGGCTGTGCGAGCGGACCGGGCTCACGGCGATCGTCCTCGAACGCCGGGACGGACCGCAGCGGGCCCCGGCTGCCCACGTGGTCAACGCCCGCACCCTCGAGATCTGGCGCCAGGCGGGAATGCCGATGGATCGGGTGCTCGCCGCCGCCCACGAACCGGCCGAGGCGGGCTGGGTCCACTTCGTGCCCCGACTCGGTGGCGAGATCATCGGGTCGCTCCCGTTCGAGCGTCAGGGCGACGAGATGTACGACGTCACCCCGACCCCGCTGCGCAACCTCAGCCAACACCATGCCGAGCCGATCCTCGCCGACGCCGTGCCCGATCTCCGCTACGGGCACGCCTTCGTCGGCGCGACCGACACGGGCGACCGGGTGCAGGTCGACGTCGACGGCCCCGACGGCCGCTACCGGCTCGACGCAGGGTGGCTCCTCGGCGCGGACGGCGCGGCCAGCGCCGTCCGGCGCGGGCTGGGCATCGAGATGGACGGCCCTCGCACCATCCAGTCGTTCGTCATGATCCATCTGAAGGGCGACCTCAGCGCCCTCGCGGGGGCGCCCCCCGGAGTGTTGCACTTCCTGATCGACCCGGAGCCGGGCGGCGCGTTCGTCTCCCACGGCATGACCCGCGAGTGGGTCTACATGCACGACTGGGATCCGGAGACCGAGCCGATCGAGGCGTTCGACGAGGCCCGGTGCCGGGCGCTGGTCACCAGTGCGATGACACCCGAGTTCGCCGCCGGCACCGAGTTCGAGATTGCCGCGACGGCCATGTGGCACATGAGCGCTCAGGTCGCGGAGCGGTACCGCCAGGGTCGGATCTTCATCGTGGGCGATGCCGCCCACCGCTTCCCGCCCACGGGTGGCCTCGGGCTCAACAGCGGCGTGGCCGACGCCCACAACCTGGTCTGGAAGCTGGCGGCCGTCGAGGCCGGATGGGCGCCCGTCTCGGTGCTCGACACCTACGAGGACGAACGTCGCCCGGTGGCCCGCTTCAACTGTGACCAGTCGTTGATCAACGCCCTCGGGCTCGCCGAGGTGCCGGCCGCGTTCGGGGCCGACCCCGTGGCCGCGGTGCTGGCGGACCCCTCGCGTCGAGCCGCCGTCGAGGCCGCCATCGCCGACCAGGCCACCCATTTCGACCTGCTCGGCCTCCAGCTCGGCCACGTCTACGACGGTCCCCTGGTGGTCGACGACGGCACGCCCGCGCCGATGCCGGCCGAACCGGCCCGCGACTACGAACCGTCCACCCGGCCCGGTGGCCGTCTCCCCCACGCCTGGCTCCCCGACGAGACGTCGACCCTCGACCTGGTCGATCCGATCCATCCCACGGTGCTGGTGGCGGCCGGCGCCGCTCGACCGGCCCTCGACGAAGCGCGGCCGATAACAATCCTCTCGGTGCCCGATCCCGTCTGGGTCGACTCGTTCTCGCTCTCCCCCGACCAGGCACTCGTGGTTCGGCCCGACCAGCACGTCGCGGCCCGCGTGCCGCTGGGCGAGGTCGACGCGACACTGGCCTCCCTCTTCCCGCCACCGGAGCCCGCATGACCGAGTCAGATCGCCCCAACGTCCTCTTCGTGATCTGCGACCAGCTCCGGGCCGACCACCTCGGCTTCGCCGGCAACGCGGTGGTGCGTACTCCCCACATCGACGCACTCGCAGCCGACGGCACCGTCTTCGAGCGCGCCTACGTCAACAATCCGGTCTGCATGCCCAACCGCTCGACGCTGATGACCGGACTCATGCCGTCGGCCCACGGCGTGATCTTCAACGACCGTTCCCTCGAGCCCCACCACACCACCTTCGTGTCCCGACTGCGCGACGAGGGCTGGCGCACCGCGCACGTCGGCAAGTCGCACCTCCAACACGGCGAGAGCCGCGACGCGGTCGCCGATCTCGGCGGGGTGCCGGGCCGCACGTCGCCGTTCGCCGAGCGCTGGGATGCCGTCGAGCACCACGAGCGATACGAACTGGACGAGCTCGAGGATCCCGATGACTTCTACGGATTCGGCCGCGTCGAGTTCACCGTCGGCCACGGCGCCCATGTGGGCGCGCACCACTACCGCTGGGCCCGCGAGAAGGGCGTCGCCCACGACATGCTCCGCGGCAACATGGACCCGACGGCCGACATCCCCGGGCGCTCACCCGAGTGGTGGCAGATCTTCCCCGCGCCCTTCCCCGACGAGGTGTCGTCCACCTCGTTCGTGACCGAACGCACGATCGCGGCGATCGAGTCGGCGGAGGCCGACGACGACCCGTGGATGGTCTGGTGCTCGTTCCCCGATCCCCACCATCCGCTCTCGCCCCCCGAGCCGTGGTTCAGTCGCCACGACCCGGCCGACATCGACCTCCCCGCCACCTTCGACGACCCCGGCGAGGACTGGCCCGGGCACCTGCGGGCGCTGCGCCGGCTCCCGGCCGACGTCAACAGCCACGGCCAGTACGTCGTGCCGTTCGGCCCCACGCCGGACCAGGCCCGAGCGGCCATCGCGGCGACCTACGGGATGATCGAGGCGATCGACCACGGGGTGGGCCGGATCATGGCCGCGCTCGAACGGCTCGACGCGCTCGACGACACCATCGTCGTCTTCACCAGCGACCACGGCGACATGATGGGCGACCACGGGCTGATCCTGAAGCTGGTCATGCACTTCCGGGGCTGCCTGCAGGTCCCGATGGTCGTGCGCACCCCCGAACGCCTGGGCCACCGCACGGGATCGCTGGCGGCGAGCATCGATCTCCCGGCCACCATCCTCGACCTGTGCGGCGTGACACCGCCGCAGGGCATGCAGGGCACGAGCCTCGTGCCGGTCCTCGACGACCCGGTGGCCACCGTTCGCGACCATGTCCTGGTGGAAGAGGACTTCCCGGCGTCGGAGAGTGGCCGACCGGTGCCGCTCAAGACCCGGACGATCGTCACCGACACCCACCGCTTCACCCGTGACAGCGAGGGATTCGAGATGCTCTACGACCTCGAGTCCGACCCCGACGAGATGACCAACCTCGCCGCGGCCGGCGCCGACCCGGCTCTCCGAGGTGAGCTGCTGACGGTGCTGACCGATGCCATGCTGCACGCCGACGACATCACCCGCACCGAACCCGTCACTCCCTGAGCGCGCCGCCGCGCTCAGCCCGTCCGAAGGTCGCCGGTGAGACCGGTGCGGTAGTACTCGTCGTAGTGCACCCATTCGGGTTCGCCCTCGACCAGTTCACGGAGCTTGCGGGCCCAGGCCTCGGTTCGTTCTCGCTGGTTGTTGCGCTCGGCCTCCTCCGCGGCGGTGAGGTCGCCGTCGACTTCGGCGAACTCAGCCAGGATCATGTAGTCGCCCGGACTGTCGCGATCGGCCAACAGCCGGGTGCCGATGTACCCCATGATCTCGTCGGCGGCCTGGCCCCGGTCCCACTCGGCGAGCAGTTCGATCAGCTGGTCGGGATCGGCGGCACGCACTCTGATCGCTTGGCTGAACTTCATCGGGAACTCCGTGGGTCTTGGGTCATTCGTCGGCGCCGAGCGACGCGGCGTACGCCTGCTGGATCATCGACATGCCGTCCTTGGCGAACGCGCCGACGCTGCCGGCCGCGACCGCCTTCGCCGACTTCGGGGGGAACGACAGCTCCCGGCGAGCCTCGTCGAGCGGCAGGTCCGCGAGCTCGTGATAGTCGACGTCGAGCAGGTCGGTTCCCAACCCCCGGCGGATCGCTGCGCCTCGGGACAACGCGTCGGCCAGCCTGATGTGCATGTCGTTGCTGTCGAGCCGCTTCTCCTTCAGGTCTCCCGAGAAGAATCCGGCGTCGGCCACGTAGCCGGTCTCGAAGAGCCCGATCAGCGTGGTCAGCCATGCGAAGCCTTTCGGGTCCGGGTCGGCGAATCCGATCAGGGAGAACACTTCGATCTCGCCGTGGAGGTTGGTGCCGTAGTCGGCGAGCACGTGGACGAAGTCGTGCTGGGCGAGATAGGCGGACGCGCCGCCGGTGGAGCCGGGCACAGCGAATCCCCGCCCGTGGTACATGTCCCAGACCTGACGGCCGAGGGTGTCGCCGTCGAGATGTTCGAAGGCCGCCCAGGCATCGGCCAGGGCCGGATCCTCGATGCCCGGCGAGAGCTGGTCGGGTAGTCGCACGTCGGTCTTGAGCTGATCGGAGCGGGCCGACTCCCAGTGCTCGGCGAAACCGCTCTGGTGGAGATCCATCCACGCCAGGCCGAACGCACCCTGGGCATAGCGACGCGCGACCCGGACGAACTTGTCGTCGACGTCCAACGCATCGGCGTAGTCCGACACCCGGCGGGCGACCGCCGGAGGGATCGGCCGCAGGATCAGCTCGCCCAGGACCATGAGATGCACCAGACGATGCCGGAACTCGTGCGTTCGAGGTTCGAGCGCAACAGCGAGCCTCTCCGGATCCGGGCGATCCACACCAGCAAGATCGACATCGACCCCGAACAGCGCGGCGAGGATCTCTCCGAGGAGGCTGTGCTGCACGGGCTCCAACTCGTCGCCAGGCGCCACGGCGGCGACCAGACCACCGGCGATTGCCATGATCTCGTCGCTGGTGAACTCATAGGCAGTCGCTGCGGAAGCCATGGGACACCTTAGCCCTGGGGGTGCTCGACAGCCCCGGTGAGTCGCGGCAGGAGGAAGCCGAGACGGAGCAGACCCAGGCCCACGAGCAGGAACAGGCCGGCCCGCCAGAGGGCGTCGACTTCCTGCATGTCGACGACCAGCAACTTCCCGACGGTGAGGGCGAGCACGGCGAGTCCGGCCGCGGCGATGTCCGGCATCTTGCGCACCGCACCGGCGACGAGCAGCGCGGTGCCGACCACGGCCCACGACACCGACACCACCGCCTGACCTTCGGACACGTGGACGAGGACCGAACCAAGCCAGATCAACAGCAGCGAGAGCACCACCACCGCCCCGACGACGCGGATCGCCTCGTGCGCGATCCTCAGCACGGCGGCGCCCAGCACCACGACGATGGCGAGATGGGCGAGGTCGACCCCGATCGCGGCGTCGACCTCCCAGGCTTCGATTCCGTCGCCGAACGCGAACGAGGCAGCAAGGACGAGCAGGATCCCGGCATTGATCCGAATGCGGATACTCGGCCCCATCAGGCGGTCGAGTTCGAGCAGGCCCGCGCCCTGGACTGCCATCGCCACGAAGAATGCATCGGTCCCCAACACCGCTCCGAGCCCGATCGAGAGACACACGCTGATCCCGACGAGCAGCGACAGGAGGTGGGCGCGGCGAATCTGACCGCCGACGGCGAAGGTGAGCGCCCCACTCGCCGCGGCAACGATGAAGGCCACGACCCCCACTTCGGTGTCGTCGACGAGATCGAACACGCCGGCCAGCACCGCCACCGCCCAGGGCGCCGAGAGCATCGCCAGTTGGACCTCGGCCTGCTGCCAGGGATCGTCGAGTTCACCGATGCTCGGCACACGGGCGAGTGACACGAAGACCAGTGCCGCCACAACGAGGATCGCAGCGCCACGCGCCCCGGTGTCGCCATCCGAGGCGAGCCCCAGCAGCAGGGCCAGTGCGGTGACGTGGCCGAGCAGGCGGAGCCCGAACCAACCCCGGTCGAGGGACAGCACGACGGCGACACCGCTCACCGCGGCGGTCACGGCCAGCGTCGATCCGAACGGCGGGTCTCCGTCGCCGATCACGAACCACGCGACGAGCGCGCCGGCCAGGGCGATCACCCCGACCCACTCCGACGGCACGAGACGGCTCACGACGAAGCCGGTCGCAGCCGTCGCCGCCACGAAGACGAAGGCGGCGTCGGTGCTCGTCTGGTTGACGAACAGGTCGGATGCGAAGGTGGTGAACAGCGCCGCCACGCCGCCGGAGCACAACGCATGCGCCCACGGCATGCGGTCGACCCGGAGGCGGAACCCGGTCACGATCAGGGCAACCGACAGCCCCACGGCACCCGCGAGCTGCAGTTCGGGGCCGATCCACCCGCGCGAGATGGCGGTGCTCACGGCGAACGCGACGGCGAGCACCACGAGGGCCACGCCGACCCACTTGAGAACGGTCTCGCTCTCGACCGCGAGACCCCGGCCCTGCGAGGGAACCGGCGGACTCGGCGCCGGCGGGGCGATCGGCGTGCCGAGAACGATCGATTCCGGCGACGGGGGCGGTGGTGGGGGCGCCGCCAGCGATGCCAGGCGGCCGGGCGGCGGGGTCTCGGCCCGGAGTTCGGCGAGCTCGGCCTCGACCCGGGCGAGACGCGCCTCGAGCGCGTGGTACCGCGCGTCAGAGGAGTCACTCACGGCCCCATGCTCCCACGCCGACGACCGACCGCACCGGGACCAAGGTCAGGTCCCGTCAGTTCAGGTGGATCTCGTAGCGGTCGCCGTCGTCGACACACTGCATGAACCCCATGCGACGAAGGTACGCGGCGTGGTCGCGGTTCGACGCCGTGGCCCACACCGAGGCCGGGGGACGTTCGCCGAAGAGCGCCGACTCGTGGCTGTAGACGTAGCTGCCGATCTTGAAGTCCCGGTACTGCGGGATCACGAAGTCGAGCTTGACCTCGAAGGTGTCGTCGTCCCGGCGCTCCCCGATCAGCAGACCCGCCGGCACCATGTCGCGCAGGACGAAGGCGGTGACCAGCTCAGGGCTCGGGACATAGTCGAACTCCGGCTGATAGCGGCCCTGGATGTCGTCGCGGTAGAAGTCGAGGAAGTCCTGGAGGTAGCGCGACTCGGGGAGCACGCGGAGCACACGGAACACCTCTTCCTTTCGGCCCACCAGGCGGCGGAGATACCACAGGTGGATGGTCGCCGCGACCAGGTTCACCGCCGCGATCGGGTACGCCTCGATCAGCAACGAGTAGACGAGGAAGGTGACGCCACCCAGGAAGCCGAGGAGCCGGAGGCGAAGGATCGACTTCTGGGTGATCGAGACGACGATCAACCCGGAGGCGACATAGCCGACCAGCTCGACCCACAGTTCGTTGTCCATCCGCCGACCGTAGGCGCCGCCACGCCTGCGGGGCGGTTCAACCGGTGGTCACGGGGAGTGTTGCGAGCTGGCGGGTGACGAAGCTCGGTCGCCAGGTGGGCTCGCCATCGACCAGGGCCAGATCGGGGAACCGGGTCGCGAGGGGCCGATCAGAGCGTGTTGAAGCCCGGGATGAAGTGGCCGGCCGTCGCACCCCCGTCGACCGCGAGATCGATACCTGTGCAGTGGCGACTGGCATCGCCGGCCAGGAACATCACGGCGTCCACGATGCTGTCGACCGGAACCGAGCCCGGTATCGCCCGGTTCTCCCCGTAGGCGATCGCTTCGTCCATGAAGCCGACCACCTTGTCCATCCACGGCTGGTACATCTCCGGGTTGCCGCCCGCCGGACAGACGGTGTTGACCCTGATCCCGTCGCGGCCGAGCTCCAGCGCCGCTGCCTTCGCGAGACCGCGGAGACCGAACTTCGACGCGCAGTACGCCGTGAGACCGTTCATCCCCACGAGAGAGTCGATCGATCCGACGTTGACGATCGACCCGCCAGTGCCCTCACGCATGACCCGGGCGACAGCTTGGATGCCGAGGAACGGGCCGAGCGTGTTGACCTCCAGGAGGCGACGGAAGTCGGCCTCCGAGGTGTTGTCGATCGCGCCCTGGTGCAGGACACCCGCGTTGTTCACGAGCACGTCGACCCGTCCGTGCTCCTCGATCGTGCGATCGACGACATCGGCCCACTGGGCTGCGTCGGTCACGTCGAGGTGACGGTAGGTCGCCGCCTCCCCGATCGCCGACACGGTGGCCTGGCCGAGCTCATCGCGCACATCGGCAACCACCACCTGCGCACCGGCAGCACCGAGACGGGCCGCGATGGCGGCACCCGTGCCTCGGGCCGAGCCGGTCACGATCGCCACCTTCTCGTCCATTTCCGTCATCGGCGTGTCCCTTCGCTGTGCGGCATCGACCGTGGTCGCCGCGATCCTCGCGCGGCCCGGCTGCGTCGTACACCTGACTACGCGAGATCGACCGCCGCGCCCTCGAACTGGGAGTTGTAGAGCCGGAAGTAGGCGCCGCGCGCCTCGAGGAGATCCGCGTGGGAGCCCTGCTCGACGATGTGTCCACCTTCCATGACGAGGATGACGTCGGCGCCGCGGATGGTCGACAGACGATGCGCGATCACGAAGCTGGTCCGGTCCTGACGGAGCCGGTTCATGGCGGTCTGGATCAGCACCTCGGTGCGGGTGTCGACCGAGCTCGTCGCCTCGTCGAGGATCAGGATCGCGGGGTCTGCGAGGAAGGCCCGGGCGATCGTCATGAGTTGGCGTTCGCCGGCGCTGATGTTGTCGCCCTCTTCATTGATGAGCGTGTCGTAGCCATCGGGCAGATGCCCGACGAAGCGGTCGACGTACGTGACTCGGGCGGCCTCGAGGATCTCGTCCTCGGTGGCCTGCGGGTTGCCGTAGGCGAGGTTGTCGCGGATCGTGCCGCCGAACAGCCAGGTGTCCTGGAGCACCATCCCGATCTCGGAGCGCAACTCGTTGCGGGGGAAGGACGCGATGTCGCGGCCGTCGAGGCTGATCGCGCCACCGTCGAGGTCGTAGAAGCGCATCAGCAGGTTGACGAGGGTGGTCTTGCCGGCACCGGTCGGGCCGACGATGGCGACCGTCTGCCCCGGCTCCGCGACCACGGACAGTCCCTCGATGAGCGGCTTGGCCGCGTCGTAGGAGAAGTCGACCCGGTCGAACACGACCCGACCCCGCACGGGCGGCGGGTCGGCCGTGGCCTCCTGCTCGGGCGACTGCTCCTCGGCATCGATCAATTCGAGCACCCGCTCGAGCGACGCGATCCCGGACTGGAAGACCGTGGCCATCGAGGCCAGTTGGGTCAGCGGCTGGGAGAACTGACGGGCGTACTGGATCAGGGCCTGCATGTCGCCGACGGTGATCGCGCCGCTGGAGATCCGGAGGCCGCCGACCACGGCGATCAGGATGTACTGCACGTTGCCGGTGAAGAGCATGGCGGGCTGGATCAGACTCGACATGAACTGGGCGCCGAAGCTCGACTCGAACAGTGCGTCGTTCTCTTCCGCGAAGCGCGCCTCCACCTCGTCCTGACGACCGAAGCTGCGCACCACCATGTGACCGGTGAAGACCTCCTCGACCTGGGAGTTGACCTCACCCGTGTGGCGCCACTGGGCCATGAATCGGGGCCGGGCCCGACCGCCGATCATCTTCATCAGCCACACCGAGACCGGCACGGTGACGAGCGCGATCATCGCCATCAGCGGCGAGATCGTGAACATCATCACCGCCACCCCGAGGAGCATCAGGGTGGAGGTGAGGATCTGGCTCACCGTCTGCTGGAGGCTCTGGGCGAGGTTGTCGATGTCGTTGGTCACCCGACTCAGCAGGTCGCCGCGTGCCTGCTTGTCGACATAGCTCAACGGCAGTCGGTTGAGCTTGTGCTCGACCTGGTCGCGCAGTGCGTACATCGAGCGCTGCACCACGCCCGCGAGGATGTAGGCCTGCGAGAACGACAGCACCCACGACCCCATGTAGAGGGCGAGGATGAACAGCAGCTTCCCGTGGAGTTCGCCGTAGTCGATCCCCTGCCCGCTGATCACCCCGCGCACGATGATGTCGGTCGCCTGACCCAGCAGCCGTGGCCCGAGGACGATGAGGACGACGCTCCCGATGGTCAGGAACAGCACGTACCAGAGGCGCAGGCGTTCACGGCCGAGGAGCTCGCCCAGGCGCCGCAGCGCGCCCCTGAAGTCGCCGCTGCGCTCGGTCGGTACACCGATCGAGCCCCAGCGCCCACCGCCGCGGTTGGCGGCCGGCCCGGCGCTGGAGATCAGCTTGCGGTCTTCTTCGCTCGTGCGGGCGTCGCTCATGCGGCGGCCCCCTCGCCGAGCTGCGACTCCACGATCTCCGCGTAGGTCGGGCACTCCCGCACCAGTCGGTCGTGGGTGCCCACCCCCACGAGTGTCCCCTCGTCGAGGACGAGGATCTGATCGGCGTCGGCGATGGTCGACACCCGTTGGGCGACCACCACCACCGCGGCGTCGGCGGTACGGGGGCGGAGGGCGGCGTTGAGCCGGGCCGCCGTGGCCACGTCGAGCGCCGAGAACGAGTCGTCGAACACGTAGATCTCGGGGTCGACGACCAGGGCCCGGGCGATCGTGAGTCGTTGGCGCTGCCCACCGGAGACATTGGTGCCGCCCTGGCTGATCTCGCTGTCGAGACCGTCGGGCATCGCCTGCACGAATCCGGCGGCCTGGGCGACCTCGAGGGCCGCCCACAGTTCTTCGTCGGTTGCGTCGGGCCGGCCGAAGCGGAGGTTGGAGGCGACGGTTCCCGAGAACAGATAGGGCCGCTGCGGCGCGTAGGCGACGGTTCGGGCCAGCAGCGCAGGGTCGAGTTCTCGCACGTCGACCCCGTCGACGAGTACCGAGCCCGAGGTGGCGTCGAACAGTCGCGGGATCAGGTTCATCAGCGTGGTCTTGCCCGACCCGGTGCTGCCGATGATGCCCGTGGTCTCGCCCGGTCCGACCCGGAAGCTGATGCCCGAGAGCACGGGTCGTTCCGCACCGGCGTAGTGGAATCCGACGTCGCGGAATTCGAGGGTGGCCCGCTCGGTCACCTCGGTGACGGGACGAGCCGGTGCCGTCACGGTGGTGTCGGTCTGCAGGACCTCGAGGATGCGACCGGCGGCGACCGATGCGCGGGGTACCTGTCCGAGCACGAAGCTCGACATGGCGACGGCCATCAGGATCTGCACGAGATAGCTGAGGTAGGCCACGACCGACCCGATCTGCGTCTCTCCCGCCCCGATCCGATCGGCGCCGATCCACAACACACCGATGCTGGCCGCGTTGATCGTGAACATGATGGTGGGGAACAACGCCGCCATGAGCCGCCCGGCCCGCAGCGAGGTGGCTGTGAGGTCGCGGTTGGCCCCGGCGAAGCGCTCGACCTCTTCGGGCTCGCGCACGAAGGCCCGCACCACCCGCACGCCGGTGATCTGTTCGCGCAGCACTCCGTTGACCCGGTCGATGCGCACCTGCATGAGGTCGAAGGCCGGCACCATCCGCCGCACGATGAGCCCCAATACCACGGCCACCGCGGGCATCGAGAAGACCAGCACCCACGAGAGGCCGATGTCTTCGCGCGTGGCGAGCACGATCCCGATCACGATCGTGAGCGGCGCCGTGATCATCATCGTCGTCGTCAGCACCACGAGCATCTGCACCTGCTGCACGTCGTTGGTGATGCGGGTGATCAGGGTCGGCGCCCCGAACTGGCCGACCTCGCGGGTCGAGTAGGCGTTGACCCGGCTGAACAGGTCGCGGCGGACGTCGCGACCGAAGCCCATCGCCGCCCTGGCGCCGAAGTAGACCGCAGCGACGGCGAACACGATCTGGAGGACGGTGAACCCCAGCATCACCACGCCGGTGCGGCGGATGTAGCCGTTGTCGCCGGTCAGCACTCCGTTGTTGATGAGGTCGGAGTTGAGGCTGGGCAGCGTGAGGCTGGCGAAGGTCTGCACCGTCTGGAGCACCACGACGAGGGTGAGGACCTTCCGGTACGGGGCCAGGTTGCGGACGAGCAGTGCGCGCAGGTTCACGACGTCTCGATCCCGTGCAGGAGGACGTGGGCGATCTCTTCGGCCGACGTCGCGTCGCCAGCCATCATCGGGTGGCTCATCGAGAGCGTGAGGGAGCGGAGCATGCGGGCCGCGGCAGCCGGCTCCACCGAGAGTCGGTGCGCGTCGCCGACGAACAGCGACGTGAGCACGTCGGCGGTGCCGAACGGACCGCGGAGCTTCGGATGGAAGCGGGCCGGCAGATTGGACACGAGCTGCCACACGTCGGTCATCCGTTGCTGCACCGCCGCGGTGGCTTCCACGATCCGCTGCTCGAAGGGTGCGTCCGGGTCGATCGCGGCGATGGCCTCCTCGAGCGGACCCGGGTCGAGGGCGGCATTGAGCACGGCGCCGATCAGCTCGTCCTTGTCGGCGAACACGCGAAAGATCGTGCCCTCGGCGATGCCGGCCGCTTCGGCGACCTGACGGGTGGTGACGCGCTCGCCGTGCTCGATCAGCAGCGGCCGCACGGCCTCGACGATCGCAGCGCGGCGCTCCTCGGGCGGCATCGCGACGGCCCGGCGGGTGGGAGCAGAGGTGGGGCCGGGCATCGGGACACCATAGTGAGTGAGCACTCACTCACCAACTCGCGAGGGCGGGTCGGCCCTACCAACGGCTCATTGGCCTCCCGCTACCGCTGCGACTTAGGGTCGGCCATGGACACACGGATGATCGGCGGGCTCGAGGTCTCGGTCGTGGGGCTCGGCTGCAACAACTTCGGCATGCGCATCGACGCCGAGCAGACGAAGGTGGTGGTCGACGCCGCGATCGAGGCCGGGATCGACTACTTCGACACGGCCGAGGGGTACGGCGGCGGACAGTCCGAGGAGTTTCTCGGCGCGGCGCTGGCCGGGAGACGCGACACGGTCCACATCGCCACCAAGTGGGGAATGCTGCCGGCCGAGGACGGCCCGGCCAACGGCACCCGCGAGGCGGTGCGCACAGCGATCGAGGGCAGCCTGCAACGGCTCGGCACCGACTACATCGACCACTACCAGTTCCACAACCCCGACCCGGCAACCCCGATCGCCGAGACCCTGGGCGCCCTGGCCGAACTCGTCGCCGAGGGCAAGGTGCGCGAGATCGGGTGTTCGAACTTCAGCGCCGTGCAGCTCGACGAGGCCGCCGCGGCCGGGGTCGACGCCGGCGTGGCCTTCGCCACCGTGCAGAACCACTACAGCCTGCTCACGAGGGACCCGGAGACGAACGGGGTGCTCGAGGCCTGCGCCCGCCACGGCATCGGCTTCGTGCCCTACTTCCCGCTCGAATCGGGCGTGCTCACCGGCAAGTACACGCTCGGCGAGGAGCTGCCCGAGGGCACGCGACTCGCCGCCTGGGGTGACCGGGCCGGGTTCTTCGTCACCGACGAGCGCCTCATCACGGTGGCGGCCATCACCGAGTGGGCGGCCGAGAAGGGCCACACGGTGCTCGACACCGCGATCGCCTGGCTGACGAGCAATCCGCAGGTCGCCACGGTGATCTCGGGCGCCACGAAGCCCGAGCAGGTGGCGGCCAACGCCGGGGCTGCGGCGTGGGCGATGACCGCAGACGAGCGGGCCGCGCTCGTCGCGCTGCTCGGCTGAGCGGGCGGGGCGACCCGCCCTCAGTCGACCATCACGATCGCCCGGCCGGTGGTGCGCCGTTGGGCCATGTCGTCGATGAGGCCGGGGAGTTCCTCGAACCCGACCGTCGAGCCGATCACGGGTGCCACTGCGCCGGAGCGGACCCGGTCGACGATCTCCGCGGTGATCCGCCGGCCGAGTGCCGTAGGCGACACGTTCCATCCGAGCGCGGTCTTCATCACCCCGAGCATGTCGTCGTCCGCGTAGTTGAGCAGCACGCCGCAGAGCTTGAAGTTGCCGAGCGCCACCCGGCGAGGCACGACGAAGGGTTCATCGGCCACGGCCTTGTTGGAGGCGAACCCCATCATCAGGTAGCGACCGTTGTACGCGGTGCAGGCCATGGACTTCTCCATGACCGCTTCGCCGACATTGTCGAACACCACGTCGACCCCGCGGTTGTCGGTCTCGGCCAGCACGATCTCGGCGAAGTCGGCGTCGTTGTAGTTGATGGCCACGTCGGCGCCGAGGTCGAGGCACTGCTGCACCTTCTCGTCGGTGCCCGCGGTGGCGAAGACCCGGGCGCCGGCATCGACCGCGAGCTGCACGGCGGCCGAACCGGACCCGCCGGCGGCGGCATGGATCAGCACGCTCTCGCCGGCCTGCAGGTCGGCCCGGTCGAAGAGCCCGAGCCAGGCGAGGTGGAACGGGAAGTAGAGGGCCGCCGCTCCGGGAAGCGGAATGTCGTCGGGCATCTCGAACACGGCCGACGTGGTGCAGATCGCCTGTTCCGCGAACCCGCCGAAGGCCCGACGGGTCGTCGCGACCACCCGTCTACCGGCCCACTCCTCCTGGCCGGGACCACAGGCATCGACCACGCCCATCACTTCCATCCCCGGGCTGTAGGGAAACTCGGGCGGCGCCATCATGTTGCCGCCGGTGATGCGTTCGAGGTCGTTGAGGTTGAGCGGGATGGCCTGGACCCGCACCCTGACCTCACCGGCCTCCGGCTCGGGGATCTCCACGGTCTCGAGCTGCAGCACCTCGAGTGGGTCGCCGTACTCGTGCACTCGCCACGCGCGCATGGTCGTAGGGTCGGTCATCATTCCTCCCGGAGATCGAAGTGGTCGATGTAGGGCCGGAACTCCGAGCGGACCGTCGCCGGGTCGACCCCGAACTCCTCCGGCGCATAGCGGTGGATGCCGTGCTTGCCGGGTGGGTTGTCATCGATGAAGAACTTCATCGCATCGGCCCCTGCTCCCGTCATCGGCAGGCCCAGCGCCTCGTAGATCTTCTCGACCTCGGTGAACTGGTCCGAGATGAAGTCGGGGAAGTACATGTCGTAGAAAACCGCGTCCGGATAGTCGCGGGCCTGGCGGATCTCGATGCCTCGCAGCAGCACCCGCCGCAGCCGACCGATCCAGTCGTCAGCCACCTCGACCGGGTCGACGTCGTCGCTTCCCACCCGTCGCACGATCGTGGTGAGGCTCGCGTAGGAGGTCATCGACTTCACCGGGTCGCGATGGGTGAAGACGACGCGGGCGTCGGGGTACGTCTCCAACAGGTGGTCGAGTCCCCACAGGTGCGCGCCGGTCTTGAGCACCCAGCGGTCGCCGGCGTGGCCCGACTGCAGGTGTTGGAGCTGACGGTGATGGAAGTCGTAGACCGGGCCGAAGTCGGCCTCGTGGTCGAGCCAGTCCTCGTAGCCGGGCACACGGAACTGGTTGTGGAACAGGGGCGTGCACATCGTCTCCCCCATCATCACCACGCACTCCTGGGTGAGCTGAGGGCCCATCGGGTGGATCGCATCGAACCCGGGGAGCTGCATGTCGTGGTCGGGGAACGTGGCCGCGCAGTCGGCGATCCGCTGATCGGTCGTGAACGTGGCCGTCTCGGGCGGGGGTGACGGGAACATCACCTCCCACGTGAGGGGGGCGCGGCTCTGCGGGTCGCAGGCGAGGATGTCGTGGAGGATCGTCGTGCCGGTGCGAGGCATGCCGATGATGAAAACCGGCTTCTCGATCGTCTGCTCGGCGATCTGGGGGAAGCGCGCTCGATCGTCGACATAGCGCAGGCGGTTGACGGTGTGGAGCAGCATGCGCTCGTTGCTGATCAGCCGGCCGATGTCGTTGAGCCGACCGTCGGCGGCGAGCGAGTCGACGAGGCGACCGAGCGGCTCGACGAACGGGCCGTCGCCGAGATCGTCGAGCCCGCCCGTGCGGGCGGTCGCCTCGCGCAGTACTCCGTCGACGTCGAGCGCCTCGATGTCGTGTCCCATCCGGATCTCGCGATCAGACGAGCGAGGTCGTCGGGAGCGCCGCCAGCTCGCCCGCCGCCAGCTCGGCGACCGCGGGGACCGGCTCGGGGTCGGCAAAGATGCGTTCGTCGTCGGGGTCGAAGGGCCGACCCGTCCCGTCGATCACCCAATACGAGGCTTCGAGGGCGAGGCCATTCGGGTCGGTGAAGTACACCGACTTCATCTGTTCGTGATCGACGATCTCGGTCACCTCCGAACCGGCGGCTGTCAACCTCGCGCGAAGCTGGTGAAGCGCGTCCTCGTCGGCCACGTTGAACGACAGATGGTCCATCTGGACAGGGTGGGGCGCAGGAGATCCCGCCCCCTTCCGGAAGGTCTCGGCATCGGCCACCTCGAAGAAGGCGACGGTGTTGCCGGGAGCCATCTCGAAGAAGTAGTGACGCATCGGTCCCGCCATCAGTGTCATCACCAACGGCATGCCCAGCACGCCGGCGTAGAAGCGGGTGGTCGCGTCCATGTCGGGGGTCACGAGGGCCAAGTGGTTGACCCCACGCCACGAAGGAGCGGGAGGAAGGGAAGCGGACACGGACCCACTATCCCACTCGGGTCGGGTTGCGGCCACCGGCCTTCGCCTCGTAGAGGGCCGCGCCGGCGTGGGTGAGCACGGCTCGGATCGCCACGTCGGTTCCGCCGGCCGAAGCCACCCCGCACGAAACGGTGATGCCGATCCCGTTGACCACGAGTCCCGCCACGAGCGGCCGGACCCGCTCGGCGATCTCCGCGGCGACCGTTGCAGTGGCTCCGGGCAGGAGGATCACGAACTCCTGGCCACCGAGACGGCACAGCATCTCGTAGGACCGAGAGGAAGTGGTCGATGTCGAAGATCACCACGCCGACGGCTTCGCCGGTCACGCTCATCTGCGCCTCGAGAGCCTGGATGCGGTCGCGGAAGGCATTTCGCCTTCGTGCAGCCCGCTGCGATCGTGCCGGCGATGGACGCCCTGGCCCACGGCTGGATCATGGGCCGAACCTGGAAGAACCTCCACTTCACCAAGTGGGAGGAACAGCTCGACCGTCCCCTGGCCGACATCCGGGCCGAATACGAGGCCGCGGCGTCGGTCTGGCGACGATGACGTCGCCGCGACCGGTCGGCCGCATCGGACCGGCCCGCTTCTAGGATCCCCCGATGCTCATCAAGCGCCTTGCCCCCGTTCTGGTCCTGTTCGCCGTCTTCGGGGCAGCGTGTGGCGACGACGACGCGGCCGACACCACACCGACCGACGCGCCCACCTCGAGCATCGAGGCCGACGACGAGACCCCCGACGAGTCCGCCGTCGAGGAGCCACAGCCCGAAGAGGCCGCGGAGCCACAGCCCGACGACCCGGTCGATGCCGAGGAGCCCGAAGCACCCGAGGTACCCGAAGAGCCGGTCGATGCCGAGGAGCCTGCCTACAACGACCCGAGCGGCTACTACCTGGTCGAGTACCTGACGCCCGAACTCGGCGGCTTCCCCGAGACCCGGGACGGCGCCATCGTCCGCACCCTCGATGCCTATGTCGTCGACTACCAGAACTGCTGCACCAACGACACCCTCTACGCGTCGGTGACCTCGGTCGAGGACAACGCCGTGTTCACGATCTACGGCCCCGACGGCGAACCGGTCGCAACCGAGACGATGGCGGCGAACGTGAGCCTGCAGCAAGGCGGCGAGTACTGGATCGTCGTGGGTTCGACGCGCGGCAACGCCCCGTACACCATCGAGGTCGGGCTGGCCCAGGACGCCTCCTGATCGACATGCGAGCACAGGCGCCACACACGACGCGCTAGGCGACGGCCGATGACCTCGGCGCGCCGTCGTCGTGGCGGGCTTGGGCCGGCGAATGATTCGACGACGAGTTCGTCGTAGGTCGGGGCCGACTCAGCGGATCAGCGGATCGCGGGGCAAACCGAGAATGCGTTCACCGATCTGGTTGCGCTTGATCTCCGACGTGCCGCCGGCGATCGACATCCCCCGGTGGATCAGCACCATGTAGCCGCTGGCCAGGCCGGCGCCGTCGAGATAGGGCGCGTCGGGCCCGGCGAGTGCAGTGCCGATGGCGGCGGCCTCGTGGCCTATCTCCGACAGCACGAGCTTGGTCAGCGCACCCTCGGGGCCGGGCTCACCGCCCGACACGGCCCGATGGGCCGAGCGCAGGTTGAGCAGGCCGATCGCCTGGTTGTCGGCGAAATGGCGGCCGATGCGGGCGGCGCCGCCGTCGAGGCGGTCGGGGTGGGCGTCGAACGAGCCGACCATCATCAGACTCGACAGCGAGGTGCCACCGCCGGTGCCGCTGCCGATGCTCACGCTCTCGTTGCCGAGCGTCGCCCGCGCCACCGTCCAGCCGCCGTCGACCGGGCCGACCACGTCGTCGTCGGGCACGAACACGTCGTTGAAGAAGACCTCGTTGAACTCCGAGTTGCCGGTGGTCATCTTGAGCGGGCGCACCTCCACGCCCTCACCGTGCATGTCGATGGCCATCATCGTGATGCCCTCGTGCTTGGGCAGGTCGGGGTTGGTGCGGATGGTTGCGAAGCCCATGCCGGCCACGTGGGCCCCGGACGTCCAGACCTTCTGCCCGTTGACGAGCCAGCCACCGTCGACCCGGGTGGCCTTGGTCTTCACGCCGGCGGCGTCGGAGCCGGCGTCGGGCTCGGAGAAGAGCTGGCACCAGATCACCTCCTGCCGCAGTGCCGGGAGCACCCATCGTTCGAGCTGGTCGTCGGTGCCGTGCTGGATGATCGTGAGGATGTTCCACGCGGTGATGCCGAGGGAGGGACGTTCGATCTCGGCGGTCGCGAACTCTTCCTCGATCACGAGCTGTTCGACGGCGCCCGCGCCGCGACCGTACGGCTCGGGCCAGTGGGGAAGGAGGTAACCCGATTCGACGAGCCGGTCGCGGCGCGCCTCGTCGTCGAGGTCCTTGATCTCGCCGATGAAGGCGCGCACGTCGCTGCGCATCTGCTCGGCCTCGGGCGGCAGTTCGATTGCCTTGGCCCGGGCCACGCCCTTCCGGGTCAGGTTGGTCACGTCTTCGGCCGCACCGGCCGCGTCGAGATAGTGCAGCAGGGTGGTGGCTCGGCGCATGTAGAGATGGGCGTCGTGTTCCCACGTGATGGCGATGCCGCCGTGCACCTGGGTGTTGAGGTTGGCGCAGACGTCGGCCGCCGGGGCGGAGAGGGTCGCGGCCACCGCGGCGGCGAAGGCGAACTGGTCGCCGCCGGTCGCCGCAGCCCGCGCTGCGTCCCACACGGCGGCGGTGGCCATCTCGGTGGCCACCGACATGTTGGCGCAGTGGTGCTTCACCGCCTGGAACATCGCGATCGGACGACCGAACTGCTCGCGGTCGCGGGCGTAGTCGGCGGCGAGCAGGGTGCACTCCCGGGCGATCCCGACCGCCTCGGCCGACAGCACGAGCCTGGCGATGTCGGTGAGGTGGCCGGCAGCGCCGGCCACCACGGTGGCGGCGGCACCGTCGAGTGTCACACGCGCCGAGCGGCGGCTGGGATCGAGGGCCGGCGGCACCTCGACGGCCACCCCGGCGCCGGTTTCGACGACGACCAGATCATCGCCCGCCGGGAGAAGGATCAGGCCGGCGAGGGCGCCGCCCATCACGGCATTGCAGCTGCCCGAGACCGTGCCGCCGTCGACTCGTAGATCGGCACGGAGGCCGATGCCGGCGGTGACCGATCCGTCGACCAGCCCCGGCACGAGGGCGCCGGCCGCATCGTCGCCCGAGGCGAGCAACACGGCACTGGCGATCACGGTGGGCACGAACGGCCCGGGGGCCACGGCGCGGCCCATCTCCTCCACCACGACCACCAGCTCTTCGAGCCCGTACCCCGAGCCACCAAGATCCTCGGGCACGTGGAGGCCGAGCCACCCGAGCCCGGCGATCTCACCCCAGAGCTCGGGCAGGGTCTCCTCGTCGGATTCGAGCAGAGTCCGGTTGGCGCCGCGGGCGTCGCGGGCCACGAGCAGGTCGGCGGCGGTTTCGCCGAGCGTGAGGTGATCGTCGGAGATGGCGATGGGCATGGAAGTCTCCCTGGGAATCGAACGCCGGGCGCGTTGGGCCGCGACGCTAGAGGATCGGCGACGCCAGGCCCAGATCGCTCGGCGCGAGCGCCCGGGAGCGACGAAGGTCCCGAGCGGTGGACCGGACCACTGGCGTAGCGTGGCGTCCATGACGACTTCCGCGCCCGATGGTCGGATCGAGCTGACCGGCGCATCGAAGCGGTATCAGGTGGGGGCCAACGAGATCACCGCCCTCGGCGACGTCGACCTCACGATCGAGGGCGGCTCGTTCGTCGTCATCCTCGGCCCCTCGGGGAGCGGGAAGACCACGCTGCTCAATCTGATCGGGGCGCTCGACACCCCCACCGCGGGCACCGTGCGGGTGAACGGGACGGAGCTGACCTCGGCCGGCCGGGCCGAGCGGGCCCGCTTCCGACGCACGGCGGTCACCTTCATCTTCCAGACGTTCAACCTGTTCCCCGCGTTGACCGCGTTGGAGAACGTGCAGTTCGGCGCCGACGCAGCCGGCCGCGACGAGGTCGCCGACCGCGCCCACACGGCGCTGGAGAAGGTCGGCCTCGGTGAACGGATGCGCCACTTCCCCCACCAGCTCTCGGGTGGCGAGCAGCAGCGCGTCGCCATCGCCCGGGCGCTCGCGAGCGACAACCCGATCCTGCTGGCCGACGAGCCCACCGGCGAGCTCGATTTCCGCACCGGCGTGCAGATCCTCGAGGTGCTCGAAGCGCAGGCCCGTGAGGGCATGACGGTCCTGATCGTCACGCACAACCGCGAGATCTCCCGTGTTGCCGATCGTGTGATCGAGCTCTCGAGCGGGCGGGTGGTGTCCGACGGACCGCCGGAGGGCGGACCGGCCCGGATCTCCGAGCTCCAGTGGTGAGCCGGTGACCCGACTGCTGCTCCGGCTCTCGTGGAGGGACCTGCGCCGCCACTGGGTCGCCGTGATCGCGATCGCCCTGGTGATCGCGATCGGCACCGGGGTGTTCGCCGGTCTGCGCAGCACCTCCACATGGCGCCGCGAGTCCAACGACGTCAGCTTCGCGCTCACTGCAGTCCACGACCTGCGGGCCGAACTCAGCGCCGGCACCTACGTGGCCGAGGGCACGCTGCTCGATGCGGTCGCCCCGCTCGAGTCGGCCGGCGCGGTCACCGCGGTGCGCGAACGGCTCGTGGTCGCCAGCCAGGTCGACGCGTCGACCGACGACGAGACGATCCTGGTGCAGGCCCGGCTGGTCGGCATGACGTTCGGCGATGACCCGACGGGAGGGGTCGTCGACGACCTGTGGCTCCGCGACGGTGCCATCCCCGAGGCCGGGGAGGTGGTGCTCGAAGCCAAGTTCGCCGACTTCTACGACCTGCCGAACGCAGGCGAGCTCGTGGTGGCCGGCGGCCGGTCGGTTTCCTACGCGGGTCTCGGTGCGGGCCCCGAGGATTTCTACGTCACCGGACCAGAAGGGTCGATCTTCGCCCAGGGCGACTTCGCCATCTTCTACGCGCCGGTGGCCACGGCACAGGAGATCACGGGGCGCGAGGGGCAGGTCAACGACCTGGTGCTCACCCTGGCGGCGGGTACCGACGTGGCCGCCGTGCAGTCCGAGCTGCAGACGATCCTCGATGACCTGCCCGGAGTGAGCGCGACCGTGGGCGACCGGGACGATGTCGACGCATACCGGCTCCTCTACGACGACATCGAGAACGACGAGCAGGTCTGGACGATGATCTCGGTCCTCGTCCTCTTTGCCGCCGCCCTGGCTGCGTTCAACCTGGTGAGCCGTATCGTCGAGGCCCAGCGTCGGGAGATCGGCATCGGCATGGCCCTCGGCCTCCCCCGTTCCCGTCTCGCCGTGCGTCCCCTGCTCGTGGGCGCCCAGATCGGCATCGTCGGCACGGTCGCCGGTATCGGGGTCGGGGTCCTGCTCGGTTGGGCGATGAAGGGACTCTTCGAGTCGTTCCTCCCGCTGCCCGAGTGGCGTACACCGTTCCAGTTCGACGTCTACGCCGGCGCCGCGGCGCTCGGCCTGCTGATCCCGATCGCCGCCGCCGCGTTGCCGGTGTGGCGGGCCGTGCGGGTGGAGCCCATCGAGGCGATCCGCACCGGTCATCTCACGGCGCGGGCCAGCCGGTTCACCGACTGGACCAACCGGCTCCCCCTTCCGGGCTCGACGATGACCCACATGCCGATCCGCAACGTGTTGCGCACACCCCGGCGCACGATCCTCACCGCGGTCGGCGTCGGCGCGGCGATCACGGCGCTGGTCGCCGTACTGGGCATGCTCGACAGCTTCGGCCGCTCGATCGACCAGGGCGGCGACGAGCTCACGAAGGGCGATCCCGACCGGGTGGTCGTGACGCTCGACGGCTATCGGGCTTCCGACGATCCGGTGGTCGCGGCGATCGCCGAGGCCGACGCGACCGGTCGGGTCGACGCGGGCCTGCGCCTCGGCGCCACCGCGCTCGCCGCCGACCCCGAGGACGACATCGAACTGCTGCTGGAGCTGGTCGATCTCGACGCGGCGGCGTGGACCCCGACCATCGTCGACGGCGAGGTCGGGGACGGTCTCGTGCTCGCCCGCAAGGCAGCCGACGACCTCGGCGTCGATCCGGGCGACACGGTGCGGATCCGCCATCTCGCGCTGGGGCCCACGGGGCCGACGCTGGCCGAGTCGGACGTGACGGTCGATGCCATCCACCCGAACCCGATCCGCAACTTCGCCTTCGCCGATCTCTCACTTGCCGAGCAGTTCGGACTCGCCGGCACAGTCAACCTCGTCAACGTCTACCCGGCCGAGGGCGCCACCCGAGGCGACGTGCAGCGCGCCGTGTTCGACCTCGACGGGGTCACCTCGGCGCAGGCCGTCGCCCGTTTCGCAGAGATCTTCGACGAGGCGCTCGAGCAGTTCGTGGGCTTCCTGTTCGTCACCGCCGGGTTCGTGCTCGTGCTCGCGTTGCTGATCGCCTTCAACTCGAGTCGGATCACCGTGGAGGAGCGGCGCCGGGAACACGCGACCATGCAGGCCTTCGGTCTCCCCGTGCGCACCGTGATGGGGGTGGTGGTGAAGGAAAGCGTGGTGGTCGGAGTGGCCGCCACCGTGGTCGGACTCGTGTCGGGAACCCTCATCCTCGGCTGGATGCTGCGCACGCTCGCGGAGAACTCGCTGCCGGACCTGGGGATCTCGGTGTACCTCTCCCCCACCACGCTGCTACTCGCGCTGGTCACCGGTGTGGTCACCGTGGCCATCGCCCCCCTGTTCCTCATCCGCGGCCTGCGCCGCATGAACCTCCCCGACACCCTGCGCGTCATGGAGTGACGCCGTCGCGCCTCGGCCGACGTCGCGCATCGCACCGGCTGAGTTGCGATTCTCAGCCGTCGCGCGTCGTGGCGATGACGGCGAGCCGGCCGTTGCGACCCTCGTCGCACACCACGACGCTGCCCAACCCATCCTCGACTTCGGCCGTCGCAACCGCGGGGCCGACGCGAACCGGCGAGACGAACCGCATCCCCATCGAGGTCAACGGCCGCCCGGTGCCCGCCGACAGGGCTGCCTCTTCGACCGCGAGAGCGAGCAGGCCGCCGTTGAGGGTGCCGGCCGCATTGAGCCCGTCGGGGCGCATCGGGATCTCGACCACGCCGGTCGCTCTCGAGCGACAGCCCGCCCGCTCGGCGAAGGGCATGGTGAGCCGGGCCGGGTGCGGCTCGAGCAGACCCTCGTCGCGCACGATGGTCGGCATGGTGAGCGACGGGTTGGGCGCGGCCATGAAGGTCGAGTGGGCGAACCCGATCGCCGAACCGTCGGCGAAGATGTCGACGCTCAGCACCGCGACCGAACGACCGGCCTTCTGGGTGCGGCCGACCATCCGCACCTCCTCGGGTGCCGTGGCCTGCACATGCAGATGGACGTCGAGATCGAGGGTGACCGGCACATGCGGCGTGAAGAGATCGATTGCGAGGTGACCAGCGACCATGTCGACCCACGCGGCCAGGATTCCCATCCGGAGCGAGCGCGTGGCCGGCACCCACATCTCCGGCACGATCCGGGCCGAGCCGTGCATCTCGTCGCCCACGGGTCCGACGCTGAAGCCGAGGTCGCGCATGATGTGGTGTTCGATGTCGCCGGGATGATCGGTCCGCTCCACCGGACTGTCCTACCACCACGGCTCGGTCTTCCGGCGGAACGCGTGAGTGCGCCCGGTGCGGGCGCGCCGGTCAGTGATCGTCGAGGGTCTCGGGGATGACGAGCACCGGGCATGGCGCATGACGCACGACGTGCTCGGTCACCGAGTGCTGCAGGGCACGGGAGAAGAAGCCCCGGTCGTGCGCCCCGACGACCATGATGTCGGCACCGATCAGCCCGGCGTGATCGCACAGCACCCTGCCGGGATCGCCCCGCAGCACCTGGGCATCCACCGGCACCGGGCCGAGTGCCCTCGCCGTGCGGGCCACGACCGCGTCTGCCTCGACCAGATTCTCGTGGTCGATTTCTCGGACATCATCCTCGTCGAGGACGGGGGCGGCGAAGCCGGTCGCGTCGTCGGCCGGGTTGGCCCGGTGCGGGATCACCGTGACGAGCTCCCAGCGCGATGCCGCCGGCAGGACTCGTCGCGCCGCTCGGATCGCGACGAGCGACGCGTCGGAGCCGTCGGTGGCCATCAGGACCGTGAAGCCGTTCTCGTCGTCTCGCTCGTGTGGGCCACCTGTGGGCTCGACCATGGTCTCCGACCTCCGTCGTCTCGGGCGCGTGTACCGCTCATTCCAGTATTCCCCGAACAGCCGTCTCCAAACCCCGGCCGCGGCCGGAGTCGGACCACCGGCAGCGTTCGACGGGCTCGAGGGTGCGGCGCGACACTACGGGTCGATCGGGGAGACACCATGACGTATCGAGTGATCCAGTGGGCGACCGGGACCGTCGGGGTCCACGCCGTGCCGGCGATCCATCAGCATCCGGATCTCGAGCTGGCCGGGCTCTGGGTGCACTCCGACGACAAGGCCGGCCGCGACGCCGGCGAGATCTGTGGCATCGAGCCGATCGGCGTGACGGCCACGCAGGACGCCGAGGCGCTGCTCGCGCTCGATGCCGACTGTGTGAGCTACATGGCGCATTCCGACGTGCGCCCCGCCGAGGTCGTCGATGACCTCTGCGAGATGCTGGCCGGAGGGAAGAACGTGGTGAACACCTCGTTCGTGGCGCTGCTCAACCCCCGCCAGGCCGGCTTCCACGACCAACTCCAGGCTGCCTGCGAGGAGGGCGGAACGTCGTTCTACACGTCGGGCATCGACCCCGGCTACGGCAACGTCGGTCTGGCCGTGCACACGCTCTCCCTGTGCAAGGAGGTCGAGCGGGTCCGGATGATGGAGATCATCAACTACGCCACCTGGGACAACCCACCGACCCTGTTCGACATCATGGGGTTCGGCAAGGAGGAGCCGCATCAGTCGCTGCTCCTCTCCCCGGGATCCACGGCGATGGCGTGGGGTCCGGTGGTCGCGACGGTGGCCGATGCGCTCGGCGTCGAACTCGACGACATCACCGAGACCCACGAGGTCGTCCGGGCCGACGAGGACATCGAGATCGCCAGCGGCACCATCCGCGCCGGCACCATCTCGGGCATGCGGTTCGAGATCCAGGGGATGATCGACGGTGAGCCCCGGATCGTCGTCGAACACGTCACGCGCATGCGCGACGAGGACGCCCCCGAGTGGCCACAGGGCGACGGCTACCGCATCCTCATCGACGGCGAGCCCGACCTGAAGGTGGAACTCCAGCTGTCGTCGCGGCAGGGCGACCACAACCACGCCGGCTGCCTGGCGACCGCCATGCACGTGATCAACGCGATCCCCCACGTCGTCGATGCGGCGCCGGGCGTGCTCACCCAGCTCGACCTGCCGGTCTACTCGGCCCGCCACCTCATGAGCTGAGCGTCGGACAGGATCTGGTCGCGGTCGTCGGCGAGCAGGAAGCCGGCCTCGATCGTGGCGTCGAGTGCCACGGTGAACTCGGCGAGGTAGCCGGCCTCGTCGCCGTAGCGCGCGGCCAGCGTGGCGGCGTCGAACGGCAGGGTCTGACCCACGACGGACAGGCCTTCGCCGGTCAGTGTCGCGATCGGCACGTCGACGTGGGGCGTGCGAACGCCACCGAGGGCGTTGCCGTCGGCATCCCGCAGGATCGCCCCGTCGGCTGTCTCGATGGGAGGAGCGAGCGGTGGCGGTGTGCCCTCCGCGACCCATCGGTCCAGATGCCGGAGGGCCGCGTTCATGATGAAGTTCTGGGGTCCCGAGTTCATCTGGCCGAGCACGCCGGACAGGTCGAGGAACCCGTCGAACTGGCGCACACCCTGCTCGCTGAGTCTGGCGAGGTAGTAGGCGTCGGAGTGGGCCAGGCCGGCCACCTCCCAGGTGCGGATGCGGTCGGTGTCGGGCTGCCGCGCCGGCGGGAACGGGCTCCCCAGCGCGAACAGGTCGGTCTCGGTCTCGATCTGGAACACCGGGACGTCGAGGTCGGTACGGACCGAAGCCGTCTCGGGCACCTCTCCTCCCGCCATCGCCTCGCCGGACAGCGGCGCCCCCGACCCGTTGCGGCTGTGGATGAGGATCCCGTCATAGGCGCCGGCGATCGGTTGCACCGCGTTGGTGTAGGTGAGCAACCGGAAGGCGCCCTGCGATTCACCGGTCGCGAGCAGCCGTTGCAGGCCCAGTCCGTCGAGCGGATCGACGTCACCCGTCGCCCGCAGCGCGTGGCCCACCTGCGAGAAGATGTCGTAGGAGAACGCATCGCCGGGATGGGTGAGGTCGGTGTAGCGGACGGGGTCCCAGGCCTGCAGACCCAGCGCGCCGGGCCCGAACGGGCTGTCGACCCCGTCGCCGGTGATACCGACGGCCTGGGCCGACACCCCGACCCAGGCGTAGCCGCGGCGGAGGATCTCCTCGGACGCGAAGACGAAGTCGATGTCGATGTCGACGTCGGAACTCACGTTGAGCCACTCCACGACCGTCGTGCCGTTGTAGGCGCTCGGGTCGGCGGGACGACGAACCAGGATCCGGGTCGCGAAGGGCGCAGAGTCGGCCACCGCCGCCTCCCAGGCGCCGTCGCTCCCCCACTCACCGACGGGCTCGTAGCTCGAAGCGGTGCCGGAGACGAAGTACTCCTCCTCGACATACCCGCGGGCCGCGAGGTCGATCGGTGTTGCCGTCTGCGGGATCCCACCGCCGCTGGTGATCGGTCCGCTGAATATGGCCACGTCGTCCTCCGCGGTCGACTCGTCGGTCTCGGCCGACAGGGTCGGGGCAATCGTTGTCGTGCTGGCCGTCGTCGTGGTCGTGCTGGTCGACGTCTCCGAGGGAGAGCTCCCGCTGTCGTCCCCGCAGCCCGCGGCGAGCAGTGCCGCCATGAAGAGGACCGCTCCGGTCCGTGGTCTGCTGGCGGTCCTCATGGCTGGCATCGTTCTCGCACTGGAAGCGGTCGGACCAGATGAGCATCCGGCGGCCACCCCCACAAGTCTCGCCGCCTCCCCAGACCGGTGTCACACCCTCGCCGTACGCTCGCCTCGAGCTCGCCCCCGGCACACAGGGGCCTCCCTGCCGCCCGAGGCGGCATCCGCTCGGAGGTCTCATGTCCACGAAGAAGCCCGCCCACTCGATGCCGTCGGCCGCCTGACATGCCGGCCGACGAACGCACCCGCCTGCAGATCCGTCAGCACTTCATCGAGCTGATGAACGAGGAGCTCGCAGATGCCATCATGGAGTCCATGCCACCGGTCCCCTGGCCCGAGATCGCGACCACACGAGATCTCGCCGCGCTCGAAACTCGGTTCGATGCCCGATTCGACCAGGTCGACGCCCGACTCGAACAGATGGACACCCGACTCGACCAGGTCGACGCCCGACTCGACCAGGTCGACGCCCGATTCGAGCAGGTCGACGCCCGATTCGAGCAGATCGACGGCAGGTTCGATCTCGTCGACGGACGTTTCGCTCAGACCGCCGACCGGTTCGATCAGATGGAGCGCTACATCTCCAATGAGCTGGTCGGGCTCGAGGGACGACTGTCGATGCGGTTCACCGAAGCGGTCCGGCTCGTGGTCGTGTCGACCGTCCTGCTCTTCGCCGGCATCCTCGGGCTGGCGGCGACCTACGTCGCCACCGGCTCCTGACCCGGACACAGGGCATCTCCCACGGCCGCGCGCAGCACGTGGAGCTCGCGTTGCCACCACGCACCGGGCGCCATGGTCGCGCCGGGGACCTCACGGAGGGTCCGGTCGACGGCGGCGACCAGGAGCGGCTCGTCGTCGACCAGATTCCGGAGGTCGAGCAGTCGGTCGAACACCATCGACTTGGACACGACGGGTCCGACCTGCTCGGCCACGAGGTCGTCGAGCAGAAGGATGGCGGGATGATGCGGGGCGGAGTGTTCCATCACTTTCCCTACGGCTCGACGGGCGGGAGGAGATGCACTCGGGTCCCGAAAACCGGCGCCACCCGGCGGATCAGCGCAGGAGTTGCGCCAGCTGCCAGAGAACCACGCCCGTGCCGAGCAGCCGCCGCCACGGGTTGACACCCCGCACCAGTTCGTCGGCGCCCCAGTAGAGCCAGAGCGCCACCGCCACCCAGGCAGCCCCATCGGCGAGACGGGTGCCGTCCTCCACCAGCCGGCCGACGACCCACGTGACGGCGAGGGCGAACAGCGGCCAGTTGGGAAACTGGCCGACGGTGATCTCACCGGTGATGCGGTTCTCGAACCACCAGCGAAGAAGCGAGGACTTCCTCTCCGGGGCTACCACCGTGTCCATTCCGTCGTCGACGTCAGTTCGTGATCCAGTCCCAGATGGTCTCCGGGTAGTTGGCCGCGTCGCGCGCCCACCGGACCGCCGCCTCGACCAACCCCGGGCCCTCACCCGTCGTCCGGTCGATGATGTCCTCCTTGTATTCCCAACCACCGGGCCCGGCGCACGCATCGAGGGCGTCCCACGCGTCGGTCGCGCACATGTTGATCTCCACCGGAACCGGGAAGTGAGGCGACGGCACCTTGAGACCGAAGCCGTAGGGGCCGGTGCCGCCACCTGGGGTGGTGAACGCGTCCAGGCACTCCTCGTCGACGTTCTCGACCTCTTGACACTCCTTCTCGGGCTGGTTCGCCGACCCCTTCGGGTGGGTCGTCTCGTCGACCCACTGCTGATCGAGGACCCGGTCCAGCCCCTCGGCATCGGGCGCGAACGTGGTTCCCCTCGACCAGCCGTCTCCCTCGAGGAAGACGTGATCAGCCGAAGCCGGCCGCGAACCGGCAAACGGTGCGGTGCACACCTTCACCGTTCCGGTCGATGAGCTCTGGGTGCCGGACGGGTCGTGACGATTCACCGGGTCGTTGCCGGCATAGGCGTAGACGTTGACCTGGCCCGCCTCGAATCCGAGCGGGTCGGCAGTGAGGAACCGGCCCACGCCCGGGTCGAGCACACGCCGTCCGAGATGGACGAGGCCGGTGTAGGCGTCATGGACGCTGCCGGCGAAGCCGAACGGCTGAAAGCCCGGCTGGGTGTCGATCGTCCGCCGGCCGAGCGGGTCGTAGTCGAGGCGCTGCAGTTCCTCTCCCGTGGTGGCGTCGACAACCACGCGCACACTCCCCCGATGGTCGGTGATGAGCCGAAGCACACGGTCGCCGTCGAGCAGCGCTTCGGGTGCGGTCTGGTGTCCGGTCACCATACACAACCGGCGAATGTCGTCCATCCCCTCGACAGAGCATCCGTCGTCGCCGATGGACCGGACTCCTCCGGCCGGCTCGTCGAAGTGATGACCTCACCCATTCCAACCCCTCCGCCCAGCATGCCTTCGTTGCCGTCACCTTTTCCATTCGCCGCTGCGCATCCGTGCGTGGCGCTGCGCCCGTAGTACTGAACATGTCCATTCCCCACGCCCTGAAAGTGAAGCTCCCATTCCTGGTGGCCGGCTTCGCGTCGTTCCTTTTCTCCGTCTGGCTCTACTTCGTCCAGGACGAGACCACCGCCGGGATCTTCGTCGGCCTCTGGGTGCCGTCGATCCACTCGCTGGGAACGCTGATGGTGACCCCCGTCTCGCTGCCTGCCCAGCGTTCGGATGCGGGGTCGACCCATGAGTGAACTCGCGATCTTCATCATCGGCAGCGTGATCTTCGCGATCACGGTCGCCGGGGTCGTCCTGACGGGCGGGATGACCATGCAGGCGGCCCATCGCGGCGAAAACCCGGGGCTCTACAACGACGGGGAGCCCGGACCACGGGAACGGTGAGTCAGACGACGTGGCCCACGCGCGCCGACCGGTCGTGAGCGCGCACACGACGATGCGCCATACACATCGCTAGGGTTTGCCTCCCATGACCCTCACGGCCCTGGCGCTCATCTCGGGGCTGTCGTTCCTGAAGTACGGCACAGCGATCCTGTTCCGGGAGCGCCTCCGCGACGAGTTCAGGCGCTATGACTTGGTTCGTCTCCGGGTCATCGTCGGCACCCTGGAGGTGCTCGGTGGTCTCGCCGTCCTGCTCGGCCTTGTGCTTACGCCGCTGGGCGCCTTCGGGGCAGCCGGACTAACCCTCCTCATGCTCCTCGGCCTCCGCATGCGGATCCGACTGCGGGACGCTCCGCGCCTGATGCTGCCGGCGGCCGCCCTCGCCTGCGTCAACGCAACGCTCGTCGTGCTCTTTCTCAGCTCGTAGCCGACTCCGACGGCGAGGGCTTGCCGTTCAGGATCGCCGACGTCGTCGCAAGGGAGAAGACCGTCATTGCCGGGAGGTAGCGCTTGATCGGGTCGCCGACCTTCACGTGCATGCCGATGGCACCGGCCATGAACGCGGCCAAGCCGATCGAAGCCGGACGCACGAGTCGTGGCTCGGCGTGGCCGGCCAGCATGAGGCCGGCGAGACCGACCTTCGCTGCGCCGACCGCGTACATCGCGTTCTCGGACAGTCCGTACTCTGCGAACTCTTCCTTCATGTTCGTCGCGTCGCCGCCTCGGTAGCCGGTGTCCTTGTCGAACCGGTTGAACCAGACGTTGAGGATCCAGAGGGGGGCGGCGGTTTGCGCCACCTTGCCGATGATGTTCATGGTTGGGGTCCTTCCCATGGGGAGAATGGCCGGACGATGGTGCTACGGGACGAGCGGGCTCGGGAGATGCGCGCAGGCCCGAAATCCGTATGGCAGCCGACTAGCGTCGGCGTCCATGGCTGAGCGGAACGGCATCGGCGATTACGCGGTGCTGGGCGACTGTCACTCATTGACCCTCGTCGGGCGGGACGGATCGATCGACTGGTGTTGTTTCCCGCGCTTCGACAGCTCCTCGGTGTTCGGCCGCATCCTCGACGAGACCTCCGGCGGCCATTTCACGGTCCGCCCGGCCGACGAGATCCTCGACGTGGAGCGGGACTACCTGCCGGCCACCAACGTGCTCACGACCCGCTTCCGAACTGCGACCGGGGTGCTCGAGGTGACCGACTGCATGCCGGTGGGGCGGTTCGATCCCGATCGTCCCGCCGCCGTCGAGAGCCGCCACAGCGTGCTGCGCCGCCTGCGTTGCCTCGGGGCGAAGTGACCGCTCGGATCGTCGTCGAACCGCGCATCGAGTACGGCATGGTCACGCCGCGCTACACCGCCACCTCGGATCGCACGTGCACGATGATCGGCGGGCCCGATGCCCTGTGGTTCCGGTCGACCCGACCCATGCGCGGCGAGTCGGCCCGGGTCATCGCCGAGTGGGATCTCGCAACCGACCAGGAAGAGTTGATCGAGGTCGCGTGGACGCCCGCCGCGGGCGACGACCCGATTCCCGGCAGCGATCACCGCGGGGCGATGCAGCGTCGCCTCGACGACACGATCTCGTTCTGGCAGAGCTGGTTCGAGCGCTGCTGCAACTACGAGGGCGAACACCACCGCAAGGTCCACCGGTCCGCCCTCATCCTGAAGGCGCTGACCTACGCCCCGACCGGCGCCGTGGTCGCTGCGGGGACCACTTCGTTGCCGGAGTGGATCGGCGGCGAACGCAACTGGGACTACCGCTTCACCTGGATCCGCGACGCGACCCTCACGCTCAGTTCTCTGGTCACCCTCGGGTCACTCGGCGAGGCGGCGGCGTTCAAGGGGTGGCTCGAGCGAACCGGCGCCGGCCACCCCGAGGACCTGCAGATCATGTATCGCATCACCGGCGAGCGGCTGCTCCCCGAGGTCCACCTGGCGCACCTCAAGGGCCATCGAGACTCGACGCCGGTGCGCATCGGCAACGGCGCTGCCGGACAGCTGCAACTCGATTCCTACGGCCAGCTCGTCGAAGCCGGCTACCTGTTCGCGCTGGCCGGTGGAGAACTGACGCCGTCCAACGGCGAGTACCTGCGCCAGGTCGCCGACCTGACGGCGGAAGCGTGGCAGCACCCCGACCAGGGCATCTGGGAGATCCGGGACGACCCCCGACACTTCGTCCACTCGAAGCTCAACTGCTGGGTCGCTCTCGACCGCGCCACACGGATGGCGAAAGCCGGCCAGCTTCAGGGGCGCGTCGACGTATGGGAGCGGGAACGGGATCTGCTGGCCGAATGGCTGCGGTCCGAAGCGGCGCCCGACGGCTGGTTCGTGCAGGCCGCCGGGCGGCCGATTGCCGACGCTGCCACCCTGCTCGTCCCCGCCCTCGGCTTCCTGCCGGTCGCGCATCCCAGCGTCGCCAAGACGATGGAGGTCGTGGCCCGCGACCTGGGCGACGGTCCGCTCGTGCGCCGCTACCTGAACCCCGACGGCCTTCCAGGGGAGGAAGGGGCCTTTCTCCTCTGCTCGTTCTGGCTGCTCGACTGCCTGATCCATTCGCGCCGCCTCGACGAAGCCGACGAGATGTTGGAGGCACTCCTCGAGATGTCCAACGACGTCGGCGTGTTCTCGGAGATGGCCGACCCGGCGACGGGCGAGGCGTTGGGCAACACCCCGCAGGCCTTCACCCACATGGGCGTCGTCGCCTCCTGTGCGGCGCTGACCGCCGCCCGCCAGGGCCGCCTGCCCTCGCCCGAGGAGCCCTACGTGTTCGCCGAGGCCGTTCTCACCCAGCTGCGGTGAGCGACCTGGCGGTCTGCCGAAACAGGCGATCAGTCGTCGTCGGACAGTTCGATGTCCACGAGCCCCGGGGCGGCGAGCAGGGCGGAGCGGAGCGCGACGGTCGCGCGAGCCCTGAGGTCGTCATCCTTGCCACCGAGCATCTTGGCGAACGGCATCATGCTGCTGCCGACGCTCACGAACCACCGCTCCGATTCGGCCGAGTCGGAGGCTGCGGGGCCGATGAACGCCGGCACCATGCGGCGGCCGACCCGCAGCTCGACCCGGACCCCCGTTCCGATCGGGGTCGAACGGCGCCATTCGATCTCGGCGGGCACGTGAGCGGCGATCAGCTCGGCGATTGCCGTTGCGCCGCGGGTCTGTCCGTCTCCGACCACGGCAAACGTGGCGGTGGCTTCTGCCGACATCAGGACCCCCTCGGCCGATCGACAGGCTACCGAAACCCGGTCCGCACCTACGGTCTCCGCCTCAGCGAGCCATGGGACGGGGCCGTAGGTCCCTACCGAGCGCGTGACCGGTCTTCGACACTGGTCACATGACCATCGATCCGCACAGCACCCCGGAGGAGCGTGCCGCGAAACGGGTGGAGGACTACACGGGCCTGATGTGGCACGTCGTCGTCTACGTGATCGTCAATGCGTTCCTCTGGATCATCGTTCCCCAGGCCGCCTTCTGGGTCACGCTCGGCTGGGGCATCGGGCTCGCGTTCCACCTGGCCGCGTACTTCATCGGCGACGACGGGCCGGTCAACAAGCGCTACCAGAAGTACCTCGCCGAAGAACGGGCCCGCGAAACGCAGACGCCCGACGTCTGACCGGACGGCCTCCGAGTTCCTTCGCGTACGAGTAGGTTCGGCGGTCATGGGCGGAGGGTTCGATGTCGGGTTGTTCGCCGGGAGCGATGCGATCTCGGTGAGCGATGCGGTCGCTCGTGTCCGTCGGGCCGCCGCGGAGGGTTTCGGGATGGTCTGGCTCCCTCAGACCAACGGGCTCGACGCGTTCACCGTGTTGGCGATCGCGGGCCGGGAGGTCCCCGACATCGGGCTGGGAACGGCGGTCGTACCGATCCAGGGTCGTCATCCGATCCCGCTCGCCCTCCAGGCGTTGACCGCGGCCGACGCCGCCGGGCCCGGCCGACTCACGGTGGGGCTCGGGGTCACCCATCCATCGTTGTCGGAGGGATGGTTCGGGGTTCCCTACCGCGGCATCGTCGACGTGTGCGCGGAAGTGATCGAGGCGTTGGACGGCCTGCTCTCGCCCGAGCGCCGAGCCGACGTCGTCGGTGAACATCTCACGGCCCGCGTGTCGACGCCGTTGGAGGGGCCACGGCCGAGCACGGTGCTGGCTGCCCTCGGGCCTCGCATGCTCGAATTGGCCGGACGCACAACCGACGGAACGGTCACCTGGATGACCGGTCCGGCAGCGCTCAGCCGCGACATCACTCCCCTGTTGCGCCGCGCCGCCGAACAGGCCGCACGGCCATCGCCACGAATCGTCGTCGGCATTCCCGTGTGCGTCACCGACGATCCCGCAGCTGCCCGGGAACGGCTGGCACCGATGATGGCGCGGGTGGCCACCGTGCCTTCCTATGCCCGCAAGGTCGCCGCCGAGGGAATCGACGACCCGGTCGACCTCGTGGTTCTCGGCGACGAGGACCGGGTGCGCGAACACCTCGCACGGTTCGTCGACGCCGGTATGACCGAGCTGTGCGCCAACGTCGTCGGGACCGCCGACGAGCAGGCGCACACCCGGGAATTCCTGGCCTCGCTGCGCTGAAGCGGCCTCCCCCCTCAGTCGTCGTGCACCTGGAGCAGTTCGATCAGGTAGCCGTCGGGGTCGCGGACGAAGGCCATGGTCGCCGGCCACTTCTCGAGCCGCTGCGGCTGGCTCTCGATCTCGCCCCCGCCTTCGGCCACCCGTCGACACATGTCAACCGCGTCGTCGACGGTGAAGTAGATCTTCAGCAGGGCGTTGCCGTGCTCGATCGGTCCGTCGTGATCATCATGACGGGCGAGTTGCATCTGCCCGCCTCCGTCGCCGCCGAGCATGACCTCGGTGATGCCATCGCCCTCGACCCGCATCCGGACCGTGATGCCGATGACGTCCTCGTAGAAACGGATCGACCGCTCGAGGTCGGACACGTTGATGCAGTACTGGGCAACGGTGGTCGGCATCGTCCACCATCGCAACGCCGACGCCGCAGCGTCAATCAGACGGGCCGATCGGCGGGGTCGTGGTCCTGCGCCGAAACCCGGGGCTACCCGATTGCTCGGTGCAGGAAGGCGGCCATCTGACCCCGGGTGACGCTCTCGCGGGGGCAGAAGAGTTGAGGGCCGCATCCGCGGGTGATCCGCGGGGCGGCGATGCGTTCGATGTCGGGCTCGTGGGTGGAGCCGTCGTCGTCGACGAAGGTGTCGCCCGACCCCGCGGGCAGGTCGAGGGCGCGGGCCAGGAGCGACGCCATTTGCTCCCGGGTGAGCGAGTCGTGGGGGCAGTACCTGTCGGGGGCACATCCCCGGGTGATACCGGCAGCAGCGAGCGCGTCGATCGCTGCTTCGTGGGTGGTGCCGTCGTCGTCGGCGAAGCGGTCGGGCCCAGGTGGAAGCTCGAGCGCCCGCACCAGGAAGGTCGCTGCCTCGGCTCTGGTGACCGGCCGCTCGGGGCAGTACTCGTCGCGCCACGGCGGATTGCAGCCACGGGTGATGACCTGCTCTCCCATCCATGCGACGTCGGCGGAGAAAGTGTGTGCGGCCTCGACGTCCCAGAATCCCGACGGCGGGAGCCACTGCACCGCCGCTGGCGGCGGCTCGGCGGGCGTGCGCACCTCGGCATCGGTCGGCAGCGCGTCGGTGGTGAAGGTGCCGCTGGCGTTCCACAGCATCCACCCCATCCCGAGTTCGTCGGCCGCGTCGATCTGGGCTCTCACCTCAGCGGCGCCGTATCCCCCGAAGTCCTGCAGCCACGGGCGCAGCGCCACCCGATCGCCGACTCGATCGAACGCGTCGGACATCGACGCAGCGACCACTTCGCCCGGATGGTCGGCCGGGACGGCGAAATCGAACCACCCGCGGCTCCAGTGGTTCGGATACACCATCGGCGACAGGACATCGAGCACGCCCGCCATCGACTCCAGGTTCTGGCCGATCCCTCCATCCGAGGAGATCGTGGTGATGAAACCGAAGATGTCGGCCGACAGGGCGCACCCGGCAGGGAGCACCGAGCGCAGCTCCGCCAGATAGCCGGTGATGGTGGCTATCCGCTGTGCCTCGTCCGAGGCATCGACCCCGTCGAAGCGCAGCTCAGGTCTGAGCCCGTCGGGGAACCGGATGTAGTCGAGTTGCACCTCGTCGACTCCGGCCGCACATGCGAACTCTGCCAGCTCGCGCACATAGCGGCGGGGCACCGGGTCGGAGGGATCGAGGAACGCCTGCCCCCGGCGGACGAACGGTCCGCCGGTGCGGGTGTCGAAGACGGCCGCCGACGGTTCGATTGCGACGAGCCGGGGATCCTGAAAGGCGACGATCCTGACGATGACCGCGAGATCACGGGCGTGGACGTCGTCCACCACCTCGGCCAGGTCCCACCGTCCGAGCCCGGCGGGTGCGGGCGGCGACCCGGCCCAGTGGGGGTAGACGTGACCGCTCTCGTCCTTCAGGTCGAGCATCACCGCGTTGAGGGCGGTGCGATCCGCCAGCGCCAGGAGGTCGCCCCATGCGGTGCGGGTCGGGAACGAGCCGGGGATGTGCAACGCCCGCAGCGTGGAGCGGCCAAGTGGGATCGAGAGCCGGTCCCCAGTGCCGTCCCAGTCCACCGATCGTGAGCCGGCCGCCGGGTGAGACACCGTGACGACACCGGCGCCGACGCCGGGCAGGTGGGCCCGCCCGACCCGGTCGGTGACGGCGGTGCCAGATCCGGCCTCGACCGTGACCCCCGGCAGCGGCGCTCCCCTGAGGTCCGTGACCAGCACGGCGAGTCCGTCGGCCTCGCCGGCCACCGCGGCTCGGGGCACGGCGAGCAGCGCCACGAGCAGAGCCGGGACGGCGAGCAACAACGGGAGGCGGCGATCGGAGATCATCACCACCGAGGGTATGCGCGAGTGGACGGCGCGGTCCGGGTGACCGGTCGTGCGCAAGCGTCAATGAGCATGCGCCGAGGGTGACCTGCCGATGAGACCGGCATGCTCGACCTGGGGCCGATCGGAGCTCTCGTCGCACTGACATCGGCCGAGCCCGCACGCGTCCGCACTACCCTCTGGCGATGGCCGACAAGCAGCAGAATCACGTCCCGTTCGCCTGGCTCGTCGTGGTGTTCACCCTCGGCAGCCTCGCACTCAGCGCCTGTGGCGGTGACGAAGACACGGCCGAGACGGGCGACACGGTCGAACCGGCCGGCGGCGACGACGGAAGCGATGCGCCGGGCACGGCGTGGACCGACATCGACTTCGAGCGGCTCGTGACCATCGAGGTCGACGGCTACTCGATCGAGAGCGCCAGGGTCTCCGAGTTCGGCAACGCCACCGTTCAGCACCTCGAGAGCGCCCCGGCCGGCCCGGTGGCGCTCTCTGCGCTCGTCACCTTCCAGCCGTGCGACCCGTTCGTCTGCAGCGACCTCTCCGCCGAGATCGACGAGCAACGGCGAGAGAACATCCGCAGTCTCCTGCCGCGCCTTCACATCGACAATCCGGACCTCGTCGAAGAGATCGGCCCGATCGAGCTCGCCGGACGGACCGTCCTCGCCATCTACTTCCGCAGCTTCGTCGACCAGGACGACGGTCAGGCCACCGCGCTCTCCTACCGGGCCATCACCCACGACGGCACCAACCTGATCACGGTGCAGGTCTCGCCGGACTTCATGTCCGCCGGTGGCCTGGCCGCCAGTGCGGAGGAGCTGGAGGAGCGCATGGACGTCGACGCCGGCGCCGCGGTCGCCGCCGACGTGCTCACCGCCCTGTCGTCCGAGCTCGGCTGAGCGACCCAATCTCGGGCGTCTGCGCGCGATGATGGCGGCGTGTCCATCGTTGCCGTCGCCAACACGTACCTCGACGCGCTGATCAGTCGCGACGCCCGCGGCGTGCCCTTCGCCGACCACGTCCGCCGGATCAACAACGGAACGGTCACCGCCGAAGGTGCCGACGAGTTGCGGGCCCTCGTCCGACGCGAGCCGCCGCTGAAGACCCACGGGCTTCGCTGGTTGGTCGACGGCGACCATGCCGTCACGTTCTATGACCTCGACGCCGAGATGGGCGGCGACGCTCCCATCCCCGCCTACATCGGCGAGCGGTTCACGGTACGCGATGGACTGATCGAGGAGATCGAGGTCGTCTACACCGCACGACCCGGCGAGCCCCGACCAGCGCGACCCGAACGACACCCACCGAAACCGGGTGTCGGCGACGAGACTCTCGCCGCCGCCCGGCGCTACGTCGCGGCCCTCGTCAGCCACCACGCCGGCGAGGTGCCCGTCTCGGCCGATGTCTGGCGGGTGGAGAACGGACAGGTCACCGCCGACGGTGGCGCCGACCTGCGCCGCTCGCTCGAGTCGGAGGTCATGCACATGGTGCAGGCGGTCGCTGACGAACGATGGTTCGTCGACGGCGCAGATGCCGCCGTGTTCTACGACCTCGAAGCCCGGGTCGGGAGCGACCCCGACGACGTGATGATGATGCGCATCGCCGAACGGTTCCGGGTGCTCGACGGCGAGATCGTCGAGATCGAGGCCGTGTTCGCTCCAGTGCCCTCCTGAGGCCGAGCCGCCGCCACCTGGCATCGACCGCCGCACCGGCTGCGGCCCGTGGGGGTCACGCCTTTGGCGAGAGTCCCGGGACCTGAAACAGTGGTTCGGTGACCAAGGGTTTCATGGACGACGGCGACGTGGTGGAACGAGTCTTGTCGCATGTGCGTGACGGGACCACCGACGAGGGCGGTGAGGTGTGGCGCGAACCGGTGGAGAACTACCGCAGCGAGGAGCGCTTTCGTCGGGAACTGGAGGTCATGCGCCGCCTGCCCGTGCCGTTCTGTCCCTCCGCCGCACTGCGGGAACCCGGCGACCATGTGGCGCGCCAGGCAGCCGGAGTGCCGATCGTCGCCGTGCGCGGGAGAGACGGAATCGTTCGCGCGTTCCGCAACGCGTGCCGTCACCGAGGGGCCGAGGTCGCGAGCGGCATGGGCTGTGCGAACTCGTTCGTCTGCCCGTTCCACGGCTGGACCTACGCCCTCGACGGGCAACTGCGCCATGTCCAGCACGACCATGGATTCCCGGACCTCGACAAGGAGGCCCATGGTCTCCTTCCGGTGCTGGCCCAGGAGCGATCCGGCATCGTGTTCGTCACCCAGATCGGGGAGGGCGATGGACGCGACCCCGGTGAGGGCCTGCCCGACCTGAGCTCGCCCGACCTCGACCTCCTCAAGTCGAGCGACCAGGAAGTGGACATCAACTGGAAGGTCCAGGTCGAGGGGGCGATCGAGGGGTACCACATCCGTTTCGGCCATCCCGAGACCTTCTTCCCGTACGGCTACGACAACCTGAACGTGGTCGAGCACTGCGGACCGAACAGCCGCGTGACCTTCCCGTTCCGCCGCATCGAGAAGTTGGCGGATGTCCCCCCGGCGGAGCGCGACATCAGGGGTCGTGTCACCTACGTGTACCACCTGTTCCCGAACGCATTGGTCACCGTGTTGTCACGTCACACGATCCTCGTGGTGTTCGAGCCGGTCGCGCCGGGGCGGACCCGCAACATCTCCTACTCGCTGGCCGACACCGCCGGTGTGAAGGCGGCGACCGAGACAGCCAAGCGCGACGCCAACTTCGTGAGCCAGAGCGGCGCGCCGGAAGACCGCGCGCTGGCCGAGAGCGTGCAACGCACGATGACGAGCGGGGCCAACGAGCACTTCACGTTCGGTCACTTCGAGAACGCCATCATCCATTTCCACCGCAACCTCGACGACGCGCTGCAAGGAGCGCCGACGTCATAGCCGGACGGACCAACCCATGCCCCACCTCTCGCCGCCGCCGATCCTGCTGACGGACGTCGTTGCCGACACCGCAACGGTGGTGGACCTGCTCGCCCGGGAGGCGCCCTACACACCATTGGGTGGCTGGTACAACCCTGGCGCCGACCCCACGGCCCGCACCCGGCCGATGTGGTTCCAGAACGACTGGGTTCACGACACCCACGCGGCGCCCGGCTCCGACCTCTTCCTCCACCACCCGACCTACATCGAAGCGGCAAGGACGTTCTTCGACGCCGAACTCGTCGAACCACACAGTGTCTACGTCAACCACATGATGGCGATTGACAAGGCCGGGCCGTGCCACACCGACAATCCCCGCTTCGCCGGCCGCAGCCGGGCCAACACCCCCATGTGGGTGCTGCGGACGATGTTCTGGTCCGGGCTCTTCGACGACGAGGCGATCCCGCAGGTGACGGCGATCTGGTGGCTCAACGACGTCGACGGCGGCGCCTTGCGCTATTGGCCCGACGGCCCGCAGCATCCCGCGGTCGAGCACGGGGGCGAGATGGCCAACACGGCACTGTTGGGCGACAACCACGGCATGTTCCACCAGGTCTGCGCGGTGGGAGGCGGGTCGGGGACACCGCTCGTATCCCCCGGCGCCGAACTGGCGCCGGTGGGCGACGCCGAAGCCGAATGGGCGATCACCGACCTCGGCGAAGAAGTCTTCCGGGCGCCTCTGGCCGAGATCCGGGTGAGCGTGCTGTGGAAGGCGGACGTGTTCGACGACGACGCCCACCGGCATCGGCTTCGCGACCGGCCGTTGTCGCTCGACGACGTCGCCGAACGCCTCGGAGCCGATGCATCCCGATTCGACGACCCCGACCACCAGGCCGAGGTGGTCGCCCGCTTCCCCGAACCGCGACCTGCCGACGCCCTTCCGTCGGTCTACGACCGCTGACGCTCGTCGACGCGGTCGCGGAGGTCCCTAGAGGCTCGTTGCAGAACGTGCATCGGGCCGAACCCTGCTTGACAGTCGGGGCGCTGCACCTCAAACTCCGAACTATGTCAGGAACAACGAACATTGACAGGCGATCCGCACGTCGTCAGGAAACGGTCGCCGAGATCGTCGCCGCGGCTTGGGAGCTGGCGCGGGAAGAGGGCCTGACCGGGCTGGCATTGCGTGACCTCGGCGCCCGGGTCGGCATGAAGGCACAGTCGCTCTACTCCTACTTCTCGTCGAAGCACGAGATCTACGACGCCATGTTTCTCGAGGGCTATCTCGCCTTCGCCGAAATGGTCGAGACCACCAGCGCCGAAGAGGCCGGCAACGGAGACCCGGACGCGCTCCTGCGGCGGGCCGCTCGTGGATTCGTCGCCTTCTGCACCAGCGATCCGGCCCGCTATCAGCTGCTCTTCCACCGAACCGTTCCGGGATTCGAACCGTCGCCGGAGAGCTGGGCAGTCGCGCTCGCTGCCTACGAGCGCAGCCGGCAGAGCCTGTCGACAGCGGGAATCGACGACCAGGCGTCCTTCGATCTCTGGACGGCGCTGGTCACCGGACTCGCCGGACAGCAGATCGCCAACGACCCGGGCGGCGATCGTTGGGAACAGCTCGTCGACCCTGCCGTCGACATGTTCCGAGTCCACCTCCGAGAGACCGCGAACGCAGAAGGCGAGAAGGCATGACCACCACCAACATCACCGATGCCGGCACAATCCCGCCGATCGACCACTCCGAGGCGATGGACCTCCAAGCGGTCGAACTCGCGCGAGCGCTCGAGCTGTTGCGCGGGCTCAGGCCGGAGCAGTGGACCATGCAGACCAACTGCCCCGACTGGGACGTCCGCCGAATGTGGCTCCATGTGCTGGGCGCGTGCGAGGCCGGCGCGTCGATTCGAGAGAACATGCATCAGATGCGCCTCGGCCGGAAGCGGCGTAAGGACCACAACGTCTCGCTGGAAGAGGGGCTGTCGGCCACCCAGGTGTCCGAACGGGAGCACCTCACCCCTCAGGAGCTGATCGAACGACTCGAAACGGTCGCGCCGAAGACCGTGAGGGGCCGCAGCCGCACGCCACGACCGATGCGGGCTGCGAAACTCGCCATCGATGCGCCGGTCGTCGAGAAGTGGTCGCTCGGCTACCTGATCGACATCATCTATCTCCGCGACGCCTGGATGCATCGCGTCGACACCGCTCGCGCCGTCGGCGCGGAGCTCGCGCTCACCGCTGACCACGACGGCCGGATCGTGGCCGATGTGGTGGCCGAGTGGGCGCGCCGGCACGGCGAACCGTTCGATCTCGAGCTCACGGGCCCGGCCGGAGGGACCTTCCGTGCCGGGCAGGGCGGCGAGAGCTTCACGCTCGATGCCGTCGAGTTCTGCTCGGTCCTCGCGGGACGAGGAGAGGCGACCGGGCTGCTGACCACCATCGTTCCGTTCTGACACCGGCTCTCGCACGCAGAACAAGCGAGTACTTCGGCCGTAGTCTGAAGCGATGGCGACCACCCAGGATTTCTCGTTCCGCTACGACCGCTGGTGTGGGTCGATCCTCGGTCTCTTCGGGAGCGGTCGACGGTTCAGCCGCGTGCGCGTGGGCGAAGACGTGGTCGATGTCAGGCTCGGGATCGCGTTCCAGGGAACGGTCGACCGATCCGCCATCCAAGGGGCCCATCGCTGGACCGGTCGCGTCTTCGGTTGGGGCGCCCACGGATGGCGCGGTCGATGGCTGGTCAACGGGTCTTCGAAGGGCATCGTCGTTCTCGAGATCGATCCGGCTGCCCGCGGCCGAGTTCTCGGGTTTCCGGTGAAGGTCCGCGAACTCGCGCTCAGCCTGGAAGAGCCCGAGGCGTTCGCCGCCGCGTTGGCGCTCGATCTGGCCTGACCTGACGTCGCGTCCCACCCGAACCCGTTCGCACGACGGCGGGACGGCTCAGAAGCCGAGGTGCTCGCGGCCCTGGTCGAACTCGATGTCGGCCCAGTGGGCGGTGGCCTCGGCCAGTTCCGCGACGGTCCAGCGACCGTCCTTGGCGACGTGGTCGACGGCGGTATAGGGCTGGAAGAGGCTGACGTTGCCCGCCCGCACGAAGAACACCTTGCCGGTGATCCCGCAGGTCGACGATGCGAGATGCGCGACCCACGGCGCCACGTTGGCGGGATCCTGGGGCGACCACTCGTCGGGCAGGTCGATGCTGCCGTCGCGCTCGCCCAGATCAGCCGTCAACCGGGTGAGCGCCGCCGGGCAGATGG